>Ga0209013_10003523_pt1 | contig 13918 bp, 15 predicted proteins | sample Cruoilmetagenom2_FD_187291 | JGI IMG/M metagenome (GOLD analysis project Ga0209013, IMG submission 187291) | Oil polluted marine microbial communities from Coal Oil Point, Santa Barbara, California, USA - Sample 2 (SPAdes) (version 2) | ecosystem: Environmental > Aquatic > Marine > Oil seeps ... | reverse complement strand
GGAATGGCAACATTCCAACCGTTTGAAAATTTATATATTACTACATTGTAGGATGTCAAGCACTTTCTCATGACCGACGATTTAAAGAGTTTTTATTTAAAGGAGTTATCCCTCACAATGAATTAAAAATAATGACCTATGAAAAGGCTGAGGAATTGGTGAATACCCGTATAACATGATTCTTTTTATAGGATGTCGTCCAATTAACGACATTGTTTAACCGCTGCTACGCATCCGCAAATTTATTTCAAGCCGCTCCAGAGACAGCTTGATCACATCCTTGGCCGTGTCTGTTTTTTTCATGTAATCATCAAAAAACCCTTTGACCGCATCCGCCCTTCCCATCCCCCCCACAGGAACAATCGCAGCGATAACACGTTCATAAAGCAAGGGATGAAACCGTTCGATTTCTTCGAGGTTTGACACATACCAGTCCCATATCAAATCTATGGCAAACGGATTTGAAGCTAAAGCCACAATCGGGATAAACTTATTCCGGGCGGGAACCGTCTCAAGAACGTACTTCTGGGATCTTTTGATCAGGGTTTCATCTTTGAAACAACCGAGTGCCGCCAGAATATTCAGGCGTTCATGTTCGATCTCGGAAGCCTTGAAGCGAGCGTCAAACCAATCAAACACCTGGGCATCGCCGGTCAAGGCACCAAACTGCATCACGCATCTCATTAGATCCGAATGCACCGGGGCGCCTTCTAAAAGCGCAGAGAAACGACGGCGTGCAAATTCATGGATCCGGGTGGAGCCAAAAAGAGCTGCCGCCCAAATGAGTTGTTCCCGCAGAATAGACGTTGTATATTTTTCCGTTTTACGGGGTTCATGTCCGATCTTTTCAAGGATTTCTTCGTACCAGGGCAAGCCCCACAAAGAGATTTTTTCTTTAGCATCTGCATCCATGACGAGGTAAAGTTCGGACAGGCTGGAAACGATGCCGGTCAACGGAAGGTATGCGATCTCTTCCCGATAATGTGAAAGAAATAGAAGATAATCACCCAAGTAGACATCTCCCCGTTTGACCCATGCGTAAAGATCATTTTGCAGCCCCCACCGGTCTTCGGGGGACAGAATCTGATCGCTGATTCGCCGGCCGAGTGCTTCAAGGTTTTTCCGGTCTTTGTATCTGACCCGATAAAACCCTGTTTGTCGAATATTTACCTTATAGGCAACCGTATCCGAAGGGATATCGATTTCCGTTTGGGCATCGTTCATTAATACGGTTATCGGCCGAGACTCGCCCGCGTCAAAGAAAAGGTTGATGAGAATCGGAATCACCCATTTTTGATCAAAATCATTGGGCAGGTAGGTAAATCTTTTTTGGTCCAGAACCAGCGTATGGCCAATCCGTTGGACGTCGACCATCGGAAAGCCGGGTTGTTCGATCCAGCTCTTCATCATCGAGCCGATGGGCTGGTTTGAAACGTTTTCAAGAGACTCCCAGAGGTGGTGACTGGCTGCCGAGCCGTACTCGTGGGCCCTGAGATAGTCCTGAAGCCCTTCCCTAAAATCGTCTTGGCCGATGTAACCTTCGATCTGTCTCAAAATACTTCCGCCTTTGTTGTAAATAATCGGAGCGGTACTGGTATTTATGACCACATGTTCGCCGCTGGGTATTTCAATGGCGGTCGTTTCGTGCAGCGCATCACGGGACAGGGCCGATGCGGTCATGCCATCCAGAAACTGCTCCCACGTATCCCATTCAGGATAATAATGGTCCACCACACCGTATCCGAAATAGGTGGCAAAACTTTCATTCAGCCACAGATATTTCCAGTCCGAAGGCGTGACGAGATTTCCGAACCACTGATGGGCGATCTCGTGGGCGACAATCTCGCAGATCCTTTGTTGAGCGGATTTTGAGGTTATCTCAGGATAATACAGGAGCAAATTCTCGCGAAACGTGATGGCGCCCCAATTTTCCATGGCACCGAAGGCAAAATCCGGAACGGCGATCAAATCCAGTTTTGCCAAAGGATAAGAAATCCCATAATATGCCTCGCTGAACTCAAGGGCTTTTTCTCCGAATTCTAGCCCAAAGGGAGCGTATTTTTTCTTTGACGGCAGTGTGACCACGCCCACGCGAGGATCGTTTTGACTTTGAAGGGATTCGAATTCGCCCACCCCAAAAAAGACCAAATACGTAGACATTTTCGGCGTCCGTTCAAATATCACCCGTTTCTTCCCGTTGTCCAACCTGGTCTCCGATTGGATCGGGCTGTTTGAAATGGCGACTAGGTTTTTCTCAACATCCATTTCAATATCAAACGTCGCCTTTTTAGCCGGGTGATCCATGCACGGAAAGGCCCGCCGGGCATCGCTTTCTTCGAACTGGGTCACCGCAATATACGCCTGTTTTGAACCACGAATATACCTGCTGCGGTAAAAGCCGGCCATCTGATCATTGATATGCCCCCGATAGTCTATCCTCACGGTAATATTACCGGTCATGGCCTCGGGAAGAAAAATGCGAAGTTCTTCTTGTTGGGTATCGACGAAAAAAGGACACGCGACGAACGTGTTTTTTTCTAAAACTTTGCAGTTCCAGATAGCAATGTCCAGAAGGTTCATGGGAATCTCTTTGACCGAATGAAGCGCATTCAATAAAATTTGGGTGGTTCCGGCGAATGTGAAATTCACCAAATCGGGTTCGATTCTGATTTTATAGTTGACAGGTGTTAATTTTTGCATATGCCCTCCTCATGTTATCATTCAATCGCATGCGGTTTGCCACACGCCAAAACCTATGATAAAATAATTGTATTAAAAAGCAAGTCTTCAGCGGACTTCAATCCATGGAAAACGAGGACCATGGTGGACAAATAACACGGCTGTTTTCACTATTTTCATGATGTCAATTGGGGCCAATTCCATCAAAGCAAAGAAAAAATCTAAAAATGATGATAATTATTGTCATGCAACTCATTTTGCCATGTTATTTATGCCACGATAGGGTTAAATTTATCGAAATAAGAATCCATACGGATAGAGGCCTTTTGAATAAACCACATTAAAGATCTGTAGAGGAAAAATGAAGATATATATACGTTGTATAACCCTTGTCATTTTAGCCGTTTCAACACTCATGGGCTGCGCCCATGTCCAAAAAAACGATGTGGTGTTTCAATCATCTACAATAAATGCCCTGCTCAAGGGAATTTATGACGGAGATGTAACTTTTGGCGAACTGAAGAGAAACGGTGATTTTGGGTTGGGAACTTTTAATGCCCTTGATGGCGAAATGATCGGACTGGCCGGCACATTCTATCAAATAAAAGCGGATGGTGTGGCATATCCGGTTGAGGATTCCGTGAAGACACCCTTTGCCGTGGTGTCATTCTTTGCCCCGGACGACACCCTGGAACTGGATACGGCGGATAGTTATACACAGTTGAAACGGCATATAGATGGTCTGCTGCCGTCACAAAACATATTTTATGCCATCAGAATAGAGGGTAATTTCAAATATATCAAGACACGGAGCGTTCCTGGACAGCAAAAGCCTTATCCACCGCTTGTGGATGTGGTGAAAGAGCAATCGATCTTCGAGTTTCATGATATAGACGGAACGATTGTGGGGTTCCGATCTCCCGACTATGTGCATGGGATAAATGTCCCGGGGTATCATCTGCACTTTATAACGAAAGATAGAAACGCCGGGGGACATTTGCTGGAATGCCGGATGCAAGAAGTGACGCTCCAAATTGACCACATCAATAATTTTTTTATGGCACTCCCCCACGGCGGAGAGTTTTATAGTACAGATTTAGCGCAGGATAAGAAAAAAGATGTAGTAATTGTGGAAAAAGGGACCTTACGTACAGGTGTCGAAAAATAGGCGTTTGGCAAAGCGCCCATAATGTTGATTAACAACCCCGATATACTAAGACCTTTGAAAAATGTTCATTTTTGTTCAAGTTCAAGCAAGGCGAAAATTTTAACCACCCCGATGAAAAAATCATCGGGACAGGCATCCATTCATTGAGTATTTCGAGGATAAAGATAAAGCTTCACTTCGTGCACAAGGTTGAGACTGACGCAGAAATTGGGCAAAAAGACGACCCGGAACCATGTTCCTTGCCAATTTGATAACGCTCTATGAAGTAAGCGAATGGACGGTTCTTATCGGATATTTTATACCCTGGGGCCCAAATGATTTTTGGGGTTGCCTTCCATTCCCCAGGTCACCCTTTTGATCCGCGTAAAGGTGAAAGGTGATATATTCCTCTTTTTGGTCAATTCTGCCTTTCGGATCATAAAAGAATATCTGATTTGTCCTGTAGAGTTCTTGCTCATTTTCTTATACCTAAAATTATATTCCGTCTTGACGGTCCTGTAAAAATATAATGCCACAATGTGATATGTCAAGATTTTAAAAAACCCGAGAAATGAGCGTTGTTGGGCTGAATAGACGAATAATGGTTTAACTTTAAATATGGTCTATCCCGAGGCTTGTTGTCATGCAGTAAAAATCCCTCAATTTAGGTTCTAGTTTGCCGACTTCAATAAAGATTTTACACTTCGAACACCTTCAACACTTTTTGCCTGTGTAATGGCCTCTGTAACATCCACTGGAAAGATTCAGAGAATTAATAGCCTCATCATCATAGAATTTATTTGCGATGGTAAACTTAATCTTAGTATCATTGATAATGGTGTTCACATTACGCTGATCCACTGCGGTGGTATTTATTACGCTGCATCCGGAAAATAGTAACGAAAAAATAAAAATCGATATAATTCTTATGATGATTTTCATACTTAAACGTCTATTTTTTTATTTTGGAAAACTTGGAGCCCTCGATGGTCAGATTATACATCAGGCCTTTTTGGTCGAAGGCAAAAGCGACGATGGGATCTTTGATGTTGGTGGTATCAATGGAACCGCCGATACCGACCGTTACCAGAGCAACGGAGCCGTCAACACCGGCTTTCCAGCCGCTACTCTCTCGGAAACTTTTAAGTGCCCCTTTCTGCATAAATACCAAGATCAGCGTTTTCTTCTGTGCTCCCAGCTGAAAGCCGAAGGACCCTGCGACGGTGCTGTAGTAATCAACCGTCTTGCCGCCGATTCGCAAGGCCCCTTCTCCATATTCGCCCCCGATTCCAAAACCAGCTTTGTAAACATTGGGGAACACCAGGACACCTTTGGCTGCGTTTAAATACTCCTTGGCACCCTTAACATTTTTAAGAAAATATTTCAGAGTGGCATCGACGCTGACGTTAATCTCTCTGGCTGTAGCAGCATCGGCGTCGGAGGTTTGAAAAGCGGCAAAGCATAAAGTCGCAAGGGCGATGACAGCAACCCGTTTTAAACCCCGTTTATCGGCACCGAACAATCCTATTTTCATTTTTAATCTCCTTTGTTTATCTGGCATTTGAAAGAATCCATGATAACCCTATTTCTCCATGGGGACTGAATGACCATTGGGATTTCATCCATGTCGAACGGGTCTGATACCTGAACGTGCAAAATCTATGCAGGTTTTAATTTTTCCGATCTTAAATATATAATTTGCTTATATTTCGGCTGGTTAAAATTCTTGAACAAGTTGGAGAAAATCCTTATTTGACAATATTTGTCAACCCCTGTGCCATACTTTGACAGGATTTACAATATCTTAAGCTGATTTCCGAGAAAAATAAACTCTGAAAAATCTAAAAGGGTTGGATTGCGGGCTTGAAGCGATTTCAAGGAGGTCATTGAAACATTAAGATTGCAGTTCTAAATTTCGAACCAGAGCTTACAACTTTCATCGCCAGAGAAAAAAGGAATCAATAGGCCTTGCAGAGTCCTGGGGTTTGGTAATGGACTCGGTTGATGAACCGATGGCGCACACAGAAAATATACGAGTTGGGGGAAAAGGAGCGCATCGTTGAAAGAAGCGTTCTGAAAATTGCTATCAGCAGAAAGGGGCAGATAAAAAGCGCTTGGAGTCAACAGCAGCTATCACTCCAACGGTCGTTCTATGATACCCATCAGGCCTTTTGATTCGCGAGAGAGCCCATTGTAAGTGCACCTTCTATCATATTTTCCGTTTGGTTTCTGACATAAGGATTTACTTCGGCACTCGGCCCAATCACATGTAGAACATCGATACGATATAACTGAATCCAATCATTGACCAGAGAAGCCGCCTTGGCGTCGTCGACATGATTGAAGTCAATGCCAAGCATCTGGCGTCCATATCTCAATGCCGATTTTCTGGCATGATCCAAATCTCCAGTCAATCTGCCGTATGATATGATCAGTGTTCCGCTTGAATCCATTACGTTCTGTTTTATGCATTCGGAATACTTTTCGGTTTCCATTTCTTGAAGTTTGTAATGATCGGGCAAGGGGCCGGTCTCGGCCATCCGTCCTTTTGGTATCCATCCACCATGAGGGATGCGCAGCTTTATGGCAATGTCCAGTGCTGCTCTATCTGCTTCAGTTTGTCCGCCTGAAATAATCTTTTTAAGCATGGTCGTTACTCCTGAATTCCATCTGTCTTTTTTCCAGATAGAATCGTCTGAATTAGTGTTAGAAGAGAGAATATCCTCCGCTAGGTTCCTCCAGATCGTATACATACATATTTCCGTCATCGGTCAAGTTGAGAACAACCATCCCGTAGGAATAATACAAATATCCATAAAACCTGTCATCCGGCCCTAAAATCTCGCTGAGCCAGGGATCATGCTGAGTGTTCGGATAGATCATTTGCGTAATCTCTATCAAGGTCTTTTGATCCCTGACCTTTTCCCACCTATCTCCCACCAGCGTCGTATCGTTATTTTTCGGATCGAACATGACCCCCAAAGGGTTTCTGACACCGTAATATCTTGCAAAAGAACCGGCATAATAGATATCGTAATCTTCCCAATTGTCGATTAAATCCTGAATGACCACTTCGCCCGGGCCTTTAGGCAACATTTTGACCTGGCCGTAGTTCTTCAGGGATAGGGAACAGCCAAAGAGGGGCAGAAGGATTAAAAGCATGATTGAAAATCTAGGTTTATTCATTTTTCTTATATTCCCTTTGCACGTGTTTCAGTTTTATGAAAAACCATTCCTTTGAAATCAAGCCATTCTCAACCAACAACCGGGTGAAGCATCAACCTGGATCGAGTTTTCCATTAGAAGCCCTTTTGAAACGAATCGGTTATTTTGATAAAGTTGCACTGCCGTTTGTTGTCATCTTGCAGGCCAAGAAGGATGTGTATTTCCGACAATGTAATATATAGTTGGTTTTAGGTCAAATGGATATAAAAGAGCCGGGAAAACCGTGGGGCATCGTTTCCAATTCCGGCAATTCGGAACCGGCTTGTCAAGACTCGCAAAAAAATACATTGTGGCAGTCAAACCTTTGCAATTGACATTTATGCTGGTAATTGCGATAAATAACATATGATTCCAAGCTTTTATTTCATGAGGAGCCTCCCCACATGACATGAACAAAAGCCCAAGTCGTAAATTCAATCTACAACCCAGTCGGTTTGCTCAAAAACAAATCCAGAAAAATTGTGGCCCCCCATAGAGGTCATCAAAAAAACACTGGCATCCGGTGTGGACGTTCTGATATTTAATTTCTGCAAGTTCTATGAAAAGGGGAAGGAGGAACGGAACGGCAGGAATCCTGCAACTGGGGATGACTTGATGCTTGAACCAAGGAAGGTTGTCACTTTTAGGTGTTCTGGCAAACTGACGGATAAAATCAACTCGAATTAGAATGAAAGATGAAATATTATGAATGATGAAATAACGCCAAAAAACTATAAAGTTGAAGATTTAAAACTGAACAAATCTTATGAACAAGATAATAAGAGAAAAAACCGATTTTTTGAGTTTATTACAGATTTTATTACAGGCTTTAGTGCCCTGATCGTTATAGGGTTAATACTATTTATAGTAATACCTGTATTGCTTATTGTTTTAAAGATCGGTGCTGTCCTAATCATTCCTATTTCCCTGACAGGTGCTTTTATAATTATAGTTGCCCTGTTGGGTAAATTCATAAGACACCTTTTAACAAAAAGGTCATGGGGCAAATAAAATCGGACAAAGACTTGAAATAACTCCAAAATTAAGTTTTGCCTTGACTTGAATAGATTCATACATAGATTGATACTGTTATTAATAAAAATAAAAGGAGATCATCGTGGAAAAAGTTGAGAACGGTATTTTTGTTAGCGTGGACTACAAAGGAACATTGGCAAATGGCGAGGTGTTCGACACCAGCCGCGGACGCCAGCCGCTTGAAATACAAATGGGTGCAGGGCAGTTGATCAAAGGATTTGAAAATGAACTCATGGGGATGGCTTTGACCGAAAAAAAGTTGTTTACCCTAGCACCGGAAGACGCATACGGACAAAGAGATGAAAGCCTGACGCAGTCCTTTCCTACATCAGAAGTTCCCCCTGGAATGAATCCCCAGGTCGGCATGACCATCGGTCTCACCACTCCGGAAGGACGCCAGGTGCCTGCACGAATCGTTCATCTGGATGATGAAAAATTGACCATGGATTTAAATCACCCTCTGGCCGGCGAATCATTGACTTTTGAAATTGAAGTCGTGGGCATCAGCAGCACCCAGACCCAGACGCCCATGTCCTGCGGTTCCGGGTGTGACTGTTCTTCGGGCTGCGATCATTAACCCGCAATTTTCAAAGGGTCCCGACTATCGGGACCCTTTGAAGGAGTATTCTTACCCCAAAGGGGCAGCATTTCTTCAACACCATTGATTCACGGCACTTTTACAAATCAACCATTACTTCAAATAAACAACAAATTCCCCAGGGCCATGAAAAGAAGGGCCCATGATGCACCGTCTGGTCGGCGGCTGAATTGGTTCAAAACATCTTCCAATCGCACATAGAAGGATTTGCGGTTGGGAAGACCGGTGAGGGTATCATGATAGGCAATGAACGCAATCTCTTCCTCTTTTTTCTTTTTTTCAGTGATGTCCTGAAAAGTGATGACATTGTCCAGAGACCTTCCCTTGACGTCACTGAAACCCGCACCACTGATACTGACGTCCACTATTCGGTCGTCTTTAGCGTAAATAAAATGACTTCTCTCCTGCACCCAAACCATGCTTTCTTCTTGATTCCGGATGCGATACTCCCTGACATAAGAATTTCATGGCTTTTGAGAACATCGACCAGTGTTTTCTTTGCGGCTTCCAGGTCCTCTTCGACCACCATCGCCACCCATCGTTTTTTCCGAGTATTGAATTCTTCTTTTGGGTAACCGGTTAACGACTCGATCTTGTCGTCGAAAAAATCGACCGACTACGGGTCCAAGGTATAGGTTAGAAATGGTGAATAAGGCTGAGAATCTTATTGACCTTTACAAAACTGTTTGGCAAGGATGTAGACCCTGTTGAGTTTTAATACCGTAAGGCAAAATTGGGATCCATACGATCTGGTTTCTTCTGACGGCATTAAAGTAGAAGTTAAATCGGCAGCAGGTACCCAGAGTTGACACCAACAATTGACATAATAGTTTCTTTCATTCAGTTGAAACGCGATACTGATTGGCATCGATCGAAATTATGGATGAATTGTCCTCCGATGAGTCGGGCTGATCGGCGTTTGAAGAACTTATGGCAGGAGGCCCCAATGCTTCAGGAAATAACGGAAGCGATTGCATGGAGTATCGACAATAACGGGGTCACCCATTAAAGGGCAGGTCACCTAAACAAATAACAATTGACAAACCCAGCGAAATAGATTTGCCCTTTTTGAAAAAACGATTAAAGTGAAAAATATTTCAGACAGGAAGAAGCAAACATAGAATGAGATCAGCAGAATAAGGATTGGCACAAAATAAAAATCGAGTATAGGTGGAGTGCTGTTTTCAAAAGAGAATATATCTATTTTTAATATTTAAACCCGTAATGTTGTCAAGAAACCTATTATTATTTAATGTAGTTATGTTCCATTACAGCATATTGTTCAAGCAACTTTAAGAAAACTCACACCTTTAAGGTGAAAGCTGAATATCAATATCTCGCAGATTCTATCTAAATTGTCTTGGAGGGCCTTTTTTCTGTAATTCCCTGTCAGGCGGTTTTCAGCCATTGCTTTAGCCATTACTGCAAGAAGCGGGACCCTCTGATAGAATTCTTGCTCCGCCCCTGTCTCAACCTCGGAGGTAATACCCGACTGAGCTTCTGAACTGGCCAATTGCAGGGAATGATAAAAAACATGATGGGCGTTTTCGATGATGGCAGTTTTGCGATAGTTTCCAATGGGACAATTTTCAAAATAAGCCTTGGCCATAATAATGAGAAGTTTCAATCGTGATAAAAAAATGTCGTCACTCGACATTGCTCTCATATCTATAGAAGTCGGCCCCAATCTAATCATAAAAATATCCCTTCAACCTTTAGCTTCCTGTCCCTCGATAACTTGAGATTTGGTTTTTTAAGCATTAACTATACTTGTCAATTTAATCGTTTACATGCAAAATTCATGCAAAATCAAAAGGTTAAACAATATACATATACATATCAGACAGTTAAATTTACTATACGCAAAAATAAGTTATAAAATAGGTATATTAATTATATGATAGATTTAGACAAAAATTGTGTGATTGTGGGGTAAATTACTTAAAATCTATTACATTATTTACATAGTATTGTGAAATAAATCAAATAGGTATATATTATACTGTGGCATTAATTGATGGGATGAATCGACAAAAAGGGTGATGGACCGGGATGGATTATAAAAAAAAGAATTTAACAAAGGAAAAAACCTAAGACAGGGAAATAGAGAATAACCCACCAATATTAAAAGAAAATTTAGAGTTTATGTCGTACAGCTTGCCGGCATTCAAAATTCAACCTAATGACAGATATCGTATAATGACCATCGTCAAGTCCAATCCACGTGTCTCAATTCAGTCCCGCCACATCATTCAACAATCTCAAGCATATATCTTTTCCGAATCTTTCCAGAAGCAGCATTTAATAAATGCCGAACGGCATTTGCTGTTCTGCCCTGTTTACCGATGATCTTGCCCATATCACTCTTATCAACTCTGAGTTCAAGTACAACAGTTTGGCTACCTTCAATTTCAGTAACACTCACCTGTTCCGGGTTGTCGACCAGTGCTTGTACAATTTGGATTAGAAGATCTTTCATAGGTTTGGTCCTATCTGGATAGGGTCAGTCAAGTCAGTCCTGTGGCAGGCAAATAGGCTCGCATGCTATTAAGACTGTTTCTTGATCCTCAGTATCGCTATCTTTTCCTTCAATATAGTATTTTCATATTTAAGCCTTTCGATTTCTTCTTGGGCTTTTGCCAGTCTTTCAGCATATGACTTAAGTAAGTTTTCAATAAATTCCTTGTCAACTTCTTTCTCTTTACCTTGGGTTTTTTGTTCCATAACTCTTGGCCCTCCGATTCGACTGGAAGCTTGTCAACCCATTTACTATTAGATACCATTTTTTATAAAACAACCATTAAAAACACAAACCCCCACCTCTCTATGTGCGAGAAATGGGGGTTCAAAATAGCCACATATGTTCTCCCTTTGTTTTAAACCTAATCGTCAAAGTACCAAGGCAAGCCAAAATTGAATTAACAGCAGGTATAAGAGGTTCAGATATCAGAAAAGAAACGTGGAAGAGAGTTGTAAGTTAACCTGTTGATAATAAAAATTTTTATCGATTTCTTTTTTCTCATAATCTTCCCAACTTGTCAAGGATTTACTAAAATTACTACATAGTAGCAGTTAACCCTTTGCATTTGACATTCATACCGATTCTTGAGATAAATAACACATGATTCCAATTTCTTATCACATGAGGAGCATAAGACCATGACACTCACAAAAGTTCAGATCGTAGAATCGATCCACAATCAAATCGGTTTGCCCAAAAACAAAACCACAGAAATTGTAGAAACCCTTTTAGAGATCATCAAAAGTTCACTGGCATCCGGTGAGGACGTTCTGATCTCCAATTTCGGTAAGTTCTGTCTAAATGAAAAGGCAGAACGTAAAGGCAGGAATCCCGCAACCGGGGATGACCTGATGCTTGAACCAAGGAAGGTTGTTACGTTTAGGTGTTCAGGGAAATTGCGGGATAGGATTAACTCCAAATAAGACGAAAGGTTCAATCGTGCTATCCAGATTTAACAATAAGGTTCTATCACATGGGCCTGAAGCAGTTCTGCCACAGAATCTGAACAGGGAATGGCTAAATATACTGCAAGAGATGGCAGAAGACTTCATAGGTTCCAACTATGATCTTGAAGAATGTAAAAAGCCGGAGGATATTGCCGATCTAATTCTATCAGTCTGTGTATCAGAACTATTAAGATCCCAACATAACGACAAAATCGATATACCCATTGAGGAAATGTTAGAAAAGATCACGATCTATTCAATATCCTTGATCATTGAGGCAGTTGATAGAGAGTCCAATATTGGTATAGAGCAGCCCACACTTGAAGACATTCTATGTTGGGACAGAATTATTAGAATGAAGAAGACTAACCCTGAATTTGTTGAAACTCTTGAGAAAGCATGTGTCTTGCAGATTCCGGAACAAGCTTCTTCTAAAGAATAAATCTAAGCACCGCTAAAATTATTAGGCACATAGTAAAATTCATGTTGTCATTCCTTGATAAGATACCATATTCGATCCTCATTGTGTTTTCGATCATCATGCTTCTTATTCCATTTAGACCCATGCCGCATGCTTTAGAAAAGTTGATCATGCTAAAAAATGGAACTCTGAGCAGACCCACCGATATTTTCGATTTATTCTATCATTTAGCCCCATTGATCCTTTTGGCTATTAAATTTTTCAGAGACTATTCAAACAGATGAAATATCAAAAAGGCAACATGTTCAAAAAAGTGAATAAAAATATTTCTGCATTAATCTTGATAGCCCTTCTCATCTTCATAAGTTGCAGCAACGGCAATAATTCCAATTATCTCCCAAATAAATTAGGCGAGCTAAATCTTACTAAAGTTATTCAGAACAAAAAAGCCACCGTTATCATAAATAAAATGCATGACAGAAAACTTGATGATTGTAAAAACTTTATTGCTATTTACGGAGACAATCATTCAAAAAATATTCTATATGTAAGTGTCTATGAAAATGCTGAAAATGCTGAAACGAACTTAAAGAACATGGCCATAAAAATGGCAACTGGATCATCTGTTTTTTCACCATTAACACACCGTAAAATGGGAAATAAAGTTCATTTTGAGACCGAAGGAATGGGGTTTAAGCATTATTTTTATCGTGTTGATAATATCTTAATCTGGTGGCAGGTTGAGCCTGATAAAGCAGAAACAACATTAAGCGATTTGCTTAAATTTGACTTTGCGATTCTGAATGATAAGGGAAATAGGCAATAAAAAAGGCAGAGTCGTCTATGCTCTGCCCGTATTAGCCCGGTAGACTCTTTTTGCAAAACCACATCAGAGACGACCAAGCTTTGTAATCTTTTAGCTTCCCGAAATACCGTTGTACAATGCAGTTTTGCATTGAGATGCACGGACATCCGAGAAGCTCTATAAATGTCAAATCAAACTCCTCTTTTTACAGTATAACCTTCGTGAGATTGAGTCATCACATGGTTAAATATATGGTGTTGAAGCTGAGTGACATTTAGCTTAATCCATTTTTAATCATTTAATAAAATTTGTCCATAGGCAAAAGGCTCATTTTGATAGGGGGAAATCCTATCCCCATGGGGATTGCTCCCAGCAATCACCCATAGGACGCAAGTTTCTGCCTGAGATAATCAAACTGATTGTCAATTTAATAGGCCAGAATATCACTTTCTAAAATAGAACCGAATTTTATTTTAAAGTCATTATCTTTGAAACCGTCCAATCTGGCAATCATTTTCGTCTTATGTCCGTCAGAAAGATTTGGCAGCGGAATGCCTTGCC
>Ga0209013_10003522_pt1 | contig 13918 bp, 7 predicted proteins | sample Cruoilmetagenom2_FD_187291 | JGI IMG/M metagenome (GOLD analysis project Ga0209013, IMG submission 187291) | Oil polluted marine microbial communities from Coal Oil Point, Santa Barbara, California, USA - Sample 2 (SPAdes) (version 2) | ecosystem: Environmental > Aquatic > Marine > Oil seeps ... | reverse complement strand
GATAAGGAAATTGCCCGTCAATTAGAAGGTAAAGAAGTAACCATTGGTTTTAATAAGGATGAAATAAGCACATATGTAGTAGATGGTTCTATAATTATTTTATATGATTTCCCTGAAAAAGAAAAGATTACCATCAGCATTGGGGAAACAAAGCACACAAGGAATTCGAATCCTATTCCGCTGTGGCTCTCCATTTTACCCCCATTAATTGCAATTATGATTGCATTGATTATCAGGGAAGTTTATTCGGCTTTATTCGGCGGAGTTTGGTTAGGTGCCGGTATCATAGCTTATTACCAAGGTTTTGGTTTCTTTTTAGCAATACTTAAAGGATTCTTGCTTGTCATCGACACTTACTTAATTCAATCGCTGTTAAACAGTGACCATATTTCCATTATCCTGTTTTCAATGATCATTGCAGCTACAGTTGCCCTGATCACAAAAAACGGTGGAATGAAAGGCGTTATGAACCGATTATCAAAATATGCTACCGGCCCCAGATCAGGTTCATTTATTACATGGTTACTGGGTATTTTAATCTTTTTCGATGATTACGCCAATACCCTCGTTGTAGGAAATACCATGCGTCCGTTAGCAGACAAGCTCAAGATTTCAAGAGAGAAATTAGCATACATTATCGACTCAACAGCAGCCCCGGTTGCGTCGGTTGCCTTTGTTACCACATGGATTGGCGCTGAGCTAAGTTATATACAGGATGGAATCAACACTTTGAACCTTGATGAATCGGCTTACAGTGTTTTCTTTAATTCACTCGCCTATTCATTTTATCCATTCTTTACACTTGCATTCATTTTAATTCTCATTTGGAAAGGTGTTGATTACGGGCCTATGTTAAAAGCTGAGGCAAGAGCACGTCAGAATTTGACACCAATTGGGATTAAGGAAGAAGAAATTGATGCTGAATTGCAAGATGATGTAACTGTTGCAAAGGGAATTAAACCAAGAAGCTTTAATGCTATTGTTCCTGTATTGATTATCGTTTTTGGCACCCTTTCAGGGCTTGTTTATACCGGCTGGGATGCACTAATTTGGGATGATAATACAATCGGTTTTTTTGACAAGCTTTCTGCAACTATTGGAAATGCTGATTCATTCAAAGCACTATTATGGTCTTCTTTGATGAGTCTTTTTTCTGCTATTATTTTAACTGTCAGTCAAAAATTACTCGACTTGAAAGACACCATGGAGAGTGTTATTGGTGGTTTTAAAACAATGCTACCGGCGGTTTTGATCCTTGTGCTGGCATGGTCAGTTGCTTTGATCACTGAGCATTTACATACAGCTAATTTCATTTCAAATCTTTTACTTGAAGCTTCCGTGTCTCCGTACTTAATTCCAACCCTTACTTTTATCATTGCAGCATTGGTCTCCTTCTCCACCGGAAGTTCATGGGGAACTATGGCAATTTTATATCCTCTGGTACTGCCAACTGGATGGATTTTAGCACAACACCAGGGTATAGAGTATGGCGCAACGCTTTCTATTTTCTATAATATCGCCGCAGCTGTATTAACGGGTTCTGTATTTGGCGACCATTGCTCACCTATTTCCGACACAACAATTTTAAGTTCGCTGGCAAGCTCCTGTCCCCATATCGAACATGTGCGTACGCAACTTCCTTATGCATTAACAACAGGTGCATTTGCAATTTTTCTTGGCATTCTACCAGCTTCATACGGAGTTTCTGTCTGGTTGCTTATCCCCATAGGAATTATTGGTATGTTTTTATTACTTCATTTTCTGGGTAGGAAAAGTGATAATTATAAAGTTGTTGAATAAAGTAACATCTCAAGGATTGCTAACTTTGTTGTCAATTAGCATAAATAGTTGAAAAAGATTCCAAAAAATACTGATCTACAAAATCTGATACGTTCACTGCCAAGCTATCCGGGTATATACCAATATCTTGATAAAGACGGTAAAATTATATATGTAGGGAAAGCAAAGAACATTAAAAAAAGAGTTGCAAACTATTTCACAAAAACGCATTCTTCGGGTAAACTCCGCTTGCTTGTTAAGAAAATTGAACATGTTGAGTTTATTGTAACCGACTCGGAGATGGATGCCCTGTTACTGGAGAATAACCTGATAAAAAAGCACCAGCCGCGTTATAATATTCAGCTTAAAGATGATAAAACATTCCCATGGTTATGTATTAAGAATGAGCCTTTTCCCAGGGTTTTCCCCACACGTCACTTAATTAAAGACGGTTCGGAGTACTACGGCCCTTATGCTTCTGTAAGGATGATGAAAACATTATTGGACATGATCAAACAATTATATCCAATACGAACTTGCTCACTCAAACTTACGCAGGGAAACATTCAATCAGAAAAATTTAAAGTCTGCCTCGAATATCATATTGGAAATTGCCTGGCTCCCTGTGTTGGAAAACAAACTGAAGCAAACTATAACGACATAATTGATCAGATTAAATCAATTATTAAGGGAAACATAACACAGGTAATTACGGAGCTGAAAATATTAATGCAGACTTCTGCAAAGGAAATGAACTTTGAAAGAGCGCAACTTTTAAAAGAAAAAATTGAAACCCTTGAAAAGTATAAAAGTAAATCAACAATTGTTAATCCACGAATAGAAGATGCCGATGTTTTATCTATTCTTGATGAAGAAAAAGTTGCCTATGTAAACTATTTGAGGGTTATAAAAGGAGCCATAGTACAGGCTCATACCATTGAGCTTAAGAAAAAACTGGACGAAACTGCCGAAGAGTTGTTGTTATTTGCGTTAACAGATTTCAGAAATAGGTTTGAATCAACGGCAGAGGAAGTTATCTTGCCTTTCGACCCCGGTTATGACTTTAAAGATCTGAAAATAACAATCCCAAAACGTGGAGATAAAAAGCAATTGCTTGAATTGAGCCAGCGTAATGCAAAGTTCTATAAGTTGGAAAGGCAAAAGCAAAAAAATCTTATTGACCCTGACCGTCACAAAAAACGAATTTTAAAAACTTTGATGGAAGATTTGAGGATGGGTGAACTACCTGTTCAAATTGAGTGTTTTGATAATTCCAATTTTCAGGGTGACTATCCTGTTGCTGCAATGGTACAGTTTATTGACACAAAACCAAATAAGTCAGCATACAGGCATTTCAATATTAAGACCGTAAAAGGACCTGATGATTATGCATCGATGGAAGAAGTAATATACAGAAGGTACAGTCGTTTACTGAAGGAAAATAGAACTTTGCCTCAACTTATAGTTGTTGATGGGGGTAAAGGACAATTAAATGCAGCTGTTAAAAGCCTTAACAAACTAAATCTTTATGGCAAAATCGCAGTTATTGGCATTGCAAAACGACTTGAAGAGCTTTATTTTCCAAATGATCCTGTTCCGTTATACCTGGATAAAAAGTCGAAATCGCTGAAAGTAATTCAACAACTACGTGACGAAGCTCATAGGTTTGGTATTACACATCACCGTTCGCTGCTGGAAAAGGGAACCATTAAATCAGAACTGACTTCTATTGATGGTATTGGTTTTTCAACTGCACAAAAATTATTATGGAAATTTCGATCAGTAAAAAAAATAAAAGAAGCAAAACTTGCTGAACTTATTAAAGTTGTGGGAAAATCAAAAGCTAAAATAGTATTCTCTCATTTTAGTAAAAAAACAAACGAATAAAAAAAGGCCACTTTTCAGTGGCCCTTCAATTTCAATTCAAAATATTTTCTATTGTAATGTAAATTTCACCGGTAAGTTATAGGATACCCTTACTGGTTTTCCGCGTTGTTTACCCGGCGACCATTTAGGCATACTTTTAACCACACGAACAGCTTCTTCATCACAGCCGCCTCCGATACCACGTAATACTTTCACGTTAGAGATCTTACCATTTGGTTCAACAACGAAATTAATAAATACTCTTCCCTGAATTCCACTTTCTTTAGCAAGTGTAGGGTAATTAATATTTTGGCTCAGGAATTTCATCAACTCACCCATTCCGCCAGGAAAAGATGGCATTGATTCAACCACTGTAAAGATTTCAGCCTCATCAACTTCTTCTTCATCATCAGAGGGTGGTATATATTCTTCAACCACAGTTTCGTCATCTGCCTCAACATCAATATCCAGGTCGTCTTCCACTTCAACATCGTCTTCAACAATCTTGATCTGAGTAACCTGCTTTGGAGGTGGCGGTGGCGGTGGTTTTACTTTTTGTTCGGTAATCGGGATAATTTCTTCTGCAATATCATCTGCAACTCTTGTTTGAAGATCAATCGTTATTTTATCGTAACTTTTGTATTCAAATGCTACCAGAACAACGACCAACGCAAGAATTAACCCTATTTGGAAAAAAATACTTTTTTTGTTTTCCAAGTCAGCTTTCGGCGTTTTTTTAGCTTCCATATCTTAACATTTTTTGCTAATAAAAATCAATTGCTAAAATAGCAATTAATTTCTTAACTAGTTTTATTATAATCTTTATTTTTAAAATGTTGCAAATAATATGCCATTCCTCCTGCTATTGCACCTATTGCATCCGCATAAAAATCAAAGATATTTGCATTACGCCCAATAAATACATAATACTGTAATAATTCAGTAATTAACCCATAAACGGCAGATAAAAGAACGGCAATAATAATATAATAGGAACGGTTTTTACATTTCAAATATTGTTGACGATTACCAAATAATATGAGATATGACAGAATTCCAAAAATAATGACATGTACTATTTTATCTGGTGAAAGCCAATCCAGAAATGTTGGAATTTCCGGAATCTGGTTACCGGGGATACCGCTAATTATCAATATGAGCAAGGCGCAAGCCAAAGCAGGCCATTGCTTTCCAAGCGTCATAAACCTCTAAGATTCTATACTATTCATATATGCGTTAGCATCTATCAATTTATCCAATTCACCCGGATCGGATATTTTTATTTTAATAATCCAGCCTTCGCCATATGAATCTTTATTGATAATCTCAGGTGTGTCTTCAAGGGCTTCATTAAGTTCAAGAACAGTACCTGCAATCGGCATAAACAAATCAGATACTGTTTTTACAGCCTCGATAGTACCAAAAGTATCTCCCTTATCCAGTTCTTCATCAACTGTTTCAACTTCAATAAATACGATATCACCCAATTCGCTTTGAGCAAAATCGGTAATTCCGATATAAGCTTCATCGCCCTCTACTTTTACCCATTCATGGTCTTCGGTGTACAATAAATCAACAGGAATATTCATTTTTATATGTGTTTTTTTGTTGCTTCAAATTTATGCTTTTTTGGTTTGTGTCCATTTAAAATTATGAAAATATTCAGGAAGATTTTTCGATTTAATAAAACTAAAGCCAGATAATGAATATTACTGTGCCAGGTTAAATCTAAGGGTGAATCCTGCACTTGTTGTTGCATTTGGGAATTGATTAGACACATAAGGGTTGTTACTTGTCCAGTTATAATATGCGCGCAATTGTAAACTCTGGCTTAGCATATAATCTGCAGCAAAGTTCAGGGTGTACTGCATCGACCCGGCTGATACCTGGTTGTTGTTCTCATCAATTCTTCTTAAAGTTGTTTTATTATCCCTCATTCCAAAATCAAGCTTAAGGTTCAAATCGCTACCTACCCTACTCGAAGCTTTTCCACTAAATGAAGCCATCTGGAATTTTAATCCTTTTACCCGAAATCCTAAACCAAGAACAAGCTCATTTCCGATAATCTCTGTAAGCTGGTTATTTACAAAACTCATTGACAAACTTCGCGATTTTTTATACTCAGCACGAACAGTTAAACTGTTATGCATGGTTACATCAAGGCCTATCAACGGACTATAGCTTTCAATTACTGAAACAACTCCAATATCATAATTTGTAATAAAATTATAAGTATCCTGAAAAGTTTGCCCAGGATTATTTTCATCAAAATTAACATTTGTTCTCCACGAAGTTATACTCAGCATTGATCTGTAACCATGAGTAATATTAACACTTCTGAATGCCTTACCAATGGATTTAATATTGGTCAATCCATTAAAAGTTATACGCCAATTCGGAATTGGGAATTTCGGGAATGGCGAAGCGATTCCGATTGAATTAGGATCACTTCCGCCGTATGCTGACAGAAATGAGTAATATAAAACTTCCTGTGAATTTGAACCATAACCATATGGAAACTGTTGACCAGCAATGGTATCATAAAAATATTTTGCATCATCAGGTAAATTACGCCAGGCAGTATTGTCATGCGCAAGCCGCTCAGCAATTATATTTCGATTATCAAGAAATGTCTCAAATGTAGGAGAAATCTCATCTTTATCCGATTTCTGGAATGATGTTCTAATAATTGAATATGAAATGCTGAAATTTCCATTATTAACAGGGGTATATTCTGTAAAAATATCAGCGGTGTCATACCTAAAATAGGATTGGTAATTGTCAGCATAAATCCTATCTCCATCTAAATCTATTCTAATAGCGCCAAGTATATCTCCGTTTACTTTGTACGACAGAGCCTCATTCACTTTACGCATATATGCATTATTTATTGCCGAGTCGGTTGAGTACCAACCATTGTCAGCTATTGTATATGGAAAATCGTCATATTGTTTTCCAAAAACGAATCCCCATCCGGGAGCCTGGTTTACAAGGTCCATTCCCAGGAATTTTGGTTCCAGCATATAACCTGGTAAAGCAGTTCCATTTCCCTGGCTCCATGTTACCGATGCTTTCTTAACCAGCATTAAAACCTTTAAAAAGCCTTCGCCAATCTTTTTGCCATATTCTTTTTTTGGTTTGGCGATGGTGTCATTTTCCTGTTCCTGCTGATCAGGTGTTGTACCCCTTCCCCGTGAGGGTGGCCTCGATGATCTTCTCTGTGTTTGATTGAGTGATTTGAAATAGGGTACTTTATTATAAAGTTGCTGTAAATCAGCATTACCATTTAATTGCTTTTGGTTACCATTTTCAATGGTATTACCAAATCTTGGCTGAATAGATATAGGCGACGCTGCCCAGGTGTATAAAGTTTGTACGCTAGCTGCCAACGTAATCCAATCAAGTATTGGAATCTTTTTCAGTGGCACATTGTAAGTAACCCTTAAGGCCTGATTATACCGCTGCACGGTACCAAAATTCGTGATTTCATTCCATATATCCTGCTTATACTTGTCCCATTCTTCAGTATCCTTATCAGGGTAGATGGTAGGCTCTTCAATAAAGGTGTTGGCTCCTGCATTAAATTCAAACGACAGCGACTTTGAAAAATCATATTTAAAGTCGAATATACGGTTCCAGTTCCATACCCTGTTAACAGTAGGATATATGATCACATCACCAAAACTTTTATCACGATATAATATTTCGTGTATTTGCCGGTTCATATCAGTTCTGAAGGAAAGTACTTTTGGGAGTAAGAAAAAGTTGAAATCTTTGATCAGAGCCAGATGCTTTGAATTTAACGCACTTGCTTTTCCAAGTGGCACATAATTTTTTGGACGGCCATTATAATTATACCCAAAACCACCCCTGTATTCTTTTTGATCATCATATTCGTAATCAATATTTCTGTGGTCACGCTTTGAGTATGCAAAAGACACATCAAAGTTTTCAACATCATAAACTTTTGGCTTCTTTTTGTTATCCGTTCTTGTCTTCCTCACGTTCATCAGGTTAACATTTGTTCTGGACGTATAATCTACTACCAAAGCTTTCACTGAATCCCGACTTTGTTTATTAACATAAGTATCTAAATCATCCTTTAGCTTAACATCAGGTTGCAGAGGATTATATTCAGGAGTAATTTGTGATACCCCATAATCGAAATGCATTGGGATATTTACTCCGGCTTTTTCAGAAAAGAACTTACCCCAATCGAGATCAGTTGTGAAAAGAAAATCCGTTACGTATTCCAATTGAATTTGTGTAATCTTTTTTTCAAGACTCCCAAAACCAGCCGAACTGTGAGAAGCAGAAAAGGCCATCCTTCCTAAATCGGCTAAGGTAGCCTCAACACGACCTGTTGCTGCCCAGCCTGGTTTATCGTTAAAGTCGGAAAGTCGTAGCTCGTCAATCCAGACAATAGAGCTAACAGGGTTGCCATCATCATCAAGACCTGAACCAATTCGTTTTGGATTTCTAACGCCTATTAATATTCCCTTTACATCACTTATGCTGGGACTTCCAAGAACAGTTACACGTGCATTGCCATTATACTCGCTATACGGTTTATATAGTGCCAGATCAGTATTAGGGTCGCGCATAGCAACATTCCTGTTTTGTTTAACCTGAACCAAATCTTCCAAATCAATCTCAAAATTATTTATTTCTGGCCATATTGAATCCCGTTGGACGGGTGGAGTGTACCACTGCGTGAATTGAACAGGGAGTTCGTATTCGTAATAATTAGTGGAGAAATCAGAACCTATTCTAATGAAAACTGTCATGTCACCATAGTCCAATTCTTCCTCCTCATATCGTTTCTCGGCATGCACATACATTTTGAGTTTTTTAAACTGCCTGAAGTCAAATTCAGTTGTTTTAAAAACTCCGCGTGCGTCTCCATCCAGAAGGTTATTTACCTCTAACTGTATAGATTGCTCGTTTTGAAAGACATAGTTTGTTGTTCCAAAGTTCACTTCTCTTTCAATTCCCGGAGGTATTACATAAGGTACTGGCTGACGTTGACCATTCTCTTCTATATTAACAGCTGAAACAATAAAGTTCGTTTCAGTTCCGTCATCACCTGGAATGTACTCTCCTTCTGCTAAAAGTGAATGTTGATACCTTCTCCATTCACCTCTGACTAATTCAAATGTAGCAAATCTTGTTACGATCGGTTTCTCAAATCCACGCATAAAAACACGCATAAACCGGATAGATCTGAAATCACTTATATTTCCTACAATTTTTTCAGGATTTTGAACAGGAATTTTAAACTGATACCAGTTAACATCGGTTACATCTCCATTTGCCAGCCGAACGTTTTGGGCATAATGGATATCGGAAATATAATTCTTCCCCACTTCCATTTCCTGTGGATCCAACTTAATTTTATACTGAAAATATCTTTCAGATTCACTCAGGGTATTATCACGATTAATGTCCTCTACATTAGGAAGATTGGTTTGTGCTGTTGGATATGACTCAGGATTGATTTCATCAGTAGGTGAATTGCCTTCAGTTCCGTTATATTTCTTATATCTTTCGGTAACACTTGAATATTGCGCATCCTGATCATAATCTGAATCCCTGAAATAATTATAATCATCCGATGATGGATCCTTTTCGGCCTGTATGGATGCATTAGATGTAGCTCCGTATTTTTCACGGATAACACTTAAATATGAGTTTTCATAAAAGCCCAGCTCATCTTCATTTGCTAATCCATCGTATCCTACATCCTGATATGTTCTTGAACCGGCGGCTGAGCTAAATGATTCAACCAAAGCCTGTAAGGTTGGCACCCGTCCCCATGTTGTGGTGTCAACATCAATAACTTCTGCAGAGGTCGGGAGTCCGTTTTCATAACTCTTACGTCCGTCACGCAATATATCCTCGGAAATTTCACCCAGATCGATATAAAGTTCACCGGGGTTGATATACGGTTCATCAGGGTTGTCAGGGTCTTGCGCAAACGGATCCATCATCCAGAACTCAATATATTCAATGTTGGCGGCTTCAAAATCAGAAGATTCTATTTTACGCATAATACCTCCCCAACGCGACTCAGGATCAGCCAGTGTACCATCCTCATTTAAGCCTGCCGTTGGCGGGTTTAGAACGGGATCAACATCATAATTATATTGGCCTTTTTCGGATGGGTAATAAGCAAGATTAAGAACAGCAATATTTGTTGGTGTGCCATTTGGAATATCTTTATTTGGAAACACCTCGGTTTCCAGTACCTGACGAGTAGAGTTCTTCGATATCTCATTTTTATCAACGTTAGAGGGACGAAGGCCACCGGATCTGTCATAAAATAATGGGTCGATAATATACCAGGCAAATTTTGCGCGATTTTTACCATAGATAAGCGTATCAGCAAATTGAGTCGACATAGCTTCAGGGAATAAATCGGGTTGACCTTGAGGTGTACTCGCCAGAAACCATGAGCCAATATGTTTTAAATCGATAGTGGACTGAGCTCCTTCAAAGTCGTCAATGTATGATGTTCCAGTTTTACCAACAGCCTTGGAATGGCCGGGGATGAATTGAGCAAATTCGCCATCAACGGTAATCCTTGAAACTTCATTTGTTGAAATGCCGGGAAGTTTATCTATTAAATTAGTCAACCACCTGGATTCTGTCCGGTAACTCAGATCCAACCCCCAGATGGTATTATTAATAGGGTCATCTCCATAATTAACCTTTTGGGTAAGAGGCTTCTCTTGCAGGTTCAATACGGTACCGCCAATATGAAAATCTTTATTAATTTCATGATCAACATGCATTCCCATCATTCTCTTTTGCTGAATATTGAACATGGAGTTACTCTCCAGAGAAACATTGATCGGCACCCCTGAATTCATAATTCCGTCATTAATAATTTTAACTCGTCCAAGCGTGTAATCCACTGTATAATCCACATTCTCGACAAGAGGAACTCCCCCAGCTGTAACCCTAACAGAACCCTGAGGAACATTTAATGCATTCAGGCTGATATCAGCACCCGATTGGGATTTATACATCCCTTCAATAATATACCGGTTCTTTTCTGGGAATTGTTCGGCTCCTGTTTTTGTGGTTGTATATAATGAGTCGAATGCATAAAAGTTTGCAAATTCCGGATCGTTGGGAAAAACCGAATCCCTGATGTAACTACCAAAGGGTTCCAAAGATGTAAAAAATAATCGTCCATTTGAAGCCTGAAATGTTCCTCCTAAGTTTGCAGCACCATCCAGAAAGTCGAACATGCCATCTCCATTTGGAACAGGATTCATCTGGTAATCTAAGTTGTCGAGTCCAAGTAAATGAATCAGAGGTACGCCAACAACATTTTCGGGTCCTTCAGTAAAATAACCAGTTGGGACACCTTCTTTATTTCCTGAGTACAAGATATTTAGTCTGAAATCGTTGCGTTCAACTTGGTATGCACCAATCGAATAAACATTTTTCATCATTAGGTCCCACACGGGCATCCCTGTATTCGGGTTACTGCTTTTAAGTAATTTAACAACAAGGTTATTTGGTGCGGTATTACCCTGATCAGAGAACTCACCGATCTGGAATACACTATCATACCCAATAATTGTATATTGCACTGCCATGGCTAAAGTCTGATCAGGGTTAAGTGTTGTGTTCAGTGATAAAAATCCCAGCCTGGTATTTACATTATACTCTGATTCTCTAAGCTTTCGTGCATTTTCAATTTTCACAAAATCTTCACCAGCAACAAAATAATTATTCTGCCCAATACTGAATGGGTCACCAGTTAAATAGTTGGTTACAGTATTAATATCTCTTAGCTGAGCAGTATCCATTTTATACAACATATCATTAGCCTTGTTACTGGGCAAAATATTTCCAAATATTAAAGGATTTATATATGGATTATGGATGTCATCAGGATTTCCTTCTCCCAAATCAGTAAACGCTACAATATTCCTGTTCTCTTGAGTTGCAGCTCCAATATTTGTAACCCAGACTTCAATCCTTGTAATAGTAAGATCTGAAGTTACAATCGGTAAGGTTGAAAGTGCTCCTTCATAATTATCCCTGAATCTCTGTGCTAAGAAAAAGTGTCTGTTTTCTTCATAATCAAGGGAAGAGAGCTCAAAATTACTGGTTTGAGCACCACCCTGAACAGTTATGTTTTGTGTTTCACTTTGTTGTTGCGAGAAAAGTGCCGTTACACGTGTTTTACCAAACTGCAGCTCGGTTTTAATTCCAAACAGGCTCTGACTGCCCTGAATTAAAGATGATTTTAAGGGTAAACTTACATTTCCTGCTTCAATTATTTTAATAATCTCATCCTCTTTACCCTCGTATTTTAATTTGAGGGTGTTCTCAAAATCAAATGAGGATTCAGTATTATAATTCGCTTTGAACTCAATTTTATCTCCAATTTTAGCTATGACATTCATCTGAATACGCATATCAAAGTCGAAATTGGTTGTCGTGCGTTGGCGGACATCCAGGGCTGGGTCCTCTCTCTTATTCGACAGGATTCCAAAACTCACCTCGGCAGATCCCTGAGGCCTGATGTCAATAGTATTACTTCCAAAAATACGATCGAATGCTTCGCCACCGACATAAATTTTCGGAATCAGGCGTGAACCTTCAGCTGTACCAACAGTTTGTGTTCTTTCGTTCCAGTAGCTTCTTACATCTTCCTCCAGATTATAATCATTATAATCCTTAAAATCCATTACAGTTGGTATACGATAAGTAAAGTCTCCTATTGTATTTGTAAATTCATAGCTATTAGTTTCCGGATTATAGATGACTTCGCGCTTGATATTTTCAGGGTCGTGCATAAACAAAGGACTGGTATTTTGTCCATCAATATATGGGTTACCAGTATTGTCATGAAACGGATAAATAAGGTTGACCTGTGAAGTGTCTCTTTGATTTGTTGTGTCAGGCGGGAAGCTATTTTGTGGCATTGCAAATGCCGGCAATGATAAAATAATCATTAAAGCAACTACAAAACGAATAATGAAAACGTATTTAATCTCCCTATTCAAAATACTCCCTTTTTTCAAACCGGACGCCGACTAAATAAATTATAAAATCTTTAAAGCGTCTTTAATAAGACTTTCTACATTACTTGCCGAGCCTGTCTGCAATATTTTGTTGATCGCTTTTTCAGCAGTGGTTTTTTGAAACCCTAAAATCAGTAATCCTGATAACGCTTCATCCTTTAATGTATTGTGAGAAAAATCAACTTTTTCGGGTTCAATTCCTGCTTTTTGCAGTTTATCTTTTAAATCAATAACAATCCGTTGGGCTGTTTTCCCGCCAATTCCTTTAACTGACTGTAATACTGATGATTGCCCCTGTGTGATTGCAGAATAAACTTCTTCTGTTGTTAAAGATGATAAAATCAATCGGGCTGTATTCGCTCCTACCCCCGAAACTGAGAGTAAATATCTGAATAATTCGCGCTCAACTTTATCGGCAAAACCATAAAGAACCTGGGCATCTTCTCTCACATAAAAATGAGTGAATAGCTTTGCGTCCTGATTATCTTTTATTTTAGAAAAGGTATTAAGTGAAATGTTAATGAAATAGGCTATTCCGCTATTTTCCAAAACAACATAAGTTGGGGTTTTCTCAACTAATACACCCTGAAGAAATTCGTACATGAAACCGTGCTGGTTTGTTGGTTAAAAAGCAAAAATACAATAAAAACCATAGCTTATTGAAGCGATAATTATTAAGCTATTATATCAAATATGACATTTGATAACCGATACATATCGTTTCTTTTTTATAATTTTCGAATCAAGGTTTTGATGCTCTCAACGTCAAAACCGCAATCCTTGTGAAGTTCTGGGATAGATCCATGCATAATGAATCTATCAGGAATACCCATTGATGTAATCGGATTGTCATAATCAAATTCATTTTTGAATTGTTTTACTACAGTTCCCAGACCGCCCGTTACAATCCCATCCTCGATAGTAATAATGTAGCTGTACTTTTTGAAGATTTTGTGCAGTAACTCTTTATCAATTGGTTTTAAAAATCTGATATCAACCAATCCAACATTTATTCCTTCATCAAATAATTCCTGAGATGCTTGTAAGCCTGCGTTTCCCACATGGCCGATACTTATAATAACTATATCTTTCCCGGAGATGATCTCGCGGCCTTTTCCGATTTCCAGCGAGCTCAATTCTGTTTTCCACGATTCCAATACGCCATAATTTCTTGGATAGCGAATTGAAAACGGGCCTTCAGAATAACTGTCAGCTGTGTACATCAT
>Ga0209013_10003521_pt1 | contig 13920 bp, 9 predicted proteins | sample Cruoilmetagenom2_FD_187291 | JGI IMG/M metagenome (GOLD analysis project Ga0209013, IMG submission 187291) | Oil polluted marine microbial communities from Coal Oil Point, Santa Barbara, California, USA - Sample 2 (SPAdes) (version 2) | ecosystem: Environmental > Aquatic > Marine > Oil seeps ... | reverse complement strand
GTCTTCCAGTTTTCTTTACTAATCATAACAAAAACAGGCGATGTTTTCCACTGCCTGCTTATGACCTACTTATTTAATAAATCATGGACTGCATCTCTTACTTCAAATATATCAAAAGGTTTTATAAAATAGGCGACTGCTCCTAAATCCTTTGTTTCTTGGATTAAATCTAACTCTCCATATGCAGTCATCATCATCACTGGAATATTCGACCATTCTTTTGTTAACTTCCTTAAGATCTGAATTCCATCCATCCCTGGAATTTTCATGTCCAATAAAATGCCATCAATATTTTCCTTTTCGACAGTTGCTAGCGCTTCCAATCCATTAGAAGCTAAACTTACTTTATATCCCTCTTGTAAAAACAGCTCTTCTAAAAGCAATCTTATCCCTAACTGATCATCGACTATTAAGATATGTTTTACCATAGCTTACTCCCCTTTTTAATCTATCTCATTCTCTCCATATTCGCCATATATATCCAATTTCCCTTTATAATTATTAGAAAATTGAATTATCTTTATGTAATGTTGAGTAAATTGGCTATTTTAATTATCTTTTCTTTATCATATTTTAACATATTTTTTCCTTTTGATAATATTTTATTTATTTAAGGAAGAAAAGTGCAAAACTTATGATAATAGGATACATGAGAAAGAGAGGAGGAGACTCGGAGTTTCACACAAATTCTCTCGAGTTCCACACAAACCTCGGAGTTCCACACAAATCCTCTCAAGTTCCACGCAAACCTCTGAGTTCCACATAAATCCTCTTAAGTTCCACACAAATCCTCTCAAGTTCCACGCAAACCTCTGAGTTCCACATAAATCCTCTTAAGTTCCACACAAATCCTCTTAAGTTCCACACAAACCTCTGAGTTCCACATAAATCCTCTTAAGTTCCACGCAAACACTCTCTAGTTCCACTAAAACCTCGGAGTTCCACACAAACGCTCGAAGTTCCACACAAACACTCTCTAGTTCCACACAAACCTCTGAGTTCCACTCAAATCCTCTCAAGTTCCACGCAAATCCTCTCAAGTTCCACGCAAATCCTCTCAAGTTCCACGCAAACACTACGGAGTTCCACAATCCCCTTCTAAAAAAAGAAAAATAGCTGAGAAAGTGACCATGTCACTTTCTCAGCTATTTCTTTTCTTTTAAGTAAACTTAAAGTGCAAGCTTATAAAAATGTCCTAAGCAACTCTAAAAAGAATTCCTCTTTATTCACCTACAGAAGCTTTGATGAATTCACGGAACAACGGTTGTGGACGTTGTGGACGTGATACGAATTCTGGGTGGAACTGAGAAGCTACGAAGAATGGGTGATCTGGAAGCTCGATGATTTCGATAAGACGACCATCCGGGCTTGTACCAGAGAACATAAATCCTGCTGCTTCAAATGCTTCACGGTATTCATTATTGAACTCGTAACGGTGACGATGACGTTCGTATACAAGCTCTTCGCCATATGCTTGGTGTGCCTTAGAACCAGGAGTTAATTTACATGGGAAAAGTCCAAGACGAAGTGTTCCGCCTAAATCTTCCACATCTTTTTGCTCTGGCAATAAATCGATGATTGCATGTTCTGTAGTTGGATCTAATTCCGTAGAATGAGCTCCTTCCAGTTTAAGAATCGTACGAGCGAATTCAATTGTAGCAAGTTGCATACCTAAACAAATACCTAGGAAAGGCACATTGTTTTCGCGTGCAAATTTAGTAGCAGAGATTTTCCCTTCTACTCCACGGTCTCCAAATCCACCAGGAACTATGATTCCGTCTACATCTGAAAGTAATTCTGCAACGTTTGCATCATTTACTTCTTCTGCATTTACCCACTTCACTTCTACATCTGCATCAAATTGGAATCCAGCATGTTTCATTGCTTCTACAACTGAAATGTATGCATCTTGAAGTTCTACGTATTTACCAACTAAGCCAATACGAACTTTTTTCGATAATGATTTCACTTGATCAACTAAAGATTTCCAATCAGTCATATCTGCTGGTTTTGTATTTAATTTCAAATGATCTACAACAATTTGATCTAAATTTTGTGCTTGAAGATTTAATGGGATTTCATATAGAGTGTCAGCGTCGATACACTCAATTACTTCTTCTGGTTTAAGATCGCAGAAAAGCCCAATTTTATCTTTCATATCTTGAGGAACTGGCATTTCAGAACGTAGGACAATTACGTTTGGTTGAATACCTAGGCTGCGCAATTCTTTTACACTATGTTGTGTTGGTTTTGTTTTCATTTCACCTGCAGCTTTGATGAATGGAACTAGTGTGCAGTGAATATACATAACATTGTCATTACCAACGTCACGTTTCATTTGACGAATTGTTTCTAGGAATGGAAGTGATTCGATATCTCCTACTGTTCCGCCGATTTCTGTAATTATGATATCTGCATTTGTTTCTTTTGCAGCTAAGAATAGTCGGTCTTTAATTTCATTGGTAATATGTGGAATTACTTGGACTGTTCCGCCTTTGTAATCACCGCGACGTTCTTTTCTTATAACAGAAGAATATACTTTTCCTGTTGTGATATTAGAGTATTTATTTAAGTTAATGTCGATAAAACGCTCATAGTGACCTAAATCTAAATCTGTTTCTGCTCCGTCATCTGTTACAAAAACTTCTCCGTGTTGGTATGGACTCATCGTACCTGGGTCTAAGTTAATGTAAGGATCAAATTTTTGAATTGTTATGTTCAATCCTCTGTTTTTCAATAAACGCCCAAGAGATGCAGCTGTAATTCCTTTACCAAGTGAAGATACAACCCCACCTGTTACAAATATAAATTTAGTCATTTTTGTGTTCCTCCTATATGTAATCAATTTCGCCTTGGCATATTTATGTCCATACTTGACAGGCATTAGTACGCATCTGGACAAGGTTATATAATAATAAAAAGCGCTCCGCCTGCTATGTTGCAGGGGAGCGCGTATACACATGAATAATGTCTCTTCAAAAAGAGCCCAATAAAATCTTATAGCGGATTGGGAAAGAAGTCAAGAATTATTCTTCTTCCTCGTCGTCTTCATCGTCCAAATCTTCATCGATTTCAAATTCGTCTTCTTCTTCTTCATCGATTATATCTTCTTCAACTACTTCATCAATTTCAACTTCAACAAATCCAACTACTTCATCTTCTTCGTCGTCATCGTCATCATCTTCTGCAAATTCATCAAACTCTTCTTCGAAAATAATTTCATCTTCTTCCATATCATCTAGATCATCAGAAGCTTTTGATTTCTTTTTACGAACTTTAACTGTAGGAGCTGACTCTTCTTCAATTTGTTCTACTGGATACCATTCTCTAAGACCCCATTGGTTTTCAGCAATTGCTAAAAAGCGGCCATCAATATTCATATCTGTATAGAATTGTGGCTTACGTTCTGCCATTTCCTCATCTGTAAATTCATTTAGGGTTTGAATTTCCGTAAATAATTCACCTAGTGTTAAGGAATTCTTTTTATCTTCTAAAATCGCATATCCTAAATCTATAAACGATTCTTCTCGTAGTTGTGCTAAAGTCATTTTACGAAATTTCAATTCGTTGCACGTCCTTTCTGTGTCCGTTTGCATACTTCCCATTATATACAAACATTTATGTAATATGCTACCTTCATTTACTCTTTTTGAAAAGGTATATTTTTGAACCAACTAAGCTGAATAAATAAAACGATAGTAACAGTAGAGGAATTGAGCTCAGTCTTTTATTATATAGGAAAATTGTTAGGAGTAGGAGTATTATAATGACCATTATGTGAATTGGCTTTTTCATGCTAGTGCTCCTTCTCAACATTTTAAGTTTATTATACAAAAAAAGAAGAAAAAGTGTCTCGATTTCCCCTCGAGACACTTAACTTTTTTACATATTCCTTCTATACTGTCCGCCAACTTCGTATAAAGCGTTTGTAATTTGTCCAAGACTTGCTTTTTGAACAGTTGACATGAGCTCTTCAAAGATATTGCCGCCAGTTACTGCTACTTGTTTTAAACGATTAAGTGCTTCCTCTGTTTCAGTAGGGTTTTTAGCTTGGAAGTTTCGTAAATTGATGATTTGTGTTTCTTTTTCTTCTTTTGTAGCACGTGCTATTTCCATATTGTTAATATCCTCTTCAGTAGCAGGATTTGGATTTAAGTAAGTATTCACACCGATAATTGGTAGTTCACCAGTATGTTTTTTCATTTCATAAAACATGGATTCTTCTTGAATTTTACCTCGTTGGTATTGTGTTTCCATCGCACCAAGTACGCCGCCACGGTCATTAATACGGTCAAATTCAGTTAGTACCGCTTCTTCTACAAGGTTTGTTAACTCATCCACGATGAATGCACCTTGTAGTGGATTTTCGTTTTTCGATAAACCATGCTCTTTTGTGATGATCATTTGAATCGCCATTGCTCGACGAACAGATTCTTCTGTTGGCGTTGTAATTGCTTCATCGTAAGCATTTGTGTGAAGAGAATTACAGTTATCTTGTAATGCCATCAATGCTTGTAGCGTTGTACGAATGTCATTGAAGTCAATTTCCTGTGCATGCAAGCTGCGTCCAGATGTTTGAACATGGTACTTAAGCTTTTGACTACGATCATTTGCGCCGTATTTATCACGCATTACAACTGCCCAAATACGACGAGCTACGCGCCCAATCACTGTGTACTCTGGATCCAAACCATTCGAGAAGAAGAACGATAAGTTTGGTGCAAAGTCATCAATGTTCATGCCACGGCTTAAGTAATACTCGACAAAAGTGAATCCATTTGAAAGAGTAAATGCAAGCTGTGAAATTGGATTCGCACCTGCTTCCGCGATATGATAGCCGGAAATGGAAACAGAATAATAGTTACGCACTTTTTTGTCGATAAAATACTGTTGAATATCACCCATCATACGCAATGCAAATTCAGTAGAGAAAATACATGTGTTCTGCCCTTGATCTTCTTTCAAAATATCCGCTTGAACTGTGCCTCGAACTACTTGAAGCGTTGCATCTTTCACTTCCACATATTCTTCTAAAGTTAGTGTACGCCCCAGTTCCTCTTCCCGACTGCGGACTTGCTGATCAATCGCTGTATTCATAAACATTGCTAAAATAATCGGAGCAGGTCCATTAATCGTCATCGACACAGATGTAGCTGGTGCGCATAAATCAAAGCCATCATATAATTTTTTCATGTCATCTAATGTACAAACATTTACACCTGATTCTCCAACTTTTCCGTAAATATCCGGACGGTGATCTGGATCTTCTCCGTAAAGTGTTACTGAATCGAATGCAGTAGATAAACGTTTGGCATCATCATCTTTCGATAAATAATGGAACCGGCGATTCGTACGTTCTGGTGTTCCTTCTCCAGCAAATTGACGTTTTGGATCTTCTCCTTCACGTTTGAAAGGGAAAACTCCTGCTGTATATGGGAATGAACCTGGAACATTTTCTTTGTACACCCATTTTAAAATCTCACCGTAATCGACGAATGCAGGAAGTACCACTCGTGGTATTTTCAAACCAGATAAGCTTTCTGTGCGCAAAACGGTACGAATTTCTTTATCACGAACTTTTGTGATAAATTCATCCCCAGCGTATGCCTCTTTCAAAGCTTCCCAGTTTTCTAGTATACGCTTAGATTCAGCAGTTAATTCGTCTCGAACACCATTAACTAAGGACTCGAGTGAATGAACTAATGCATCATTTGGAGCTTTTTCTTTCACTTCTTGAATTGCGCCTTCTAGTTGGAATAATCGTCTTGCAAAAGCAACTTGTTCTTCTGATTTTTTATGATATCCGCGAACAGTGTCAGTAATTTCACGTAGGTAATAATAACGATCATTTGGAATAATAACATTTTGCTTCTGTGTTTTGACAAATTGATCGAAAGACGTTTCCCAATCAGATCCTGTTTTTTTATTCAACACTCCAACCAATGCCGCAAATAAAGAATTTGTTCCTTTATCATTGAATTGGCTAGCAATTGTTCCATAAACCGGCATCGTACCTATATCATCATGCCAAAGTTCACGGCTTCGTTGATACTGCTTTTGTACTTGACGAAGTGCATCTTCGGAACCTTTACGTTCGAATTTATTTATAACAATTAAATCCGCATAATCAATCATGTCGATTTTTTCCAATTGAGATGGAGCACCGAACTCGCTTGTCATAACATACATGGAAACGTCTGATACATTCGCGATTTCAGCATCCCCTTGCCCGATACCACTTGTTTCCACGATGATTAAATCAAAGCCAGCAACTTTCACTACATCAAGAACATCTCCAAGAGCTCCTGACAATTCTGTACGGGATCCACGAGTTGCTAAACTGCGCATATATACGCGTTTGTTAAAGATTGCATTCATACGAATACGGTCTCCAAGTAAAGCTCCACCCGTTTTTTGCTTCGTTGGATCAATCGATAGAACGACTATTTTCTTATCCGGAAGTTCTTGAAGGAAGCGGCGAATTAATTCATCTGTTAACGAACTTTTCCCTGCTCCACCAGTTCCGGTAATACCAAGCACTGGTGTGCCTTTTGAAAGGCTCTTTGCTTGCTCTAGCATGGAAATCGCTTCAGGATCTTGTGTTTGATGTGCTTCTTCTGCAACCGTGATTAAATGTGCAAGTTGCGGAAGGTCTTCAGTAGTAACTGTTGCGATTTCATCTATTGCTCCGGAAGATTGTGTTGGCACATCACACTCTCTTAACATTTCATTGATCATCCCTTGAAGGCCAAGTTTACGACCATCTTCAGGTGAGAAAATACCAGAAATCCCGTATTCTTGTAGTTCTTTTATTTCTTTCGGAATAATTACTCCACCGCCGCCGCCATATATTCGAATATGTGGCGCCCCTCGCTCGTCGAGTAAATCTTTCATATATTTAAAATACTCAACATGTCCACCTTGATAGGAAGATATTGCGATTCCTTGCACATCTTCTTGAATAGCGGCATTGACTACTTCTTCTACTGACCGGTTGTGTCCCAAGTGAATCACTTCTGCTCCACTTGCTTGTAAAATACGGCGCATAATATTAATCGATGCATCATGCCCGTCAAATAGACTTGATGCTGATACAAAACGAACGTGATTTGTTGGACGATATACTTCTATCGTAGACATGTTGTTCCCCCTTAGTTTGTGTTCATTTCTCTTTCCACTCTATTATGTCTAGCTTCAGCGCCTTGCCCCTCGGGGTCAAATGGAGAATTACTGCGGTGGCTGTAGAGCTGCCTCCTCGCAATTCTCCATTTGCCTATCGGGGCAGTGATAGGCGCTTCCGCTTTTCATTGCTTCATCCCTCTGAGTACGTATTCTAATTGTAGTTCTGTAAATTGTTCGATTGTATATTCCTTGTGCAATGCCCATCTTCGGAATGCCCACATTTGTCCTTGAACGACTAGTGTATGGGCGTAAAGATGACATTGTTCTTCTGTTAGCTCAAGTTCCCCTGTTTGTTTGCAGCCAACAAGAATTCTTCGGAAAATATCAACCATTTCTAATTCTTTATTAAGTACATATTCGAGCGCACTTTTTGGTAAAGATTTTGTTTCTTGGTACATAACAACAAACTCGTCTTTCATACCATCTATTACCCCATAATAATGGCGAATGGCTGTTGTTAATCCGTCAATCGTTCCTTTTTCATGTGAAATTTCGACGAGTTTTTTATGTACTTCATTGTAAATGCTATCGCACACAAAATAGAGCACATCTTCCTTCGTCCGAATGTATTCGTAAAGTGTTCCAATACTGAATCCGGCTGCTTTAGCAATTTCTCTCGTAGTTGTTCGGTGGAAGCCTTTTTCTTTGAATAATGTAACTGCTGCACGAATTATTTGTTGACGCCTTTTTTCAATGAGGCTTTCATCCTTCACAGAGGTCGGGACTTCATGCTTCTTGTCCATAGGCAACGTTTATTTTGTCAGCATGCGAGAAATAACAAGACGTTGAATTTCTTGTGTACCCTCGTAAATCTGAGTTATTTTCGCATCACGCATAAAGCGTTCTACTGGATAGTCTTTTGTATAGCCATAACCACCGAATACTTGTACTGCCTCTGTCGTCACTTTCATCGCTGTGTCTCCTGCCATTAGTTTCGCCATCGCTGATTCTTTCCCGTAAGAAAGACCATTTGACTCAAGCCAAGCTGCTTGGTAAGTTAACAAACGCGACGCTTCAATTGAAGTTGCCATATCTGCTAGTTTGAATGATATACCTTGGTTTGCTGTGATTGGCTTGCCAAATTGTACGCGCTCTTTTGCATAGTTCACAGATGCATCTAGCGCACCTTGTGCAATGCCGACTGCTTGAGCAGCAATTCCGTTTCGTCCACCATCTAATGTTTTCATTGCAATAATAAACCCTTGTCCTTCTTCTCCAAGAAGGTTTTCTTTTGGAACGCGGCAATTATCGAAAATTATTTCCGTTGTAGGTGAAGATCGAATTCCCATTTTCTTTTCTTTCTTCCCTACTGAGAATCCTGGGAAGCCCGCTTCTATGATGAATGCACTTGTTCCTTTATGCTTCGATTCAGGATCCGTTACAGCAAAGACAACATAAGTGTCTGCAATGCCACCGTTTGTAATGAAGATCTTCGAACCGTTTAATACATATTCATCACCATCTAATTTAGCATTCGTTCTCATGCCCCCAGCATCTGAACCTGCACCTGGCTCCGTTAACCCGTATCCACCAATCGCTTTACCTTCTGCCATTGGACGAAGGTATTTTTGTTTTTGCTCTTCATTGCCATATTTGAAAATGGGCCATCCAGCTAGAGAAGTATGTGCAGAAAGTGTTACACCTATTGATGCATCCACGCGTGATAATTCTTCTACAGCGATACAATAGGCAAGATAGTCAGATCCAATTCCGCCGTATTCTTCTGGCCAAGGAATACCTGTTAGGCCTAGTTCTGCCATTTTATCGAAGATTCCACGATCAAAACTCTCTTCTTCGTCACGCTCTCCAGCTGTTGGTGCTACTTCTTTTTCTGCAAAGTCACGTACCATTTTACGAATCATTTCATGTTCTTCTGATAGTTGAAAATTCATATGTTATCCCGCCCTTTTTTTAGTTTTACTTAGTTTCCAAAATTTGATTTTCGCTCTAGGCGGACGCTTTCCGCGGGGGGAGCGATGAGCCATCACCGACGCTACGCGTACGTTGTGATGTCTCATCTGTCTCACAGAGGAACGAAGGCTAAGAGCGCCACATCGTGTGGCAACGCCTTCATGACCAACATCCTGTTGGCCTCCACAGGAGTCGCCGCCTTCCGCTCCAATCAACGTGACTTGCTACCTAATAAATGAAGTAAATATTCACCTATTAAATACTAGCTAAAGTTAATTTATTAGGTGTTTACTGATTACGATTCGTTGAATTTCACTTGTGCCTTCGTAGATTTCTGTCACTTTTGCATCACGGAAGTAGCGTTCTACTGGATAGTCTTCTGTATAGCCGTAGCCACCGAAAACTTGTACTGCTTCAATCGCAACATCTACTGCTGTTTTAGAAGCAAATAACTTGGCCATCGATGCTTCTTTTCCACAAGGAAGGTCTTGCTGACGCAAACTTGCTGCTCGGTATACTAGTAATCTTGCAGCTTCTACAGCTGTCCCCATATCTGCAAGCTTAAAGCCAATTCCTTGGTTTGTGGCAATTGGCTTACCAAATTGCACACGTTCTTTTGCATATTCCACAGCCGCTTCAAAAGCAGCTTCCGCAATTCCAAGTGCTTGCGTTGCAATACCAATGCGTCCTGCGTTCAAATTGGCCATTGCAATTTTGAATCCGTCACCTTCTTCTCCGAGAAGATTCGCTACAGAAATTTTCATATCTTCAAAGGTTAGCTGAACCGTTCTAGACCCATGTAAGCCCATTTTCTTTTCATCTTTTCCGACGATAAAACCTGGTGTATCCTTTTCAACGATGAAAGCAGATATCCCTTTTGAACCGAGGCTTGGATCCGTTGATGCAAATACGATATTTACATCCGCTTCTCCACCATTTGTGATAAATACTTTCGAGCCGTTTAGCACATAGTGATCACCTTTTTTAACTGCCTTTGTTTTTAAAGATGCTGCATCTGAACCTGCAGAAGACTCCGTCAAACAAAATGCACCTAAGTATTCTCCAGAGGCAAGTTTCGGAACATATTTGTTTTTCTGTTCTTCATTGCCGAAATAAAGAATTGGATTTGTTCCAACAGATGTATGGACGGATAAAATAACCCCGACTACTGCGCTCATTTTGGAAAGTTCATTAATCGCAATGATATAACTTGTATAATCCATTCCAGCCCCACCGTACTCCTCAGGAACTGTTATTCCCATTAAGCCAAGTTCGCCCATTTTTTTTATAATTTCTCGAGGAAATTCCCCTTGTTCCATTCGTTCAATAAATGGTTCGATTTCTGTTTTTGCAAAATCACGAACCATGTTACGCATCATCAATTGCTCTTCTGTGAATGTTAGTTCCATCGTATGCGCCTCCTCTATTACTCGTAAATATAGAAGCCTCGACCAGATTTTTTCCCTAACCAGCCTGCTTTTACGTACTTACGTAGTAACGGACATGGGCGGTATTTACTGTCGCCAAAGCCTTCATGTAAAATTTCCATAATGTATAGACATGTATCTAACCCGATAAAATCTGCTAGTTGAAGTGGTCCCATTGGATGATTCATGCCTAGTTTCATCACATCATCGATTGCTTCTTTTGTTGCTACCCCTTCATATAGGGTATAAATTGCTTCGTTGATCATTGGCATTAGGATTCGATTTGAAACGAATCCTGGAAAATCATTTACTTCTACAGGTACTTTACTTAGTTTTTTAGTCATTTCTTCAATCGCTTTGTATACTTCATCTGAAGTTGCTAAACCGCGGATGATTTCTACTAGCTTCATAACTGGTACTGGATTCATAAAGTGCATGCCAATTACTTGTTCTGGACGTTTTGTAACTGCTCCAATTTCAGTAATTGGTAGAGACGATGTGTTTGTTGCTAAAATCGTATGTTTTGGGGTAATTTCATCTAGTTGTTTAAAAATAGATTGTTTGATTTCCATATTTTCTACAGCCGCTTCTATTACTAAATCCACGTCGCTTGCGTCTTCGATCGAAAGTGATTTCGTAATCTTATTTAAGACTGCTAGTTTTTCATCTTCTGTCATGCGTCCTTTTTCTACGTTACGTGTAAGGTTTTTTGTAATTGTTTGGATTCCACGATCGTAGAATTGTTGTTCACGGTCGTTTAGTTTTACGTCAAATCCTGCTTGTGCACAAACTTGCGCAATACCTGACCCCATTTGTCCAGCACCGATTACCATTATTGTTTGGATTGTCATGCTTGTAGTCCTCCTGTTTTTGGAACTTCAATCATAATTGCATCACCTTGGCCACCACCGGAACATATAGAAGCTATTCCAATTCCTCCGCCACGACGTTTTAACTCATAAGCTAATGTAAGGATGATACGTGCTCCAGATGCACCAATTGGATGTCCTAGCGCTACTGCTCCGCCATTTACATTTACTTTTTCTTCGTCAAGTCCAGCAAGTTCACTACTTACTAATGCAACTGCTGCAAATGCTTCATTTATCTCAAATAGGTCAATATCTTTCAGAGACTTCCCGGTTTTTTCTAGTAATTTGTTAATGACTAATCCTGGTGTTTGTGGGAAGTTTTCTGGTTCTATTGCTATTTCTGCGTGTCCTAATATATAAGCAAGCGGCTCTTTTCCAAGCTCTTTTGCTTTTTCTTCATTCGTCAATATCATTGCACAAGCACCATCGTTAATCCCAGGTGCATTTCCAGCTGTAATCGTTCCTTCGCTGCCAAATGCAGGTTTTAGCTGAGCCAGTGTTGCAAGCGATGTACCACGTCGTGGAGACTCGTCTTCTTTCACGCTCAGTGGATCCCCTTTGCGTTGTGGGATTTCTACTGCAATTATTTCTTCTGCAAAAATTCCATTATCGATTGATTTTAAAGCACGATCATGACTTCGGAATGACCAAGCATCTTGCTTTTCTCGGCTTAACTCAAACTTTTCTGCCGTGGAGTTTCCGTATGTTCCCATATGAACATGCTTTGGATGAAATGAACAAGAAAGTCCGTCATAGACCATTCCGTCTACGATTTGTGCATCTCCCATACGAAGGCCGAAGCGTCCCTTTGGTAAATAATAAGGAGCATTCGACATCGATTCCATGCCACCTGCAACAATTATGTCTTCGTCTCCCAGTCGAATTAACTGGTCCGCAAGCGTTACACTACGCATCCCTGAAGCACACACTTTGTTAATCGTTTCTGTTTTTACAGACCAAGGAATCCCTGCCTTTGTTGCCGCTTGTCTAGATGGAATTTGCCCCTGCCCTGCTTGAAGTACCGTCCCCATGATAACTTCATCAACTTGATCAGCTGCAATCCCTGCACGAGTTAACGCTTCTTTAATCGCCACTCCACCAAGGTCAGAAGCCGTTAAACTACTTAAAGCTCCACCAAATTTTCCAAATGCCGTACGTGCCCCATCCAAAATTACTGTCTTCGTCAAAATAGCCACCCCTTTTTTGAAATCGCTTTCATCACTAGTAAAAAAATAAATTGACTGAACGCTCGCTCGATTTTTTTAGAAAGTAAAAGGGAGTGCTTCCACTCCCTTTTATCGTTATTTACAGTTTACTAAACTAGTATAAATTTGGCAATACTGAATTATCTAATTATTGAACAATTTTCTCTACAATTACTTCTTCTAATGCTTCTTCTACTTCTACTTCTACTTCTTCTATTTCTTCCACTAGTGGGAGAACTTCTCCAAAGATAGAACGTTCAAGTAATTCAGCGATATCATAAGTACCTACTGTATCCTCAACTTCTTTTGCTTTTGTACCATCTGATAACATTGTTAAGCAGTATGGACATCCAGATGAAATAATTGTCGGATTCACTTCTAACGCTTGTTCTGTACGAGCCACATTGACACGATTCCCAACATGTTCTTCCATCCACATTAGTCCGCCACCTGCCCCACAACACATTCCAGATTCGCGGTTGCGATCCATTTCAACTAGTTTTACTCCTGGAATTGCTTTCAATACTTCACGAGGTGCATCATACACTTCATTGTATCTACCCAAGTAACAAGAATCATGGAAAGTGATCGTTTCTTCCACTGCATATTGCGGTTTCAAGCGACCTGCTTGTACTAAATCGTACAACATTTCTGTATGGTGAAGAACTTCTCCACTCCATCCGAAATCACTGTATTCATTTTTAAAGATATTATATGCGTGCGGATCAATTGTTACGATTTTCGTTACGCCAGCTTTTTCAAATTCACTAATATTAGCAGTTGCTAACTCTTGGAATAAAAACTCATTTCCAAGACGACGTGGTGTGTCTCCTGAGTTCTTTTCTTTATTACCTAGTATCGCAAATTTCACTCCAGCTTCGTTCATCAATTTCGCAAATGATAACGCTATTTTTTGTGAACGGCTATCAAATGATCCCATTGAACCAACCCAGAATAAGTATTCAAATTCCTCCGAAGCTTTCGATACATCTTTTACTGTTGGAATATAAATATCTGGACGAACATCTCTCCAGTTTTCTTTTTCTTTGCGGTTAAGGCCCCATGGATTACCTTGACGCTCGATATTAGTCATTGCGCGTTGTGCATCCGGGTTTACTTTCCCTTCCGTCATTACTAAGTAACGGCGAAGGTCGATAATTTTATCAACATGCTCATTCATTACTGGACATTGGTCTTCACAATTACGGCAAGTTGTACAAGCCCAAATTTCTTCTTCTGTGATTACGTCTCCAATTAGAGATGGGCTATAAATATCTGCAATTAATGCACCTTCTGCTCCAGCAGCCATCGCAAGTTGGTTCCCTT
>Ga0209013_10003520_pt1 | contig 13922 bp, 17 predicted proteins | sample Cruoilmetagenom2_FD_187291 | JGI IMG/M metagenome (GOLD analysis project Ga0209013, IMG submission 187291) | Oil polluted marine microbial communities from Coal Oil Point, Santa Barbara, California, USA - Sample 2 (SPAdes) (version 2) | ecosystem: Environmental > Aquatic > Marine > Oil seeps ... | reverse complement strand
CCCGGTTTTATCTGTTATCTATGAGTATTTGGGTTCGAGTCCTTCCAGGGTCACCTAACCGGACCCATCCCGAACCGCATTCGGTACCGGTCGAGCAGTTTCTTGCCATGCTCCGCTTTGAACAGCGGGACAAGTTAGCAGAACTGCCGATCGACCTGAACAGGAGCGGTCGGGATGATTTCATTTAACACCCCTTACATTTCATCACAATCTCATACAGGCATTCTCATCAATCGGCATGTAACTGTACAGGCTGCTGCCGAGCTAACTGGCTATAACATCCAGTACCTGCGGAGATTATTGCGGTCTGGCACGCTGGAAGGGTGCAAAATCGGTCAAATGTGGTTGATCGATGTGGAGTCCCTAGAAACACATCTTCTTCACGTAAAAAGTACTTCTGACCGTCGTTGCGGTCCAAGGTGATTTTTTTGATTTATCGCGTTTACAAATGTAGACGCGTACCGTTTACAATCGTAAACGGCATTCTTTAGAACGGAGGTTTGTCATGAGTGTAATGGTTCTTGACTCAGGTAATAGCATCATCAAAGCGAAAATTGCCCGGCGTGAACGGGGAGAAGTCTCTTTTCCACACGCATTAAAAAAATTGACTGAAACGGAGTATTCCAGGATTATCAGTAGGACAGATATTTCTGATCCATCATTGGATTACATCCGGGTCAATGGTCAGCCTTATGTGGTTGGAGAAAGCGCTGAGAGGCATGGGATCAGCACACAGCGGACAGGGGCAGCCAGGTATACACGAGACTACTACGGTGTTCTAGCGGCAGCCGCCTTAGGTCGCTTATACGATCGCAGTCGGGAAGTATCAATATTCGGGAGTCATCCACCAGGGGATGTGAAGTTCCGTCAAGACTTAATGGAGGCAGTAGTGGGTGACTGGTATGTCGAAGTGAAAGGCAAGGAACGCCACTTCCGGGTGAGTTATGCTAATACTTTCGGCGAGCCAGTTGGTGGTTTGATGAATGTAATCCTAACTGAAGATGGACAACATTATCAGCACGCAGGTATCAATAATGGGCGTGCTCTTGTAATAGATATTGGTGGGTTTACAACCGATTGGTTGGCAGTAAACCCAGGAGGGGAAGTTGATTACAGTCTTGCTCGTAGCGTACCCATTGGTATCCAAAGTGTGATTGCTGATTTCGAAGACAGCTTCCGTGCAAATAACCTGGAAGTTGTAAAGGATACCCCAGTATTACCTCCTGATCGGGTTCGCAAAACTATCACTTCCGGTGTTTTTGAAGGTGGCGGTCGTAAATATCACTGTGAACAAGAGGTAGAAGAAGCCACAAGCTTAATGCTCAATCGGATTAGTGACACCTACCAACGAATTGCAGGTGGCGCTCTCATATGGGATTGCATCATTCTGACAGGTGGTGGTAGTGGCTTGCTGTACCATCGATTGTTGCCCCTACTGAACCACGAAAATGTAATCCTGGCGGATGATATAGAGAGTATTCACATGGCAAATGTCCGGGGCGGTTTGAAACTTTGGCGGCTGTACGAGGCTTTGGGAGTGAAATGAGCAAGGTAATCAGTTTCCGCCTTGATGAAAGCAATCCACGAGAAGCCGAAGCGATGGAAGTTTTGAAAAGCATGCAGAAGCAAGGCTACAAGCTGCGCCATATTTTGGTTGAAGCATTGTTGAACCTGGAGGGTAACTGGAAAAAACAAGTTAGCCTATCCCAATTGGATGATATCAGCCATCAGATTGCTCAGGTTCAAGATCAGTTAGCGAATATTGGGGTTGCACCGTTCACAACCAAGACGAATCAACGATCTCAGCCGGGTTTGCAAGACTCGTTTTTAAATTCCATTCGCCAGGCTGCCAAACCAGGATTGAAAATTGATCATGGATAAAGATTATCACTATTCCTTTGAATATAAAAAATAGTAAGTCAGAAACAAAACTCACATTATCAATTGATCGAACCGCTCCTAAAGCAAATCAAAATTAATTGATCCATCAAAATGTCTCGGAGCATCCACCAATAGCCAAATCTTCATCATCTAAAGGAATAATAAATCCTCGTTGATCCATGGCCGTGTCTCTACATCTTGTGATGAACAACTCCTTATTATCAAATTGACGACACACTAATAAACCAAATTGACCCCTTGTAGGAGAAAATCGACCAGCAAGTTGATCAAGTTCAGGATTTCCAATCTCACCTTGATAATTCTTGCATTCTACAAATACATGGGCGGCAGGATAGTGAAAAGCTAGCAGTTTAGTAACAATTCCTTTTCTTCTTCGGATGAGATTTCTTGAATTTCATGACAAAATACTCAACGTTCGCTCAAATTTGAGCACAAAAAACAAAATCTGGTATCCTCACCAGTATGATAAAAGTTCTTGAAGGTGGTGAGGTTCGGGTTGAAAAACTGGATGACGTCCCAGTCATCTAAAGTATATTCTTGATAAAATGATGCTCTATACGCGGTTAATGCATTGACAGAAAAACGCAATCACAAACATTCGTTTGTCGATTGACAATTCCGAACCGCTGATGCACGAATAAAAAAAACCTAATCATTCATCGCACTGACCGTTGTGACTGGAGTTTGTTCCGATTGGGACTTGCTCTCCTTGACCATTTTCTCAATGAGCATTTACCTATTCCAGTCTCCTTTAATTTATTCAATGCTAAATGTGTCCGGTAGTGAGTCATCCTTATCAGAGTGACTAAGTGGTATAGTTGGATAAGGGATTACGACAGGAGAAAGACGATGACTGACAATATCATGGACAACATTGTTTGGGATTATCTAGGGACACATGAGCTCGTTCTTAATACAGTCGAAAAACTTAATGACCAGCAAATATGGTGGCAGCCGAATAAAACCACCCCTTCGATTGGGTTCAATGTGTGGCATCTGGCGCGATGGGCTGACTACCTGCAAGAAGCGATCACCGACAATGGCATCCAGATATGGATTACCGAAGAACTAGCAGCTCAGTGGGGTTTCGATGATGCGGATTTAGGATTCGCAGAGACTGGTATGGGTATGGATTATCGTATTTCAGCTTCTTTGCCGATTCAAAGGAAAGATGATCTCCTCGAGTACGCTTATCATGCGTTTATTAAAGCCGACAAAGCTGTTAGCATGATTAAAGACGATCAATTTCACTGTAAGATTCAAGACCGCCACGGATTTGATCGTAAGGAATGGACCGTCGGAGAAGCAATTCTAGCGTTGTTGGCGCATGCGAATCGGCATCTTGGCATGATCGAATGTTTGATTGGAGTACAGGGGATGCAAGGTACTGCGACTCGCTAAGTGAGGATTTTTCTAGGGTCCGTCTCATCATATCTGTATCGATTTCCATGCTTCAAACAAAAGTTCCTTAAACCGACATGGATCTTTAATCGTTGATGGCATGTTTACCTGAGGAAGATCTTTCCCACTATCTATCAACAGAGTTCCACTTTCCAGATCTTTTAGCGTCGAGGTTATTCTTACTCTGTTGGTATCAAAGATATCAGGGTATGAAAGGTATACAGCTGGCAATAGGTCCCAAAGGTAGAATTGGGGAACACCACAATAAATGCCAAAAGTAAGCAGCCAGTTCTGAACTATCCGACGCGTTTTCTTGCTCCAGAAATTCAGCTTGGAAAGGTCGCTCCATGTAAAGGCAGCCTGTAGGCAGGTCTGGGCGTTCATCAACGTCACAGGGCAAGGTGCATTCAGCACCACGTAAGACGCTTCGGGATCTGCAGAGAGATTTAGCTCCGCGATCTCGCGCCACCCGATCCGCAGTTGGCTAATGTATCCTCCCATGCAGACAATTTGTTTCAGGTTAGAAAAGAAATCTGAAAAGATGTTGCTCGCGGCGTGCAGATTACCAAGCGGACCAGTAGCCAGCAGTGATATCTCATTGGGAAAGGCTGCGATGGTCTCTACCAAGAATTCTGCCGCTTCTGTGGACTCTTGGCCACGCTGTCCTTCACCTTTATGGACGGGTATGTCCGCTCTATCTAATTGAGCTATCAGTGATTGTGTTTGCGAATATACATCGTCGATCGTTCCATTGCCAAAAGTAGTGGTGATTCCCAGGATTTCGACATCTGGCCGCCCCAACAGATACAGGAGCGCCAGCCCATCGTCGATTTCCTTGAACTTCAACCCCATTGTGTTATCGCAGTCGAAGATGATACGCTCCATAATCACTCCCTCTCTGTTAAATATAGGAGTCAAATAGGCTCCGCAGGAAATCGATATCCAGATACTGGTTGATCTTTTGGAAAGTGTCTTCGTTCTTGACGGCATGATCGCCGGTTTGGTAAGTCACCCAAGCCTTCGCCGACCAGGAGATGCCGCGCAGGCAATTGAACGGGTCTCTGAGCCTAACGCGCTCTTCAATTGTATCGCGAAGGTGGGCGTCCTGGATCGCATGCCGATAGGCATCGATGAAGGCTCGTTTTCCCGAAGTTGACATGCGGTAGTCGGTCTTCCATAATGTTGTGGTCGGCACGCAAAAATGGGAAAGATCCTGGGATGGGTCGCCCCAAAGCGGCTTCTCCCAATCCACCAGATGCAATGTGCCCCGTTCCCGGTTGGCGATGAAGTTTCCTGAGTTTACTTCGGTATTGATTACACAAGGCCAAGGATCACTGATGAAATAACTTTCCCGGTGACGAGCCTCCTGAGCCCATGCAGTAACATCAGACAAGTATTCTGTAATGAGTGGGTTTGCCAGTTCAGAATCCATGTAGACCTGTAGCATGGCTATGCACTCTTCGAACGTCATGCTCAAAGGCATTTCTTCCTGTATGAGATGGTTCACATCCTGATTTATCGGTTGGGAGTGAATACGAGCAAATACTACCGCTGCGGCTTCCGGATCCCGCCGATAGTCCAAAGGTTCCCCAGGCAGATACTCCATTAACAACACCCCATATGGGATATGTTCAAGTGTGTTATCGCAAAGGTATGGGCACGGTGTCACCCCTGAATCTTGCAACAAACACAAGGTATTATATTCATAGGAAATCTGGTCCGTGAGTCCAATTTGTGTAGCAACGTTTACTCGCAACACCCATTGGCGATCTGCCTGAATAACTCGATAATTCAGGTTGTATTCGCCCTGTGCCAGTGGCTCTACCCGAACTGGTTGGTCCAGTTGCCATCCCGGAACCGTAACACAAAGCCCCTCATTGAGATAATCAATGACTTGATCTAAGTAATCCTGGAGGTTCATATCATGCTTATTCGTGCCAAATCTAAGGGAATTCCTTTAATAATTGCACCTGAACGGGACTACTTTTCGAAATTGTATCTTGTCCTTCAGGAATAGCTACGATCGCTTCGGCGTTAGCCATATTTTGTAAACGACTTTTTGGCTTTTTGGGGTGAAATATGATCCCATAAGGCTTTTTCGACAGACAACCATGCATGAATTGTGTCCAGTTTATCTGTCCATGGATATCTTCAGACATTTGAGCAGTACATTGAGGCAAACCAAACTTTTTATAGCCGGCCATCTTCTGGAGACCTGGGAGCGCTAACTGAAGGAAAGCCATCTGGTTCGAAGGAGGACCACCAGGCAGGCAAAAAACGGGTTTTTCTTTATATAAGCCAAATCCAATTGCCTTTCCCGGACCGATCCGCACTCGGTGGTATATTTTCTCCCAACCTAGACGGTCGAGGACACGCACGACCAGATCGCGCTCGCCTTTCCAAGTCCCGCCACTAGTCAGCAAAGCATCATATTTTTCCAGGCAACTTTCTAGGGTGTCCCGAATCTCAATCTCGCTGTCTCCAACCACAAAGGTTTCGACGCCGAATCCAAACTGCACACACCAGGCAGCCAGTGTGGTCAGGTTGCTGGCGTACAATTTCCCATCAACCAAGGGTTGGCCCGGTGCGATCACCTCATCTCCGATCGCCAGGATGGCGATACGCGGTTGTTTGATGACCGGCATCCGTTGATACCCTGCCGCTGCTAAAAATCCAACCACGGGCGGGTGAAGCCGATCCCCTTTAGACACAAGCAGTTGCCCAATCCACACGTCGGTGCCTCTGTTCAAGATATTGCGTCCCGGTGAGGCGTCACCAGTAACTTCGACGAACTTACCAAGCATTTCAGTGAATTCCTCTGAGACAATTGCATCCGCGCCGAGAGGCACCGGTGCGCCGCTCAATATTCGCAGCGCCTCGCTTCTTTGAACTTCACCATCCCACTTCCCACCCGCAGCTACCGTACCAATCAACTTCAAGCGGACCGGTTTTGTCGACAATGCATTAGCAATATCTACCGAATGAATTGCATAGCCATCCTTCAGGGAGACATCCACGGATGGCGAATCGACGCGACCACGCAAATCTTCCGCAGTGATCCGTCCAACTGCTGCGATCAAATCAACCGTCTCGTCGCCCAGTGGTTGAATGTGTTCCAGTGTGAGTTGGTAAGCTTGCTTATACGATATCATGTCGATTTTGTAAGAAGCGACTTTCTAGCATGTCAGCGATACCCTTGATGTCATTAAGGTCATACTGTGGAACAGCGACATCCAGGGGGACATCTGCTGCCACGGCAAAATGTTGTTCAGGGCTGCTAATCAAATCAAGACTATTCTCAGACCGCAGAACTTCTAGAGTGGGCTTTCCTGCTTGCATGTAGCCTTCCGTCAGGATGATATCGACATCTTCAATATCTGCTACGATCTCATCAAGGGTCAACTCTCGTTCCAACAATCGGTAGGAGGCGATCTTATCCGGAGCGGCGATGACCACGTGATGGCTTCCTGCTCGGGCATGCCGCCAACTATCCTTTCCGGGGTGGTCGATGTCGAATCCCACGTGCGAATGGTGCTTGACAGTTCCGACGCGATAGCCACGAGCTTTTATTTCGGAGATCAGCTTCTCTAGCAGGGTCGTTTTACCCGATTTCGACTTCCCAATTACTGTGATGACTGGAATAGATTGGTAGCCGTAATTCTGGTGATAGCTAGCTGTGGAGGCCGGAAAAGATCGTGCGAAAGTCAGGTCGGTAGGCAACGTGCTTACAGTATAGTATATATCTCCAGCGCAGTAGCGACATAAGGTCAATCTATCACGTAACACCTCTCTTTGGTTTAGGATCTCCTCACCGCAGCGATCGCAAGCGACACGCAACCCAGGTGTGCTGATGATTTTCTGAATGTCAAGGGTTAGGGAGACTTGCTGCACAATGAACAGTTCTTCATCCGGCATCAATTGGTATGATTCAAGGTAAGCATGCCATAGATCGGGAGCATCGGGAGCGAATTTATTCGATTGCGTTCGACATCCAGGAGAAGGTATGATGCGAATGGCTCGCCCGGTGTGAGTGTCTACGAAGGTCCCTGCCAGTTTACCAAAATCCATCACCTTCAACGTGCGCCGGTCCACCCAGCAGCCGGTCGCCAACGAAATGCCCCCTGTCCCACATCCATCTGATTCGGCGAACGTAAATAGGCGTTTATCCTTTTGAGGCAAATCCAACCCCAGGATCTTTCCTGCCAGCATTCCCATGCGAACTCCAAGGACCTGACGAGGGCATAAACGAGCATGGCGCTGCGTTGAGTTCGTTAATAATCTTTCTAGTTTATCCATAATGCCAATCGCAATCTTTACAGTAAGGCTATTGCCAGGGCTGAAATAAGCCCCACGCTTACGAGCAACCAATCCAGCAACCCTTTTTGAATCGGTAGCTGGCGAGCGTTATCAGGTGAGAAGGCCCGCGCTTCGGCAGCCAGAGCTACCTCCTCGGCTCTGCGTAAAGCGTTCGTCACAATAGTCATCATGAGTAACTGCAGACCACGAAACCACCGCTTGCGAAGACCACCTCTCATGTGCAAACTCTGCCAGGCCTCGATACTTGACTGCGTCAGGTTAGGCAACAGGTTCAACGCTACTCCAATGGAAAAGCCCAGGCCCTGCATTCCAAATCTTTCCAGAAGCCCTGCCAGTGCAGGGATGTCCACCGAGCTGGTGAAAGCAGATACAGCCAGTAGAACGATTACAAAACGTAAAGCAATTTGCAGACCTGCTAGTGCGCCTTCTGATGAGTAAGCCACGCCAAGGAATATGTGGTCCAGCTCTCCCAGAAAAAATAGAGGCGGAATAGCCAATAGGGACATCCAGATTAGCCAGCGCCAGCGGAGCGACCGTCGGATGGCCTGTGGATACACAATCATAACTACAACCAAACAAACAGTCGTCATAGCCAGGATCTCTGTCCTTGAGACCAGCATCGCCATCCCCAAGAACCAGAAAAAGATCGCCAGATGCCCAATGGTTCCCAGGAGCTGATGCTGCTCCTTTTTCGCTTTTAAGACCCCAATGATTCGCAGGTTCATCACGGAACCGCCTCGATCTGTATCAGCTTTCGCACACTCAACTTACCCTCTTCTCCAGGAAGTACCATGCGAAAGAGTCCATCATCTTCGGCCAAATGCTCATCTACCTCGGCATAAACCACCACTACGTCCTCCCGTAGAAACAGCTTAGGCTCATAATATACGCTGTAACCGTCAGAAGCAATCGCCTTGACTGCAGTCAAATCATGTGTATCAATACCAGCGTCTTTCAACAAGTAAGGCAGGGATACGCCCACGTAATTTACTTGGTTGAAAACAGCTTCCGATGGAGGCAGAGCTTTCAGATCTTCGACTGTGTATGTCTTTTGGTTGCTTCCATCGCCGACAGTTAGCACGCCTACGTCGCTGGTCACCGCACTGCTGTTCCCACAGCCCGTCAGAAGTATGCTAATGAACAGTACAAAGATAATCGTAGATTTCATAGTAGATTCCTTATATAAAAAGGATCATATCGAAAGACTTGCTTTTGGATTACGTTGCATCGAGTGATGTTATTCCCAAACGAGCCTGCAACTGGTGGCCGACATCCCAGGCAAACCAGCCCGCTAGCCCCCCTATCACCAGATGGATAACAGCCATGGCGATCACGATCAGCAAGGCTGCATCGCTGCTCAGGCCCAACAAGCGGCTGCCCTGATCCAGTATGTTCAGCCATACAATTATCACCGAACGTCCAAAAAGCAATGGATTGGTCACAAAGGGCTGTACGAACGCCCATAAGACTCCCAATCCACCGGCCAGGATAAAGCTAACCCGACGCGGCTTACCGCTCAGCGAAAGTACCAACTCTGCGATGATGGCTTCGCTGATGATGCCGATCATCGGACCGAGAATCACGCCGCCTAGACTGAATAATTTCAGGATAGTCGCGATTACACCGATGAAGAGAATTGAACCTTTGCGGGGGACAAAAACGCGCCCGATCAAAGCGATCGCCAGCCCGATAGCCGCCAATACCACACCGCTCAGGGGGATATTGAGCGACTTCAATACACCCCCCAGGCTGATCTCCGCGATCCCCCACAACACACCAAAAACTGCGACTGTCGCTAGTTCGCGGGTATTAAATTTCATGGCTGAGCTCCTTTTGTTTGGTCTTTTTTAGGCTTCCGAATAGCTTAATCCGCCCTTCTTCCATCAGGATGATGCGGTTGGCATAATGGTGAACGAGTTTGTAGTCATGCGTTATCAAAAGTACAGCCGTCTCACGTTCATTAAGTTGGCGGGTGAAATCCATCAATTGCTGCAAGTGCCCCCAGTCTTGGCCCAGGGTGGGTTCATCCAGGATTACTAGACGCGGGCGCAGCGCCAGGCAAGCTGCCAGAGCGCAACGTTGTTGCTGTCCGATGGATAAGGTAGCTGGCCGTCGATTGCGAAAAGTAAGCAAGTCGGCTTCTTCCAATGTGTGTAGATGTATCTCGGCATTAAAGCAACCATAGTTGTAAGAGGCGAAGGCGACTTCTTCTTCTACACTATTCGTGAATAACTGGACGGTGGGATTCTGGAACAGCAGCGCCACATCCAAGCCGGGTTTGGGGCGTTTATTACCCCCAAACCGCAAATGTCCCCGGTGTGGTTTGAGCAGACCGGCCACCACCAGCGCTAATGTAGATTTTCCGGCCCCATTATCGCCGACCAGCGCCAGAAAATCCCCAGGATAGATTTCCAGTTCGATGTCTTTGATCACATCCCGCTTGTTGTATCCTGCCGATAAGCCTTCTAATCTGAGTAGGGGGAGCTTTTCTGGATTTCGTTTCCCATTGTGTTGTATCAATTCATTCCAGGGAGTCATGGGTTGTTCAACCAGTCGTCGCAAGCCAAAACTTTCTCTTCTCGACCTGTCACCAAGAACCTTTTCGGGGCTGCCGTCTGCCACGATTTTCCCGTCATCCATCAACAGCACACGATCCACATGGTTCATGGGTGCAGCCAGGCGGTGTTCGATCATCAGGATGGTGATCCCGAAACGATCTTTTAAGACGCTCAGGGTTTCCAGCACTTTGTAGGTGCTTGGAATATCCAGTGAAGCTGTAGGTTCGTCCAACACAAGCACCTGTGGGCGCATAACCAGCATTGCCGCGATGGCTACACACTGTTTCTGTCCGCCGGAGAGCTCTGCCGGTTTACAATCGCGCAGTTTCTCCAATCCGGTGGCTTCCAAAGCCCAGTTGGTACGATCTTGCACTTCCCTTTCGCACAATCCCAGGTTGCGTGGTCCGAAAGCTACCTCGTCTTCTACTCGCAGATGGAATAACTGCGAACCTGGGTTCTGAAAGACTATGCCAACCTGTTGAGCAATGACAGGCAGGGGTTGTGAGCAGGGGTCCAAACTGGCAACCCGGATGCTCCCGCTTATCTGTGCTGGGATGTATTGCGGGATAATGCCGCAGATCGCTCTCGCCAGAGTGCTCTTGCCACAACCTGACGGTCCAGAAATCAATATCCACTCAGCCTGTTTAACGTCCAGACTGATATCTTCTAAGGCAATAAAATCGCCATACTTCACTGTGAGACCGCGAATTTGGATCATACCAGTTTCTCACCGATTTCTATCACCCGGGCATGAGGCCAGCGTGAACGCGCATTATCAATCAATTTTGGACGAACTACAATAAAAGCAGTCCGATACCGGCTTTCACTCAACAAACTCAGACCAGCGTGGAAGCCCCCTCCCAGCTCAAATTCCAAAGGTCCCAGTTCGTCTATAAAAACTACATCTCTATTGGAAAGGGCACGAAGGATTTTATTCCCCCAGTCAATAACTTTTTCATCCAAACACCAGCCCCCAACCCTGATGCCATTGTCAGTACTTGATTGGCGAGTTCCTAACTTGCGCTGCTCACCCGTACCGATATTTCTAAGGTCAATTCCGACTTTGCGCCCATCATCAAACTCAGCTATACAGAGTATCCCACCTGCGAATAGACCTGCTTGCCGTACCAGTTCTACTGCCTTAACACACCAGCTGGTTTTGCCTACCCCACTTGAGCCAGTAACGATCCACAATCCCTTTGAAGCATTATCTAAGATCGTTCTCGCCAGCGAGGGCGAAATTTCCTGCATACATGCTCCTTTCCAATTCAGCTTCGGTCTTTACACTGAAACATCGGGAGGTCAGGATGTTTCCATCCATGACCCGTCCCTCGGAATATTCAAGGGAATGGTCTATCACCATAGCCTTGGGTTGCATGGTCTTGGCCTTAGGCTGATAGACTCGGAGAGTGTTTAATTGTTAATTAGCGAATACTAATCTACCGATCACTCGTAATCACCGCATAGTGTTCATGCGGGGTAATATTTGGGAGTGGTTCATAAGCCATGGGGATCGGTTCACACTTCATGAAATCCGGACAAGTGGTGCATTCCCGACGAAAGGGAAGATAAACTTCATCCCATTCGATCGGTTGGAATCCCAGCTTGGTATAGAACCCTGCCGCTGTACCCCGTGCAACAACAGTTAGTGAGGGAAAAAGGCCAAGTAGGTGCTTGATCAAGCCGCTTCCTATACCCTGTCCTTGGCTTTCTGGAGAGACAACTACGGGCCTCAGGTATAGTATCCCGTCAGCTTCCTCTGTTCTAGCAAAGCCTTCCAATCCATCGATCCCCTCGGCTACTAAACAATAATGTGGTTCGATTTCGCTGACCATATCATAAATTGCCATCAATGAATTAATCGATGGTAAATCCTCTGGCTGGCCGGATCTAAATCGAAATCTATCTTTCATAGTCGTTGGTTTTGACCTCCACAAAGGTGCCAAACCGGTTTCTTTGCAAGCATAAAAGTGCTTGATCTTCATTTTGCGGTGCCCATGCATTGGAAAAGAAGTCTCGACGCGCTTCAGCATAAAGCACCCTGCCGATAAAAAACGTGTGATCACCAGTCTCAATTTGTTGATCCACCTGGCATTCTAAAACTCCTAACGCAGAGATTATCAAAGGAGAGCGAACTACACTTGCGGGCCCAGTTCTCAGCTGCGCAATGGATAGCTTATCGTCGAGGGCACCCGTGTAACTGCCACATATTTTGATTGCTTTGGTCATGGACACACCGACGATGTTGATCACAAACTCTTTAGTCTCCTTGAGAAGGGAATGTGAAAAACGAGTGTGACCTATACTGATGCCAACCAGAGGCGGTTGGTGACTGAGCGGTGTATGCCAGGCTACAGTGAGTACATTTGGCAACCCTTTCCTATCACAACAGGTTACTAATACAGCCAATCGTGGATTCAGTAGAGCTGCAATCTCATGACCGGTAATCCTCTTCATAGAATCCATGCTCATTTCCATCCTAGAGATTCGGCGGCAAATATACTTTGTTTCTCGAGTCGGGGACCGCTTTTTTACCCAGGGCTATCAAACCTTTGATAAGATCACCCATCTTGGCAACCGGTACACCCATGAACATCAAATCGTCACTGATATCAGAACTTGCCCGGCATCCATAGCACCCGAGCGAAATATTGAATTCTCCGCTGGTGTAGGGAAGTAAAGTTGTTTCCACGCATTGAGCGTTAAAGCCGCTGACCTTAAAAGTGAACCGCTTACCAGTATAAAACGAGGAGGCCATGCACAACCACATCATTTGCTCCGGCTGGGCTATGATGGTGATCACATCTGGGGTTAATACAGCATCCTTTAATGGAGTGATCAGTGTGGCTCTATTGGATCTCTCAGGCAATCTTGGGCGCTCTTTGATCATCTGTCGGGCAGCCTCAATCGAAGCCAGTTTTTTAAAGTGGATATACAATTCACCACTGGCCAGCTTGGGCGGAATTTCCGTTAATCCTAAGATATGTGTACCGTCTGGACAGGCATGACATTGGACAGGCATGAGCAAGGATTTTCCCCGGCGTGCGGCCATAATGGATTGACAGTGCCGCAATTTTACCCGGGGCATAGGTACGTCTGGCAATGGACCGCCATTGCGAATCAATGTAATTGCCACAGGATTCCAGCGTAAGCGCAGAACATCCATAAGTGTTCTATGCCACCTTGCATACCGATGCTTCTCTTCCAAAGGGATCGGCTCTGCAACTGGCTCATCATGACCATTTCCGGTGATCGTTTCTTGGAGCGATTCGATCACCTGGATTGCTCCTGTTGGACATTGTCCCACACAAGTATCGCAAGCCCAACATCTATCGACATTTGTCGCTCTAGCTGTTTTCCGGTAGGTGCCATTTGGAGTGACCAAATCAAACACATCAACCGGGCAAAAATCTACACACAGCCCGCATCCGTTGCAGCGCGCAACGTCAATCTGGATTTCAGGCATCGACCCGCTCCCTTGGATCGTGTAAAGTGTTCGGTGGAGTGCTGATAACGATCCCCATACGATCAATCCAGTCCAGGGTGTTGCGCGGCACAAACGAAGCGGGCTGGAAATGGCTGGAATAAAATAAGGCACGTAATAACGAAGTGGTATGGGCGAGATCTTCCATGTCATCCACGTCTGCAACCGGGGACAACAAGGCAACCGGCACACTGAGCTCGGCGGCTTTATAGGTGTAAGCATCAAGAGCGGCCACCCCATTGGGGTTATAAAATACGCCT
>Ga0209013_10003519_pt1 | contig 13923 bp, 16 predicted proteins | sample Cruoilmetagenom2_FD_187291 | JGI IMG/M metagenome (GOLD analysis project Ga0209013, IMG submission 187291) | Oil polluted marine microbial communities from Coal Oil Point, Santa Barbara, California, USA - Sample 2 (SPAdes) (version 2) | ecosystem: Environmental > Aquatic > Marine > Oil seeps ... | reverse complement strand
ATTGTCGCGCCTGTTCGGGTGTAAAACGTATCTGATTCCCCTGTACAACGGAGGGAGGCACGAAGAAACGATGCATGGTCAATCGATATGCCGGACAGCCAGAGCCAACCAGTCGCCATCTTGCACGGTGTCGATCACTTCCAGGGAGAGTGCGGCAAGTGCAAGATCGACCAGGTGTCGCCGAGATTCGATAATGCCGGACAAAAGCATAACGCCGCCCGGCGCGAGACGGTCCGCCAATGCCTGCTGGAGTAACAACTCGGCCAGGACATCGGCGAGAATGTTTGCGCAGATGAGACTATATCGACCTGAATTCGGCACGGATCCCACGACCAGCGTCAGACCGCCGTCCACCGCATTAATCTCTGCGTTCGCTCGGGCGGTGTCAACAGCGTCCGCATCGATGTCGGCGGCGTAGACCGATGCAGCGCCCAGCTTGAGAGCAGCGATGGCCAGAATGCCGGAGCCAGTGCCCACGTCGAGAACCTGAGCGTCCGCACAGATGTACTTTTCGAGCAGTACGAGAATGAGTTGGGTGGAGGGATGCGTCCCAGTCCCAAACGCCATGCCTGGATCCAACCAGATGACATGGTCTCCGGGCTGTGTGTCTGGTTCCAGCCACGTGGGAGAGACAACCATTCTCTCGCCAATGCGGAGCGGTCGATAGTGCTCCTTCCATGCTTCGGCCCAATCGGCATCGACCAGCCTGTGTACTCGCAATTCACCGAGGAGATCGTCGTTGGACAATTGCTGCCGCAGCACCTGAACCTGGTCAAGACTGGCTTGAGACTGCGCCAGGTAACCACGAACCACGATCTGTGCGAGGTCTGGTTCTCCGTAAGGGCCAAAACCACTGATCTCCACCACAGCTCCACTCGGCACGACTTTCTCGAACAGGGCGACAACGGACTGAACCATCGCGTGTTCTGCATCGACAGTAGAGACCGATATCGTCAGTTCGAGTAATTCTGTCATTGCCGAATGTTGCCCAGAAAGCTCGTTTAGAATGTTGTTCGTAGTAGGCGATTAGAGCCCCAACGCTTCCTTCATGCGGTCGAAAAAGCCGCCATCTGGATCTTTGTCCATGGAAGCAGGGCCGAGCGTCTCGCCGAGTTGCTCGAACAATCCCTGCTGCTCTTCCGTTACCCTTGAAGGAATCTGCACATTGATGGTGATCAGCATATCGCCACGGCCACTACGACGCAGGTGGGGCACGCCAAGACCACGCAAGCGCATCACCTTGCCCGGTTGTGTGCCAGGTGGAATCTTTAGCAATTTGGGGCCATCTAAAGTTGGAGCTTCCACGTCTGCGCCTAAAACTGCCTGAGCGATGTTAATGGGAAGTTCCAGTAATACATCGTCCTCGACGCGATGGAATATCTTGTGGGCTTTGACAGTGATAAACACATAAAGATTCCCAGGGGCGCCGCCACGCAAACCGGCCTCGCCCTCACTAGGCAATCGAATGCGCGTGCCCTCATCCACGCCGGGCGGAATCTTGACGCGCAGACGACGCGTCGCCTCGACCATACGCTGACCATTGCACTCCTTGCAGGGTGTTGTGATCACTTCACCCTCGCCCTGGCAGCGTGGACAGGTTGTCACATTTACAAAAGAACCCAGGATGGTCTGCTGACGTTGCCGCACCTCACCACTGCCATTGCACGTCGGGCAGCGGATTGGCGTGCTGCCGGATTCAGCGCCCGATCCACCACAGCGTGGGCAGGCTTCGTGCCGGGTAACATTGATATCCTTCTCCGCCCCCAACACTGCCTCATCAAATTCGATGGAAAGATTGTAACGTAAATCTGCGCCACGGATCGGTCCCCGCTGGGGGCCGCGACGAAAGCCAAATCCACCCCCGAAGAACTCCTCGAAGATATCACCGATGTCGGGGAATCCAGCGCCTGGAGCGCCAGTCGCTCCCTGCACGCCGGCATGGCCAAAACGATCGTAAGCTCCGCGCTTGTCGGGATTGCTGAGGACCTCGTAGGCTTCGTTGATCTCCTTGATGCGTCCATCAGCATCAGGACCTTTGTAGATATCCGGATGGTATTGTTTAACCATGCGGCGGTAGGCCCGCTTGATATCCTCGGCAGTCGCGGTTTTCGGGACACCGAGTAGTTCGTAATAGTCGCGTTTAGTGCTCATTCAGTCAGTTATCTCTTCATTCATAATAGTTCTTCGTGTATGGATAATTGTCAATAGTGTTCTATCTGATCCGCTAGCCTTGTTCCAGATCGTCCCCTGCATCCCAGCCGATGATCCAAATACACAACGCCGCCAAAGCGATTGTTGCTATAGCCAGCACCAGCCACTGCAATGCGTCGAACCCGACATGCCGGGCCGAAAAATAGAGAATGATCAACATGCCCAGGGCAAGAATCACAAAGGAGGAAAGTTGGGGATGTTCTTCCCATAACCGTTTTAATGTCATCATAGTGGCATCCTATATCAATTGCGACTGCGTTTCCAGTGCATCCCAAGCCATTCTCACCTGCTCTGCCAGGGATTCGATGCCGCCACTGTTATCCAACACAACATCCGCCTGGCTGATTTTGAAAGACTGGGGACTCTGCGACAACATACGCGCCTCGGCTGCATCCCGGCCCATGTTTCGGCTATCCATCAGGCGTTGGATCTGTTGCTCTTCTCCAGTTATCACGACCCACACCTGGTCACACAATGTGAGAGCCATACCGGCCTCCAGGAGCTTGATGGCTTCGATAACAATAACTGACTCTGTAGCACGAGACAATTCCGAACGGATATGCTCGAAGACAGCGGGATGGACGATGCACTCCAGCGCCTGAAGCTGAACAGGGTCTTCAAACACGATCTGACCTAGTTTCATTCGATCAATGGTTCCTTCGTCAGTCAGGATCTCCCCCCCGAAGGTGGTGACGATAGCATCATAGGCCTGTCCACCCGGAAGCATCACCTCATGGGCGACCTTATCGGCATCGATCGTGTGCGCGCCAAATTGGTGCAGCATTCCGAGCACAGTGCTCTTGCCGGTTCCAATATTGCCGGTTAATCCGATAACGGAACGTGTTTTAAGCATAATCGAGAGAATAAACGTGAAACCAAAGATACGACTCAATCAAATTCGCCGTCCAATTCTACCAGCCAATCAAGCTCATGGAAAATACCAGGTCGGCTAAAAACAATTCTGCTACTCTTTCACCTATCGGTCACCTGTTACGCCGGCTTCCACAACAGGGTGTGCGTCAGATTTCTGGAAACGGTTATTCGTAACACGACATTCATGTCATTTTGAGTGCGGCGACATGAATGTCGCGGTACAATCCGAAGACCACATCCAAAATCTTGACGCACACCCGGTCGCTCAAGATGCGTCGCAGTTGGACTATTACAACCAGAACCAGACTATAGCAGATTGAGGATTCGCTTGTTTTGAGCCGAAAGTGCCTGAGACGTGAACTATTGCACTAAATTCCTGCATAAAATGTAATATGTTCGTACACTTCAACTATAACTGATAAGCTTCACCTGTCTGGATAACTTATCTCATAGTAATTATCGATATATTCTACCGACACCGTCTGTCTTTTTTGCTTAAAACAACTGACATTCGGTTCCAAATCACGCAACTGTGCCATTTTAACTATCATTAGGTATTGACAAAATCATCAATAACTGCAATAATAGCATTGGTTCCCCCCCCTGCAAATCCCTCCCCTCTGTCTTTTCATGCAATTATTTACTGCTGTGGAGGTATCGAATGCCAACCTTTGAAAAATTGAGTAAAGATGACGTGAGCGACATTCTAGATGCTAAGCGCCGAGGTCGTGGCAAGTCACAACGAGAACGCATTCTCGAAAACTACATGGAACAACTGGAAGGACTCCAAGTAGGCGAAGGCATATCTGTCAAACCAAAAGAGAATGATAATCGTCAAACGGTTAAAAACCGCCTGAAACGAGCATCATCCAGACTCGGATATGAAATTGAATTCATCCGCTCTCGAGGTGTGATTCGCGTCTATCGTGTGGCTTAAAGAGTCGCTTACTCCTCACTACGAAAACAGCTTCCGGCCGGGAGCTGTTTTCGTTTCTGCCAATTCAGTTGCAACGTCAACTACTTTCTAGGCTGCGTGGGGGGATGCTGGGCGTTCATCAGGTGCAACAATGGCCCGCCCATAAAGATCAGCCATATCCGCCAATCCGGCCTTTATGCCATCACTGAGCTGGTTGGGTAAAAAACGCCAGGACCAGTTGCCACTTGCAACCGATGGTGTGTTCATACGGGCCTCAGGACCACAATTCATACAATCTTGTAGTGGAACAACTGCCATGTTAGCGCAGGACATCATCGCTAACCGTATCATATCCCAGGCGACATCGCTTCCATCCACCCGGAGATAACGTCGCACGTAATTCCGCTCATTTTCGGGTGCTGTCCTGTACCAGCCTTGTGTGGTGTCGTTATCGTGGGTGCCGGTGTAGACGACACAGTTCTTATCGTAGTTTTGGGGAAGAAAGGGATCAGCCCCGTCGCTTCCCCAGGCGAATTGCAGTACTTTCATGCCGGGAAACTTGTAGCGATCGCGTAATTCGTAAACGCCAGGATCGGGTTCTCCCAAGTCTTCGGCGATGAGGGGCAATGCTCCCAAATCTGAGATCACAGCGTCGAAAAAGTGTTCGCTGGGACCGTCGACCCAGCGCCCGTTGACAGCGGTTTCTGCACCGCCTGGCACCTCCCAGTAGTTGTAGAACCCCCGAAAGTGATCGATACGAATGATGTCATAGAGGTGAAGATTGGCGCGAATTCGACTGATCCACCAGGCGAAATCATCCTCGGCCATGGACTCCCAGTTGTAAATGGGATTTCCCCAAAGCTGGCCGGTGGGAGAGAAATAGTCGGGTGGGACGCCGGCGACAACGGTGGGATTGCCTTCACGATCAAAATAAAACGATTGGCGTTGGCTCCAGGCGTCAGCGCTATCCATAGCAACATAGATGGGGATATCGCCGATAATGCGGATACACTTTCTGTTAGCATATGATTTTAGCGCAAACCACTGCTCGAAAAAGAGCCATTGCAAGAAAGAATGGAACCAGATGCTCTCACCCAGGCGTTCACGCGCTTGCTCAAGCATCTCTCCATCGCGATCGCGCAGACCAGGTTCCCATTCGGGCCAGGGCCGACCGCCATGCTCACCCTTCAACGCCATGAAGAGTCCGTAATCTTCTAACCACCAACTTTGCTCAGCGATGAAAGACTTGAAGGCTGCACTTGCGCTAGCTACCTGGAAACGCCGAAATGCCTGCTCCAGAACACTCATCTTCCAACCGATGACCGGGCCATAGTCCACTCGCTCTCGTGGAAAGATCGGCACGGCGAGGTCATCAGGGGTGAGATAGCCGCGTCCCACAAGATTTTGCAGATCGATCAGCAAGGGGTTTCCGGCGAATGCGGAGAAACATTGGTATGGTGAATCGCCATAACCGGTGGGACCCAAGGGTAACACTTGCCAAAGCTGCTGTTTGGCGTCATGCAGCCAATCGACAAATTGGTAGGCGTGCGTGCCGAGATCACCGATACCGAATGGGCCGGGCAAAGAGGTGGGGTGAAGAAGGATACCAGAGGCGTGTTCTGACAGCATAAAAAACTCCAGACTTGCAAACTTGGGGATTGCTTCGGGGCTGCGCCCGCTCGCAATGACAGATGGGGGAACTTATTCTCGGACGATTACTCAATCGAGATTGTGAAGCAAGCGAAGATCGAGCAGTAGGTTGTCGATGTCGCGGCTGGGAACGGGGGCGGGACCAAAAGGATCGGAGATGGCAGCATGCGGGTTTTCGAGGATGCGCAAGGTGTTGAGGACGCCGTGGGCGAGCACATCGAGATCATATCCCCCCTCCAGTGCTACGACCAGCCGACCCTCACACAATTCATCGGCTAACAGACGAACACGATGCGCCAGTGACGCATAGCCGGTTAAGGTCAGTTGTTCCAGGGCTAAAGGATCTCGCCAATGCGCGTCATAACCGGCCGAGACCAGAATCAAGTCGGGCTGGAAGCGATGGGCGAAAGGAATCAGAAGTTCGTCGAAAGTGCGGGCATAGCCCGCATCTCCCACTCCGGCAGGAAGTGGCGCGTTCATCGTAAGGCCCTCACCTGCTCCCCAACCGGTGGACGAGCCAGCGCCTGTGCCCGGATAGAAAGGATACTGGTGGATGGAGAAGAAAGCGACGGTGGGATCATCGTAGAAGATGTCCTCGGTGCCGTTGCCATGATGGACATCCCAATCAATAATGAGCACCCGATCTGCGCCGAATTCCGCCAAGGCCGTTTTGGCGGCAATCGACACATTGGCGTACAGACAGAAGCCCATACCTCTATCGGCCAGGGCGTGGTGGCCAGGTGGCCTCATGAGCGACATGCCATTGGTGGCTTCCCCGCACATCACGGCCTCGGTCAGGTTGACCAGTGCACCGGCGGAAGCCAGGGCAGCCTTGTAGGAGCCCGCTGCCACGTAGGTGTCGGCGTCGAGATAGCCACCACCTTCGTCAGCGATTCGGCGCACATATTCCACATAACTGGCTGGATGCACCTGTTGCAGTCGCTCTTGTGTGATCGGCGTCACTGGCGACGCCTGCAATCGTTCGAGAATACCGTCTTCCCGGAGTAAGTGCATCGTGCTGCTGAGACGGCCCTTGTGCTCGGGATGACCGGCCAAAGTGTGCTGTTGTTCGATGGGATCGTAAGCGTAGCAGGTTGTCATGATGCGCATATCATAGCTCAGGCTTTGGGCACGATCAAACTCGCCACGGTCATCTGCACATGAGGCATCAAAGTGTAATGATTTCCCTGCCAAATCCCGGCTCTGTTATAATCATGCTCGTAACACACATCACGAATATGACCCAAGGCCTTCAGGGCAGGGTGCGGGGCGAATTCGTAAAAGTCACGAATTCGCTGCAATTCCCGACCGGCGGTGATTCTGAGTGATCAGACAAGCCCGCGAGCGGTCTGAACAACTGGTGACTCATCGAGTTGCTTGTCGTGTTCAGTTGACAGCAGATCCGGTTAGAATCCGGAGCCGACGGTAAAGTCCGGATAAAAGAAGGTCGTGACCCTTTGCGCAGCTTAACGGCGATCAGGCACGACCTGGTCGTTTTTCCTTTTTTCCTGCAAATTTGCCCCGACGGAGCAAACGAATCTCTACACAAAACCGATGGCTGAGAAACAGCGAGAGGAACCAACATCTACTGGCAGACAGCAGACAGTGTCTTCGGCTGGAAACCACGCCATGAAGACCCGTCAGTCCAGGCTCAACTGGTTTCTTATTGGCCGCATCCTGCTGGCTGTGCTGACGATCACCCTCTTCCTGCTTGCCTGGGAGGGGTTGGTGCGATGGCAGGGATACCCCACCTTCATCCTGCCCAAACCGGCGGATGTGTGGGCAAAACTCCTGATTGTGTTGGCTGACGGCAGCCTGTGGCATCATGCCGCCGTCACGGTCGCCGAGATCCTCGGTGGATTGGCGCTCGGTTTGAGCGTCGCCCTGGTGCTCGGCTATCTTTTGGCCAAATCTCCCACGCTCGACCGGCTTCTGTCCCCCTACATCGTGGCGCTCCAATCCTTTCCCGTCATCGCCCTGGCGCCCCTGCTGGTGATCTGGATTTCAGATGGCGAAACGCGCACTGTCCTTGTCGCCGCTCTCACCCTTTTCTTTCCGGCGCTGGTCAACACAGTCGTCGGTCTGCGTTCTGTCGAACCGGAGCTTCTGGCCCTGATGCGGTCACTACAGGCCACCAACTGGCAGATCTTCACTATCCTGGAGATCCCGTCGGCGCTGCCGATGTTGTTTGGCGGGCTAAAGGTGGGCGTTACCCTGGCGGTGATCGGCGCTGTGATCGGCGAATTCGTAGGCACCAATCGCGGTCTCGGCTTCCTCATCAACCTCTCTCGCGGCTTGCTCGACACGCCCTTACTCTTTGTCGCCCTCTTCACGCTCATTCTCATCGCCCTGGGCTTGTACGGCCTGGTCAGCCTTCTCGAATACCACTTCCTGGCCTGGAAGCGAACAGATCCATAAACTTGCAGTGCAACCGCCAGATGATACAAAATCTTGAAAACACTAGGTAACCAATTCTATGAATATTAAGATCGTCCTCAGCATTCTTTTCATCACCATCCTGTCTATTTCTGCCTGTGCTCCACCCACACCAGCGGTCGTCACTCCCACCGACCCGGCTGAACCCACCCGCGTGCAACTGGGAGTCGGCTATATCCCCAGCGTCCAGTTTGCACCTTTTTACGTTGCCATCGACCAGGGCTACTTCACCGATGAAAACATCGATGTGGAACTGGAGCATGGTTTCGAGACCGATTTCCTGAAGTTGTTGGGGACTAACGAGCGCCAGTTCATCGTCGCCAGCGGCGAACAGGTGATTCTTGGCCGCGCCCAGGGGCTGCCTGTCACCTATGCAGGAGCCTGGTACCAGAAATTCCCGGTGGTCATTTTCGCGCCGGCTGATGCTGGCATCAAAACACCAGAGGATTTGATCGGCAAAAAGGTCGGGATTCCGGGACTGTTCGGAGCCAGCTACATCGCCTGGAAAGGCCTGATCTATGCCACCGGTATCCCCGACGACCAGGTGCAATTGGAAAGCATCGGCTTCACTCAGGCGTCAGCCGTGCGCGCGGGCGTTGTCGATGCCGCCAACGATTATGCTGCCAATGGACCCGTTCAACTTCAAATTGCCGGTGAAGACGTCGACGTCATCGTGATCGATGATTACATCAAAATGCCCGCCAATGGTCTGGTCACGAATGAGACAGTGGTTGCAAAGCAACCAGCATTGGTGGAGAGTATGGTGCGGGCGATGGTGCGCGGCATTCGATTTACTCTGGACAATCCCGATGAAGCTTTTGAAATCAGCCTGAAGTATGTGCCCGAAGCCGCCCAACAGCGAGAAATCAATCGCGCCATTTTCGACGCCTCGTTTCCCTACTGGACCCCACCGGCTGAACGGGAACTGGGCTACAGCGATCCCGCTGTCTGGACCACGACGGCAGAATTCATGTACGAAGCGGGTTTGGTGGATACGCTGGTCGATACCGAGGGCATTTGGACCAACCAGTTTGTCGAGACCTCGGGAATCAACTGATGGCGCTCCTGGAACTCCGGCATGTAACGAAAGCATACGGAGATCCTGATGATCCCTTACACGCGCTGAGTGATATTTCCTTCCAAATCGAACGGGGAGAGCTGGTATGTATGGTCGGGCCAAGCGGCGGTGGGAAATCTACCCTGCTCCGCCTTGTCGCCGGGCTTCTGCAACCCACCAGCGGCGAAATCGAGCTGGATGGCGAACCCGTCCATAACCCCAGCCCGCGCGTCGGCATCGTGTTTCAGAACATCAACCTGATGCCCTGGCGTACGGTGCTGGATAACGTCGCCCTACCCCTGGAGTTAGCGGGGGATTCCAAAGCTATCCGCTACCCCATCGCCCGCGAATTCATCGAACTGGTGGGCTTGAAGGGTTTCGCAGATCATTACCCCCACCAGTTATCAGGGGGGATGCAGCAACGGGCGGCCATCGCCCGCACCCTGGCTCATGACCCCGAAATCCTGCTGCTGGACGAGCCCTTTGGCGCCTTGGACGCCATTACGCGTGAACACCTCAACCGTGAACTGTTGCGAATCCAATACTTGAAAGACCAAACGATCTTCATGGTTACACACGATATCAATGAAGCTGTCTTTCTCTCGAGCCGGGTTCTCGTCCTTTCCCAGCGCCCAGGTGTGATCAACTGTGATATACCGATCTCCCTCCCCTACCCTCGCACAGAAGACTTGCTGACGGATTCCGATTTTTTGAATCTTGTGCGGCAACTACGGGCGGCCATCGATAAGCCGGCTACGCGCGATGTGTAACGCCCGAAACCGCCAGCCACTACCTGCACATTACTCCTTTGGCACATCATGTCTGACGCTATCCTGACCGAAAATTTATACAAGACCTATCCGGGCAAGCCACCGGCCCAGGCATTACAGCCTTTGTCTGTGAGCATTCAAACCGGTGAAATTGTGGTTGTTCTGGGTCCAAACGGGGCCGGGAAGACAACGCTGTTCAAGATTTTGGCTACTCTGGTGCAGCCCACGGGCGGGCAAGCGCGGGTAGCGGGGCAAGCGTTGAGCGATAGCATGGCTGTTCGCCGGCACATCGGCATGGTGTCGGAACCTGATCGTAGTTTTTTCTGGCGACTCAACGCCCTTCAGAATCTCGAATTTTTCGCCAGTGGTTATGGCTTACAGGGAAACAGTCGCTCAAAGCGGATCAGTGAACTATTGGAGTTGCTGGATTTGAGCGATCTGGCAGGCAAGCCGGTGGGACAACTCTCCAGCGGCCAACGCGGACGTTTGGCTCTTGCCCGAGCACTTCTACACCACCCCCCCATTCTGCTATTGGATGAACCCACCCGCAGTCTGGACCCCACCGCGGCTACTGATTTCCTGGCATTGTTGCAACGATACCTGATTGAAACGCCGGGCGCCAGCGTACTGCTCTCCACCCATCGTTTGGGCGCAGTGGCTCCCTTTTGCCAACGCCTGTTGATCATGAAGGATGGACAATTACGCGCTGACGGCACGCCCGATGACCTTTTGCGAAGCAACAACCTCCCCATAACCAGTTCCGCCGCTGATAATCTCACCCAGGTTTACAGCGCGCTGGTCGGGAGCGAGGTCAGCCATGCCAACTGATAGCCCGAAGACCTCACGTCTGCACTTGTTAGCTGCCACTTTCCGGCGTGATTTCACCATCGCATTGAGCTACCGCCTGGCGTTCGTATTGCGATTTTTAAGCACGATTTTCCAGGTAGCCGTATTCTTTTTTATCAGTAAGCTCATGGGCATGGCGGCCAACCCAGCCCTGGCAGATGTGGGCGGCAACTATTTTGCCTACGTGCTCATCGGATTAGCTTTTCAACGACTATTTTCTATCAGCCTCACCGGTTACGCCAGCGCTGTAGGCGAAGCCCAACGTACCGGCACACTGGAAGCACAGGCCATTCTGCCTGTCTCGATGCCATTGTTAATCACCGGCGCAAATCTTTGGCCTGCGTTGTACGCCGCGGCAGAGACTGCCACATATCTACTACTTGGCATCGCACTGGGAGCCTCAATGGCTGGAGCCAATGTGGTGGGGGCGGTGATTATCGCTGCACTGGCTTTTCTGGCCATCAGTGGATTGGGATACATGGGAGCAGCCATCATCTTGCTCTACAAACGAGGGAATGCAGTGGCCTGGGTTGTGGAGGCGACCACAGCACTGGTCGCAGGCGTCTACTTCCCACCAGAGATATTACCCCCCCCGCTTCAGAAACTCTCGTTCCTTCTCCCCCAAACCTACGCTTTAGCCGGACTCAGATCAGCCCTGTTGCAAAGCGCAACTCTGGAACAACTCTTGCCCACATTCGCCATCTTAGCGGGCTTTGCACTTGTTTTGGTTCCACTGGGCGTTGGTGCAATCCACGTCGCCTATCAAAAAGCCCAGGAAAAAGGTAGCCTGGCGCAGTATTGATGAACAACCCCCATCCACTACAAAGGCCAGTGGCGATTGTAGTGGATGGGGGATTTTAGCCACTTACAATTTCAATTTCATGAGTCGAGGGAAGCCCCAGAGTTGACGAAACAGTGCAATAGCGCTCCTCGGCCAGCCACACGGATCGTTCCATCATCTTCTCATCGATATCGGTTCCCTTGATGCGATAGATAAGATGGACGCTGGTGAATGTCTTGGGCCAGTCGTCGAGATGTTCGCCAATCACATCCACTTCGAAGGCTTCCACGTACTTGCGCCGCTTTTGCATGACAGCGATGACGGTGGTGCCCATGCAGCCGCCCAGAGCAGCCAGAACAAGATGACTGGCGCCCATGGAAGGTCCTTCGGGATTGGGGCCGGTGATTCCCACCTGGCCGCCTCCATCCTGATCTACAGCGATAAAGTCTTTTTCTTTGTCCCAGGCGACGGTTACGTGCTTGGTCATGTTTTGTTTTCCTCTGTTTGATAGCTAACTTACAGGTTTAGCATCCGTACAGTTACTTTGATGGATTGGGCAGGCGATAATGATAACACTTTCTCGACAGCAGCCTGCACCTCCTCTGAGGCGACTTCAAGTGCATTCATTACTTCTTCTGTCTCAACGAACGCATTGCTCCTTGACTCTAAAATGATCAACAATGCAGGACAGGCATCAAAAACGACCATCCTGCATCCAGTATATGCAAAAAACGCCAGAGTCTCAAAAAATCATCCCCTAACCATGAAGATATCAAGTCGTATCCTCCACGAGGGTGACAATCGCACCGCCCACCACGGCGCGGTGAACCCGCCCATCTACCACACATCCCTGTTCACCTTTCCCAACCTGCGGGCCTTTCTCGAAAGAAAAAACGAGGCCAACTCTCACCACACTTACACGCGAGAAAGCAATCCCACCATCCAGGCGCTGGAACAGAAGATCGCCATGTTGGAAGATGCTGATAGATGCATTGCCACGGCCTCGGGCATGGGCGCCATCTCGGCGGCGATTCTGGCGGTGCCGCATGCAGGAGACCACGTTCTGGTTGTCGATACCTGCTATGGTCCCACCCGCGAGTTCATGGATGAAGTCATGGCCGGATTAGGTGTGGAGACCACTTATTTCCATCCCGAACTGGATGATCTGACGGGATTGCTCCGCCCAAATACCCGCCTGGTTTATCTGGAATCACCCGGCAGCCATTCCTTCCACATCCAGAACCTGGCCCGGCTCAGCCGGCAAGCCCGGCTGCACGGCGCTGTAACCATTGCCGATAACAGTTGGGCGACACCGCTCTACCAGCAGCCACACCGCCTTGGCATCGATATCGTCGTCCATTCCGGCACCAAGTACATCGCCGGGCATTCCGATGTGGTGGTGGGGCTGGTCACGGTTCGGGAATCCACCGAAGGTGGCGCTCTGTACCAGCGGGTGAGACAGGTGGCAATTCTGTTGGGAGCAACACTGGGTCCCGCAGAGGCTTTTTTGGTGCAACGTGGCCTGCGAACACTGTCTGTACGCATGCCCCAACTTCAGGCGAATGGACTCATCGTCGCTCGCTGGCTGCATGCTCATCCCAAAGTGCGCCGAGTCCTCCATCCTGGCTTGCCCGATTTTCCCCGGCATCAACTTGCCAAAGAGCAGATGTCGGGCTGGTCCAGCCTTTTCACTGTGGAACTCCACCCCCCTGCTGATTCCGAACAGCGCCACCGATTTGTCGACAGCTTGCGGCTATTCTCCATCGGCGTCAGTTGGGGCGGTTACGAAAGCCTCATTGTCCCTTTGCTTGCAAACACGCCAGCCGTCGCGGCGCAACATAGGCGTGTGGACCTCAGCGACGACTGCTACCGGATGTCCATCGGTCTGGAAGATGCAGACGATTTAATCGCCGATCTCGAACAGGGGTTGTCCCACTATATCAAGTAGCAGGCACTTAGGCGAGCGCAGTTTTTAACTTGTACATTTTGAGTGGGAAAATCGCGCTTGCTTGAGAGGAACCGCCTCATTTTTGTAAAAGTTATTTGTTGGCGCTTTCTTGACTCTAGGCGCTAGTCAACCAGGGCCTGTAGTCTTCCAGGATCGATCCGCCGATGAACTCGCACAAAATCGAATCGGAAGGAATGTGATCGGTCGTCCCTGGCCGGAACCACTGCAAACGCGCCAATAAGCGATTGGCTTCGATCCATTCGGGCGTTCGCACCTCGATCTGGCGGAGCAGCGGTTGCGCCAGGGGTTTGAGCACTGCTAATTCGTAGGGAAGGGCTGAGTTGAACATGGCATCGGCGTTGTTCTGGTGCGGGAAGATCCAGCGCCGTTCGCCGCGCCGCACGCTCTCCCAGCGGGCGATGGTTTCGGTGGCCG
>Ga0209013_10003518_pt1 | contig 13926 bp, 13 predicted proteins | sample Cruoilmetagenom2_FD_187291 | JGI IMG/M metagenome (GOLD analysis project Ga0209013, IMG submission 187291) | Oil polluted marine microbial communities from Coal Oil Point, Santa Barbara, California, USA - Sample 2 (SPAdes) (version 2) | ecosystem: Environmental > Aquatic > Marine > Oil seeps ... | reverse complement strand
ATGAATCGAATATTTCGATACACCATATTTTATTTATTAATATTCCTCGTGATTATCGGGATTTTTGGTACGTTTAACAGCGGGAAAGACCCAACCAAAAACATCGATTTAGGCGAGTTCATAACCGCGTTGGAAAATGGGGAAGTCAAAGAGTTCTCCATGCAGCCAGATGCAATGGTTTTTGAAATTAGAGGGCAGATGAATGATTACAAAGAGGACGAAGAATTCATCACGATGATTCCTCCTGATCTTCAATCCCAAATTACCGAAATCGCTCAAACCCAGGACGTTAAAGTTAATGTTTTGAAAACACCTGAAACAAGTGGATGGGTCCAATTCTTCACTGGTTTGATTCCATTCATCATCATCTTCATCCTGTTCTTCTTCTTGTTGAACCAAGCCCAGGGTGGCGGTAATCGTGTGATGAATTTCGGTAAGAGCAAAGCGAAATTGTATGACAACGAAAAGAAAAAAGTGCGCTTCAATGATGTAGCGGGTGCAGATGAGGAGAAACAGGAACTTGTGGAAGTGGTTGAGTTCTTGAAAGACCCTCGCAAATTCGATGCAATCGGAGCACGCATACCTAAAGGGATCCTGCTTGTAGGTCCTCCAGGTACCGGTAAAACGTTGCTTGCCCGTGCAGTAGCGGGAGAAGCTGGCGTACCGTTCTTCTCGATCAGTGGTTCGGACTTCGTGGAAATGTTCGTCGGGGTCGGTGCATCACGTGTACGTGACCTTTTCGAAAATGCTAAGAAAAATGCACCATGTATCATCTTTATCGATGAGATAGATGCAGTTGGTCGTCAACGTGGCGCTGGTCTAGGTGGCGGGCACGATGAGCGTGAACAAACCTTGAACCAATTGCTAGTTGAAATGGATGGTTTCGGAGCAAACGAAGGGATCATTATCATCGCTGCAACGAACCGACCTGATATTCTTGACCCGGCACTTCTTCGTCCAGGACGTTTTGACCGTCAAATCACGGTTGGCCGCCCGGACGTAAAAGGACGCGAAGCTGTACTTGAAGTACATGCACGCAACAAGCCTTTGGATGAGCATGTGGATCTTAAAGCAATTGCACAACGCACACCGGGATTCTCTGGTGCTGACTTGGAAAACCTTCTGAACGAGGCTGCTTTGGTAGCTGCGCGACGTAACAAGAAGAAAATTGATATGTCCGATATCGATGAAGCAACAGACCGCGTCATTGCCGGTCCTGCTAAAACGGGTAAAGTCATATCAGCTAAAGAACGTAATATTGTTGCCTTCCATGAAGCGGGGCACGTAGTGATTGGATTGACTTTGGATGACGCGGAAATCGTGCACAAAGTCACCATCGTTCCACGTGGCCAAGCGGGCGGATACGCAGTCATGTTGCCGAAAGAAGATCGTTACTTCATGACAAAACCGGAGTTGCTTGACAAGATTTCCGGTTTGCTTGGCGGACGTGTAGCTGAGGATATTGTCTTTGGTGAAGTATCAACTGGTGCCCATAATGACTTCCAACGCGCAACTAGCATTGCAAGAAGTATGGTAACAGAATACGGGATGAGTGATAAACTCGGACCGATGCAATTTGGTCAAGCGCAAGGCGGAAACGTCTTCTTGGGTCGTGACTTCAACTCTGAGCAAAACTATTCAGATGCGATCGCTTACGAAATCGACCAGGAAATGCAAAGCATGATCAAGGAGCAGTACGCACGTACAAAAGAAATTTTGACGGAAAAACGCGAATTGCTTGAGCTTATCGCGAATACGCTTCTTGAAGTGGAAACATTGGATGCCGGTCAAATCATGCACTTGAAAGAGCACGGTACTTTACCGGTGCGAATTACTGAAGCTTCGAAAGATGAAGTGGACGACAAAGTTGCAGATACGAAGGTTGAAGAAGTAACACCAGATGTTACAGGCGCACCGAATGACCCATCGATTGCTGATTTGCCGAAGGAAGAAACAACAGTTGAACCTTCAGGCGACATCAAGGAAGACCGTAAATAACCGATAAATCAAACAAAGCTGATTGGCCTCCCTTAGCGGAAGTCAATCAGCTTTTTTATGTGCCGGTAGTTATGGTATGATGACTTCTAGAAAAGAAAGGAAGGCTATTTTCCGACATCAAGTCGGTATGCCTTCGTTAACCTGAATCCTGCAAACGCGGACATCATTCCGGCTCTACACTTACGTGCTGCAGGACATTAATGAAACTAGTGAGGTACAACGATGATACTCGTTTTGGATACAGGAAATACGAATATTGTGCTGGGTGTTTACCATAACCATAAACTCATTCAGCATTGGCGCATGGAAACGGACCGTTATAAAACCGAGGACGAATACGGCATGCAGATCAAGGCTTTATTTAATCATGCCGGAATTGAATTCAGCCAAATCGATGGAATTATCATCTCATCCGTCGTACCAACCATTATGTTTTCATTGGAGCGCATGTGCCAGAAGTACTTCGGCATGAAACCGCTCGTAGTTGGTCCTGGTGTAAAAACGGGATTGAATATCAAATATGAAAATCCCCGTGAAGTCGGGGCGGATCGCATCGTCAATGCCGTGGCGGCGATAGAAGAATACGGACCGCCGCTCATCGTGGTGGATTTCGGAACGGCTACAACCTATTGCTATATCAATGAAAAAGGCGATTACATGGGTGGCGCAATCGCTCCCGGAATCGGCATTTCCACCGAGGCTCTTTTTGCACGTGCATCGAAATTGCCGCGGGTTGAACTGACTCAACCAGACAATGTTGTCGGGAAAAATACGATTTCCGCCATGCAGGCTGGTATTGTGTATGGCTATGTAGGGCAAGTTGAAGGTATCGTGTCACGCATGAAAGCGCAGAGCAAGCAGCCACCGACAGTCATTGCGACTGGTGGGCTGGCGAGTTTAATCGCCGCCGAATCGACTGTTATCGATACGATCGATCCATATTTAACATTAAAAGGACTGTACTTAATATACGAACGTAACCAATAAGAAAAGAGGGTTAAATATGAATGATTATTTAGTGAGAGCATTAGCGTTTGACGGAAAAGTACGTGCATTCTCTGTACGTACGACGGATACAGTAGGAGAAGCACAACGACGCCACGCGACATGGCCGACTGCATCTGCGGCACTCGGCCGTTCAATGACAGCGGGTGTCATGATGGGTGCCATGTTGAAAGGTGAGGACAAGCTCACGGTCAAAGTGGAAGGAAAAGGCCCGATTGGTGCCATTATTGTGGACAGTAATTCAAAAGGCGAAGTACGTGGATATGCTTCACATCCGCAGACTCACTTTGATTTAAATGAGCATGGCAAGCTGGATGTACGCCGTGCAGTTGGAACAGAAGGCATGCTGACAATTGTAAAGGATCTTGGACTTCGTGATTTCTTCACAGGTTCGGTGCCGATTGTCTCGGGTGAGTTAGGTGAAGATTTCACGTATTACTTCGCGGTATCCGAGCAAATTCCTTCTTCTGTCGGGCTTGGGGTATTAGTGAATCCGGATAATACAATCTTGGCGGCTGGCGGTTTTATCATCCAGTTAATGCCGGGAATTGAAGACGAAACCATTACGATTATCGAAGAAAAATTGAGCACGATGGAGCCGGTTTCCAAGTTAATCGCGAGAGGTTTAACTCCTGAAGAAGTACTTCAGGAAATATTGGGGAAAGAAAATGTCCAAATCCTTGATAAAATGCCTGTGTCATTTACATGCAACTGTTCAAAAGAACGTTTCGGTACAGCAATCATGCAATTAGGGGAAGCTGAAATCCGTGAAATAATCGAAGATGATGGCCAAGCTGAGGCTCAATGCCATTTCTGTATGCAAACCTATCATTTTTCACAAGAAGAACTGGAATCATTCATCGATGAGATCAGAGCATAAAAGGCAGGGTCACCCGATAAGTGGGCGACCCGTTCAGAGAAGATTGAAAACCAAGCCGGTCCTTATGGTTCTGGTCTTGTTGCTGCTGGGCAATTTGGTGTGGTTCATTGCCTGGCTGATTCCGAACGACGCGAAAACGATTGGCGGCAACGAGAAAGTGGCTTCGGTTGATGGACAGAAAATTACCCGGGAAGACTGGATGGTTGCGATGGAGGAACGGTATGGAAAAGAAACGCTCCTGGAACTGGTCAACGCGAAGGTAATGGAAACCGCAGCCGAAAAATACAAGATCAAGATATCGGACAAAGAAATCGATTTGGAACTAGCATTGATTCGTTCCGCTCAAGACACCACAGATTCTCAGGTGCAGTTAATGAATAGTGACCTGCAACGCCAAAGCATCCGTGCCCGGCTCATCTTGGACAAGGTGCTGACGAAAGACGTCGTGATTGAGGATGAACAAATTGGCGATTTTTATGATGAAAATCAGTCGTTGTATAATATTCCAACGACATATCGTGCAAGTTTGATAGTTTTGCAGTCGGAAACCGAAGTGCTCGATGCTGTGAAGGAACTTGAAAACGGTTCGTCATTTGATGTCTTGGCCCGTGAACGCTCAGTTGACATTTCTTCTGCGAGTCTCGGAGGAGATATCGGGTTCATTTCGGAAGGCCAGGAAAATGTTGATGCTTCAATTGTCAAAGCGGCGAGCAAGCTTAACGTTGATGAATGGAGTGGACCGGTTTCCTTATCAGATGGCAGGTACGGGATTGTATACGTACAGGACATATCGCAAGGACAATCTTTCTCATATGAAGACGTGAAGGATCATATCAAGCGTGAACTGGCATTGGAGCAACTTCCACAATCCGTTTCACCGGAAGCTTTTTGGAAAGAGTTTGACACCGAATGGTTTTATGGTGAATAACATATACATAAGGTAGTCTTCTGATTTAATCAGGGGGCTGCTTTTTGTTTGCGAAAAGTCAGAAAAATTGGTAGGATGAAAGATATAAAAACCAATTAAACTACTAGGGATTAGGAGTGAGTTTATGACACGTGTTGGAAATTCAATTGCAGATTTAGTGGGGAAAACCCCGATTGTGAAATTAAACCGTTTAACAGGACCTGAAGATGCAGAGGTTTATTTGAAACTTGAATTCTTCAATCCTAGCAGCAGCGTGAAAGACCGCATCGCCCTTTCAATGGTCGAAGCGGCTGAACTTGATGGGAAGCTTCAACCGGGCGATACGATCATTGAACCTACGAGTGGGAATACAGGAATCGGGTTGGCGATGATCGCGGCCGCAAAAGGATACAAATCGGTCCTTGTAATGCCTGAAACAATGAGTTTGGAACGACGCAATCTATTGCGTGCATATGGCGCAGATCTAGTGCTGACTCCTGGATCGGAAGGCATGAAGGGCGCGATTGCAAAGGCGACTGAACTTGCTGAAGAGAATGGCTGGTTCATGCCACAGCAATTCAATAACATGGCAAACCCTGAAGTACACCGTTTAACGACAGGACCTGAAATCGTGGAAGCGATGGATCAGTTGGATGCCTTCATCTCAGGTATCGGTACAGGCGGAACAATAACAGGAGCCGGCGAAGTGTTGAAAAAGAATTTCCCGGATATCGAAATCGTTGCGGTTGAACCGAAAGACTCGGCGATCTTATCGGGTGGCAAACCAGGTCCCCATAAAATCCAGGGAATCGGTGCGGGTTTTGTTCCCGAAACATTGAACACGGAAATTTACGACAGCATCATACAGGTTTCTAACGAGGATGCGTATGAAACGGCGCGAAGAATCGCTCGTGAAGAAGGAATCTTGGGTGGCGTTTCTTCAGGTGCTGCAGTATACGCGGCTTTGGAAGTGGCACGCAGACTCGGAAAAGGCAAAAAAGTACTGGCCATTCTTCCGTCAAACGGAGAACGTTACCTGAGTACGCCGCTTTACCAATTTGACGAACAACAATAATGGAGGAAGAGAGAGCGGAGACGTTTTCTCTTTTTTTGTGGCGTTTTGGCGGTCATTCACGATAAGATGAAAGCAATAATTGTTTTATTTCAGGGGGAGACCGTACATGCGTAAGGGTCATTTACATACAATATCCATTTCATTGAACAAGGACGAATTTTACTATGCATATAAAGAGCTGACACAACATGAATCGCATCATATCCTGATGGAAAGCGGGCGTGGCGGTCATTTCAGTGTTGCCGGTTGGAACCCGTTGGCCGTTGTGAGGTCTGTTGAAGAAGGCTTGTGCATCGAGTGGCGTGATGGACGAGTAGAAAAACGCCAAGGGGAATCGCTGCATCTGGTCGACCAATTGGTTGCGGAGACCCAATTTCCTCATATACAGGATCTACCGGATTTCCAAGGTGGAGCAGCCGGTTTCATCACGTATGACTATGCACGTCAAATTGAAGCGTTGCCAAGTGACACAGAAGATGATCTGGAAATTCCAGACCTGTACTTCTATCTACTCGACCAATGGGCGGTTTTGGATATTGAGAAGGAACTTGTCCATCTGATGCATCTGCCTGGTGCAGAAGTCGATTTGCAAATGGAAAGCGAGAGATGGCAAAAAGCGGCTGAGCGAGGGATTGCATCCCGGGTATTTTCACCAGGTGCTGCAACCGAAGTTATGGAAGACAACGCGGAACTGCACGTTTCCATGACAGGTCCGGTATTTGAGGAAGCGGTGGCACGGGTGCAATTGTACATCAGCCAAGGGGATGTGTTCCAGGTGAATCTGTCGGTGCGCCAATCCAAAGCACTGTCGGTTTCACCGGTCACTTATTACGAAGCGTTGCGTTCGTTCAATCCATCCCCGTACATGGCTTATATCCAGTCGCCCGAGTTTGCGGTCGTATCGGGTTCACCCGAACTGTTGGTGAAGAAGAAAGGCGAAGAACTTTCGACTCGTCCGATTGCAGGAACACGCCCGCGGGGGAAAGACGAAGCGGAAGATGAATTCCTTGCAAAGGAACTGATCGACAATGAAAAGGAACGTGCGGAACATGTGATGCTCGTGGATCTGGAACGCAATGACTTAGGTCGCGTTTCTGCTTACGGTTCCGTTGAAGTAAATGAATTCATGGTCATCGAAAAGTATTCCCATGTGATGCATATCGTATCGAACGTCCGGGGCACACTGGCAGAGAACACATCGAATGCGGAAGTTGTGCGCGCTGTATTCCCGGGCGGCACCATCACGGGTGCACCGAAAATCCGCACGATGGAAATCATTGAAGAACTGGAACCCGTAAGAAGGGGTTTATATACAGGGTCGATTGGTTGGCTTGGTTACACCGGCGACCTGGAATTCAATATCGTCATACGTACAGCATTCGTCAAAGACGGGATGGCACATATCCAGGCGGGAGCGGGCATCGTCATTGATTCCGTTCCGGAAAATGAATATATCGAGTCGCTGAACAAAGCGAAAGCGCTGTGGCAAGCAAAAGCGATGGCGGAAGGGATGGGCAATGTATGATACTGATGATCGATAACTACGATTCGTTTACGTATAACCTAGTTCAATATTTCGGGGAGCTTGGCCAGGAGTTGCTGGTGAAACGAAACGATGAACTCACCATGAAGGATATAGAAACCCTGAATCCCGAAATGATTGTCGTGTCTCCTGGGCCATGCACTCCAAATGACGCAGGCATCAGCTTGCAGACCATCACGTATTTCGCAGGCAAAATTCCGATTTTCGGCGTTTGCCTGGGCCATCAATCGATCGGACAAGCATTCGGCGGAAATGTCATTCGCGCAGAGCGTCTGATGCATGGCAAAACGTCACCCGTCCATCATGATGGAAAAGGCGTGAACACAGGAATGCCGAATCCATTCCAAGCCACTCGCTATCATTCACTGATTGTGGAAAAAGAGTCCCTTCCGGATTGCCTGGAAGTGACGTCCTGGACAGAAGAAGGCGAAATCATGGGACTCCGCCACAAGGAGTTTGCCATTGAAGGAGTCCAATACCATCCTGAATCGATCATGACGGAAGAGGGCAAACAGTTGCTTCGCAATTTCATCCACACATATTGCCGTTCGGCGAAAGAGCAGGAAGCCTGATGTGGGTCTGGATGAATGGGGAATTCATAAAAGCGGAAGAACTCCGCATCTCGCCTTTTGATCATGGATTTTTATATGGCTTGGGTTTTTTTGAAACGTTCCGAACATATGGAGGGCACCCATTCATGCTAGCTGAACATCTCGATCGTCTTCACAAAGCGCTTGAAGAGTTTCGGATTGATGTGAACTTGGATGTGTTAGCGATATCCTCGATTATTCATGAACTGAATGAACGCAGTGGCGGAGAAGATGGATATTTTCGGCTGAATGTATCGGCAGGTGTGCATGATATCGGACTGGCACCTTCCGTTTACGAAGAGCCGACCATCATCCTGTTCCGGAAACCGTTGCCGCCAACAAATCGAGGCAAGGAAAAGACGGCGGTATGGCTGGAAACCCGCCGCAATACACCGGAAAGTGAAGTCCGCCATAAATCGCATCATTACGCTAACAATGTACGGGCTCGATACGAGCTGCCTTCACTTGCCGAACAGGAAGGGTTCTTTTTGACTTCGACAGGCCATGTTGCTGAAGGGATCACCTCCAATGTTTTTTGGGTAGCGAATGGTGAATTGTACACGCCATCACTCGAAACCGGTATACTGGCTGGCATTACACGTGAGTGGGTTTTGAAAGAAGCGGCAAACCTGGGATTGCAAGTACATGAAGGCTTATTTACGCCTGAAATGGTGGAAGTGGCTGCTGAGGTGTTCGTGACAAATGCTGTACAGGAGTTAGTCCCTATTAAACAGCTGGGCTCATCACTTTACGCAGGTAAAGAGGGTGAAGTTTATTCGATTTTACATAAACGGTACGTCGGGCAAGTGGAAGACCAATGCAAGGAGTGAATGGAAATGAATTTAAAGCATTATACAACCCCATTTGAAGTGAATGGAATACCCTTTGATTTTTCCAAGGAAACGGTAGTGATGGGAATTTTGAACGTGACTCCTGACTCCTTTTCCGACGGGGGACTTTTCATTGGAATGGATAAAGCCATCAGCCATGCAAAGCAAATGGTTGCCGATGGCGCAAGGATCATTGATGTAGGCGGAGAATCGACCCGTCCGGGTCATGCTCCCGTCAGCGAAGAAGAAGAAATTGCACGAGTCGTGCCTGTCATAGAAGCTCTGTCACGTGAACTCAACGTGGCCATTTCGATTGATACGTATAAAGCACGTGTTGCGGAAGCGGCCGTATTAGCCGGAGCTCATATTATCAATGATATTTGGGGTGCCAAGAGAGAACCTGCGATTGCCGAAGTGGCGGCACGTCACGGAGTGCCGATTCTCCTGATGCATAACCGTGATGTCGCAGAGTATACGGATTTCTGGCCGGAAGTACGTGCGGACCTTGAAGAGAGCGTGCGAATTGCGACGGAAGCTGGCGTCCCCGAGCATCACATCTGGCTCGACCCGGGCATTGGATTCGGGAAAACAACGGAGCATAACATATGGATGATGCAACATCTAGGAGACCTAGTAGAGATGGGCTATCCGGTATTGCTCGCAACATCCAAGAAAACAATGATCGGCAACATCTTGCAATTGCCGGTCGATGAACGACTGGAAGGAACCGCTGCAACGGTTTCGTTTGGAGTGATGCATGGATGCCACATGGTACGTGTCCACGATGTGAAAGGGACAGTGCGCACGGTCCGTATGATGGACGTCCTGATTGGAAAGCAACCGTACATAGAGAGTTGAGGGGGAACATAAATGGATTATATTCATGTGAATGACATGGAATTCTGGGGTTATCACGGAGTTTTTGCCGAGGAAACAAAACTTGGCCAGCGATTCCGGGTCACATTGTCGATGGCAGTTGATCTACAGGAAGCGGGACAAACGGATGATTTGGAGAAAACAGTGAATTACGGTGAGGCGTTCTTCATCTGTCAAAAAATCGTTGAAGGTGAACCGGCTAAGTTGGTGGAGACAGTCGCTGAACGAATTGCTTCGGAAATTTTGGCTACTTTCAAAAATCTCGTCAAAGGGTGTAAAGTAACCGTGATCAAACCTGATCCCCCGATTCCGGGACATTACCGATCGGTTGCCGTTGAAATCACGAGAGGCGACTTTGCATGAATATCGCATATCTTTCATTAGGCTCGAATATAGGTGATCGTTTCAATATGCTGCAAGATGCCGTCCGTATGCTTCGGGATGAAGCTGGAGTGGAAGTCACAAGAGTATCTTCCGTCTATGAAACTGATCCTGTTGGATATACTGAACAGGCAACCTTCTTAAATGTGGTCGTCGAAATAAAGACTGTTCTGCCCGTCGAAAAAATACTATCAATTTGCATGGAAACCGAACAAGTTCTAGGACGCATTCGTGAATTTCATTGGGGACCGAGATGCATAGACCTTGACATTTTGCTCTATAATGATGAAAATGTAGTGTCAGAGAATTTAACCGTCCCTCATCCGCGTATGGCTGAGCGGGGGTTTGTTCTGATACCGTTAATTGAATTAGTGCCAAACCGAGTACATCCAGTTACGGGCGTGCCCTTTAGCGATTATGCTAAGGAGCGGAAAGAAGGCGTACACGTATGGAAAACAATCGATGGGGTAGAAGAATTCGTGCGTTTCGAAAGCTGAAAGCGATCAAGCAACTTGATTTTGCCAAGGAGATTGGCATGTCAACGTCCGTTTTAGGGCAAATCGAACGCGGGACTCGGGTACCCACCAAAGAACAACTAAATACAATGGCATCCGTGCTTCATATACAGGTAGAAGAGTTGATGGGTGAAATGAATACAAAAGGAAAGGAGGAAAATTAATGACCAGTAGGAGTGATAAGCCTTTCCAAATCGGCAACCATGTGATGGATAACCGTGTCGTGCTAGCGCCGATGGCAGGTATTTGCAACTCGGCATTCCGTTTGACTGTCAAGGAATTTGGAGCAGGTCTCGTTTATGCAGAGATGATCAGCGACAAGGGAATTGTGCAAAAAAACGAAAGAACGATGAACATGTTATATATCGATGAAAGAGAAAATCCACTATCATTGCAGATTTTCGGTGCCAACAAGGAAACGCTTGTTGAAGCCGCGAAGTATGTGGACCAAAACACAAACGCAGACATCATCGATATCAACATGGGCTGCCCGGTTTCGAAAATCATCAAATGTGAAGCGGGCGCAAAGCTGCTGCTTGATCCAGAGAAGATTTATGAAATGGTTGCAGCAGTTGTTGACAACGTCAAAAAACCGGTAAGCGTGAAAATGCGTACAGGGTGGGATCTTGATCATTTATTCGCTGTTCAAAACGCTCAGGCTGTTGAGCGTGCAGGTGGATCTGCAGTTGCTGTCCATGGACGTACACGCGTTCAAATGTATGAAGGTCACGCAGACTGGGACATCATCCGCCAAGTGAAAGAGAACGTCACCATTCCGGTCATCGGAAACGGTGACGTACAGACACCACAAGATGCGAAGCGTATGCTTGAGGAAACAGGTGTGGATGGCGTCATGATCGGTCGCGCTGCATTGGGTGACCCGTGGATGATTTACCGTACGGTCGAATACCTGGAGTCCGGTGAACTGAAACCAGAACCATCTGTTCGCGAGAAAATGGATGTTTGCCTGCTTCACTTCGATCGTCTGGTCGCACTGAAAGGCGAAAACATCGCAGTTCGTGAAATGCGCAAACACGCTTCATGGTACCTAAAAGGCATTCGTGGAAACGGAAAAGCTCGCAACTTGATCAATCAAACCGAGTCGGCTTTGGAGTTCCGTACATTCATCAACGACTTTGCGGAAGAGCAAATGGAATTAAATCGTGAACTTGAAACAAGTGCTATGTAATACATGGATTAAGAGCTGTCACTTTTGGTGATAGCTCTTTTATATATAGAAGGAATTTTTCAGAATTATAGAAATTTCAACTGTTTTATTCGAAAATCGGAATAAGACGTGAAGACGTTTGTGAAATTGTGTACAATTAGTTCATTATGAATGGCTAGCTTTGAAGGGAAGACCTTCTATGCTTTTCGTTAAATGTTAACGGAGCTATCACAAGAAAAAGGAGTGAAATAAAACATGTCTCATTTAGATGAATTAAACGATCAACTTTTGGTGAGACGCCAAAAGATGACTTCAATAAGTGAAAGTGGACTGGATCCATTTGGCGGACGCTTTGAACGTTCACACATGTCCGAAGAAGTTCGTAATGAGTTCGACAGCTTTACAAAAGAGCAATTGGACGAAGAGACACACGAAGTGACGATTGCCGGAAGAATCATGACCAAACGCGGAAAAGGAAAAGCAGGTTTCGCGCATCTTCAAGATTACCAAGGACAGATCCAAATCTACGTACGTAAAGATGCAATCGGTGAGGAAGCTTACCATTTGTTCAATACAGCTGACCTAGGTGATATCGTCGGTGTACGCGGTACGGTATTCCGCACTCAAGTGGGAGAACTTTCAGTCAAAGCGACTGAATTCACCTTCCTGACGAAAGCCCTTCGTCCAATGCCTGAAAAATTCCATGGCCTGAAAGACGTAGAGCAACGTTACCGTCAGCGCTATCTGGATTTAATCACAAGCCAAGAAAGCAAAACTACATTCATCACACGCAGTAAAATCATTTCATCCATGCGTCGCTACCTGGATGGGCAAGGCTTCCTTGAAGTGGAAACACCACTAATGCATTCAATCGCAGGGGGAGCGGCAGCGCGTCCATTCATCACTCACCACAATGCATTGGATATGACGCTATACATGCGTATTGCAATCGAGCTTCACTTGAAACGACTCATCGTAGGTGGACTTGAAAAGGTGTATGAAATCGGCCGTGTTTTCCGTAACGAAGGAATTTCGACTCGACATAACCCGGAATTCACGATGCTTGAGTTATATGAAGCGTATGCGGATTACCGTGACATCATGGCATTGACTGAGAACGTCATCGCACACGTAGCTCAAGATGTACTGGGGACTACGAAAGTGATGTATGGGGAAGATGAGATCGATCTTTCTCCAGGCTGGAAACGCCTGCATATGGCGGATGCGGTCAAAGAAGCAACAGGAGTGGACTTCTGGGCAGAAATGACGAAAGAACAAGCACATGCCTTTGCAAAAGAACACGGTGTAGACGTGAAACCTACTATGGAAGTTGGCCATGTACTTAACGAGTTCTTCGAACAAAAAGTGGAAGAAACACTGGTTCAACCAACATTCATCTACGGCCATCCGGTTGAAATTTCGCCATTAGCGAAGAGAAACCCGGAAGACGGTCGCTTTACCGATCGCTTTGAGCTGTTCATCGTGCGTCGTGAACATGCGAATGCATTCACGGAGTTGAACGATCCAATCGATCAGCGCGAACGCTTCGAAGCACAACTCGTTGAAAAAGAAGCGGGTAATGATGAAGCGCACGAAATGGATGATGATTTCATCGAGGCTCTTGAATACGGAATGCCGCCAACAGGTGGACTGGGTATCGGGATTGATCGTTTGATCATGCTGTTGACGAACTCACCATCGATTCGCGATGTACTGTTATTCCCACAAATGCGTCACCGTGACTAAGTTTGAAGTACAGAAAGAAGCCGGATTTTATTCCGGCTTCTTTTTCTTTTGTTGTTTGAATAAATGACTCTGTTATTTTAATAATCTTTTAATTTTAAAAAGACTTGTGCACTTTTCGGGATGGTGTTATATTAATCAAGTCGCCAAAACAGACGGCAAATAAAAACAAAATAACAAAACTTATTGTTGACATGATGATGAGGATTTGTTAAGATATAAAAGTTGCTGTCGCGAGAGTGACCAACACAATGAACCTTGAAAACTGAACAGCAAAACGTCAACTAATAAAGCGGAATGCACTTCGGTGCAGGATGCAAAACTTGAACTTAACCGTTCATTATAAACGTCATTAATTTGACGCCAGCAACAAAGTCGAGCTAATCGACTCACCTATTATGGAGAGTTTGATCCT
>Ga0209013_10003517_pt1 | contig 13927 bp, 8 predicted proteins | sample Cruoilmetagenom2_FD_187291 | JGI IMG/M metagenome (GOLD analysis project Ga0209013, IMG submission 187291) | Oil polluted marine microbial communities from Coal Oil Point, Santa Barbara, California, USA - Sample 2 (SPAdes) (version 2) | ecosystem: Environmental > Aquatic > Marine > Oil seeps ... | reverse complement strand
AGAGGTTGGGTGATGTCAGGTAATTTCATCCTTACAACCTCTTGGAATTTGAGCAGTTGGATGACCCCTTTCAGCGGGTTGACGGTGTATCCTTGCCAAGGGGTCTCGTCGTCAATTTGAGGTTTTTTGACATAGGGTTTAACCAATGCTAGGATATTGAGCTGGATCCGATTGGTTCTGGTTATGTTTAATTTTAAGGCTGGCGCATATGCCATGACAGCGGCGATATCTGAATATTGGCTCGCAAGATATAGCGCGAGCAGTCCTCCCATTGACTCACCGCCAACGATGATCGTCTGGCATTGTTCGCGTAGGGTAATATAGGCAGATTCGGCAACTTCTACCCAATCTCGCCAATGGCAGCTGTTTAAATCAGCAGGAGTAGTGTTGTGCCCAGGCAAGAGCGGTGCGAGGATTGTGTACCCTTGAGCTGCTAAGCTCACCGCCAGTGGACGGACTTCTGCGGTAGTAGCTGTGAAACCATGTAGGAGCAGTATGCCGACCGGACCCGCTGGCCAATAGAAGGTCTCACCAGGGAGATGTTGATTCTTTATTAGAGTATTCTGGGTGTTACAGCGCATCTTGTGTGGCCAATAGCCAAGTGATTAATCAATTATTTAGTGAAATATTCTGGGCGATTATACTATCGGCAGCGTTAATTTAGGAATGCGCAAATATTTTTGGGAAGGTTATTGCCCCTTGAAACTACCACATACCTCCGAGAAAACGAAAGGAAACCAGTGGATTAATCGTTGATTCTTGGTTGATCTAGATTGAATTCTTCTTGGGAGTTAGAAATCCGTTCAGGATGTGAGTAGATGGTGAAGCGATTACGACGGGCATAACCAATTAATGTGATTCCCAACTGGTTTGCATCTTCTATGGATAACGAGGTTGGTGATGTCCTGGAGATAACAATCGCGGCGCCAATTCTAGCTGATTTCTGAAGCATCTCAGAGCTTACCCGCCCGGTAGTGATTATGATTTTTTGCTTTACTTCTGCATCCGAATATAATAACTGTCCGGCAATTTTATCGAGCGTATTATGACGGCCGATATCCTCAGCTGAGAAGACGATCCGGTTTCCATCTGATAATCCAGTGGTATGGACACCACCAGTAATCTCGTACAGGTGCTGTGAGTTGAATAGTCCCTCGATTAGCAAGCGTATTTGGTTTGCGGCGAGTGTAGAGCCGTTGGTATTTACTTGATGCCCAGATGTATTCCTTACAGCAGTCACGCCTCCCGAACAGCCCGAAGTACGCTGCCAATCCTGAGGCTTTGTTACGCTATTCTTGAGCCAGATATCAATGTTATCGCCCGATTCGCATAGTCGAATATTTTCGATGTCCGAAATTTTATTGATAATTCCTTCATTAAATAGAAACCCGACTGCCAATGCTTCCAGATCGACCGGCGTACACATGAATGACAACCACAGTTCGCCATTTACGGTCAATGAGACAAGTTTCTCAACAACCACTTCTTCTGGATGGGAGGTCTGGTTTCGCTTTTGGATTTGTGTTACTTGAAAAGATTGGCTGGGTGAATTCATATTTGCCATCGCTTTCACCTCATTTATACCGGTAAGATAAGGCTATTTTAGCAGATATCCTCTATTTGAGATGAAAAGTAAGGAAGAAATTCAAGCAGATTGTGCTATATGTCGCTTGATGTTTAGGTATTAATAATTTTGTCAGTGGTATGATAACGAAACCTAACTAGCTGACGAGAAGGAGTTTTCTCATGGATGTTTATCGAGTACAACCTGGCGAGAGGATAAATCTATCGGATAGGGATCCTGCAGATAAGCAGTTCTTTCCGGGAGGAAAGAACGAGAGCAAACAACTATTATACGAGCTCAATAGAAGGCTAGAAGGTTTACAAGAATTGTTATACGCCGAGCATAAGCAGAAGGTATTAATCGTGTTGCAGGCAATGGATACCGGCGGGAAGGATGGCACGATCCGTCATGTATTTGAAGGTGTCAATCCACAAGGCGTTAGTGTTGCAAGCTTTAAAGTACCCACGCCAGATGAGCTAGATCATGATTACCTTTGGCGAGTGCATCAGCATGTCCCAGGGAAGGGCCAAATCATGATCTTCAACCGCAGTCATTATGAGGATGTCCTAGTTGTCCGGGTTCACAATCTGGTACCTGAACAGACATGGAGTAAGCGCTTTGAGCACATCAATAATTTTGAACGCATGCTCTTCGACGAAGGCAGTACAATTCTGAAATTCTTCCTGCATATCAGCAAAGAAGAACAGAAGCAGCGCCTGCAAGCCAGATTGGATGAAGCGAATAAACTGTGGAAATTTTCAGTTGGGGATTTGGAAGAAAGGAAATTATGGCCGGATTACCAGCTTGCCTACGAAGAAATGCTGTCAGAAACCAGTACGGATTGGGCCCCTTGGTATATTATTCCAGCCAATCGCAAATGGTATCGCAATCTAGTAATCAGCGAGATCATCATTGAAACCTTGGAAAACCTGAACATGGGCTATCCACAACCGGAGGGGGATTTATCAGGGGTAGTCATCGAATAAGAAGGTGACTGTTTTACTGAGTATTTTTCTTCACGAATAAACAATGTCCAAGGAGCAAGGACAAGGACAGACTCCAATCTAGCTATGAGTTATCCTTCTCTTGAGCAATCACTGGGATTTGTGCACGGATGGAGAAATAAAAAAATAACCGCCAACACATGTCAGTTGATGGCGGTTGATCTTTATCGGTATTATTTCCCTAACAAAGAATACCCGTGTTGGTGTTCACTTCATCGAGCTTAGTTTTCATTTTGCGCCGGTCCATGGGGTTGGATAAGAAATAACCCTGACCGAACTCACAACCAAGCTTCTTCAGCTTATCGAGCTGGGCTCCATCTTCGATCCCTTCAGCGACAACCCCAATACCAAGTTCATTCGATAGGGATATGATTGCTTGAACGATCTGTAGATTGCTGTTATCAGAATTGATCGTATTGATAAAGGATTGATCTATCTTCAGACCATTTATTGGGAAGTTAGATAGATAGCTCAAAGAGGAGTAACCGATACCGAAATCATCTATCTGCACCTCTACTCCAATGTCACGAATCTGCTGTAAAATGAGTGCGTTTTCCTCTGAATATTCAAGGATAGCGCTCTCGGTAATTTCAATTCTTAAGCATCCAGGATCAAGCTGTGTTTTTTGTAGTGTAGTTTGGATAAAATCGATGATATCTGGCTGTGTTATATGACTTGTGGTTAGATTTACACTCACATAGATAGGATCTAAGTTGGCATATATCTCTTTCCATTCCTTGAGCTGGGTACAAGCCTTTTTCATTACCCAGCGATCGATGGCGATAATCTGACCAGTTTCTTCGGCAAACGGGATGAATTCGGCGGGGGCAAGCAAACCGCGTTGAGGGTGGTTCCAGCGCACCAGAGCTTCGAAACCAACAACACGATTTGTTTTCAGCGATGATATGATCTGGTAGTGTAGGGTGAGTTCGTCATTTTTGACTGCATGGCGTAAATCGGCTTCCAATTCTAGGCGCTCCATGACTTGTTCACGCATCTCGTGTGTAAACACCTCCGTACGAGATTTCCCTTTACCTTTGGCGTTGTACAGTGCGATGTCTGCATCCCTCAAGACATCATCGGGGGTTTGATACGTTTTTTCGCCCATCACCACCCCAATACTGGCACTGATATTGATCTCATGTGCGTCAATGGTGAACGTCTGCGATAATTCCTGCATTATCCACTCGACAACTTGCTTGGCATCATCGATATTGTGGATATCCTCTAACAAGATCACGAATTCATCACCACCAAATCGAGCAAATGTATCTGTCGAACGCAGGCGTTTTGAGAGTTTATGGGCTACTGCAACTAGTAATTTGTCACCAGTTAGGTGTCCATGTACATCGTTGACGTCTTTAAAACGATCGAGATCCATGAATAATACTGCGTACTGGTAGTCTTTTTTGCGTTTGGCACGTTCGACAGCTAGGGTGAGGTGATCTAAGAACAATCCACGATTGGGAAGCCCAGTCATCGTATCGTAGAAAGCATCGTGTAATAACTTATCTTCAGCGTATTTCCTATCCGTGATATCTGTTTGCGATCCAGCAATACGAAGAGCCCTTTTTTCCTCATCATCGAAAACCGCTAAGCCACGGCTTAACATCCAGCGATAAGTGCCATCCCGGTGAAGCATACGGTGTTCATTTTCGAAATGTGAAGTCGACCCTTTGAAATGTGCAGTGAGATCTAGCTTTAACTTTTCAACATCTTCCGGATGGATACGTTTTACCCATTCGTCAGAAGAGCTGCTGACGTCACGATCCGCATACCCGAGCATCCCTTTCCAACGCTGGGAATAATAGACTTCATCCTTTTGCAGGTCCCAATCCCACAACCCATCGTTTGCCCCACGCATGGCTAATTTATAACGGTCTTTGCTGATACGGAGAGCTTCCTCGACTTTTTTACGTTCGCTAATCTCCATCTTCGCCTGCATATATAAATTAGCATTCTCGAGCGCGACCGCTGCATAATCAGCCAATGCAATCAACAACACTTCATCGATCTCTTTGAATGGTCTTTGAGCAGAGTGGTTGACAACCGAGAGAACCCCGAGAGGTTTGCCTTTGGCATAGATAGGAACATGGAGCAAGCTGTGAACGAGGAAGCCGGTACTGACCTTAATCAAAGGTCCCTCATCCGTTTCTGTTGTTGTACGGATCGGGCGTTTTGTTCGCAGGGCTACGCCAACTAACGAATCGTTAACTGGCAAGCGCATTGTTTTGCTCTTCTCCGAATCGATGTTCTTCACAGCCCGTATATATAACTGGTCAGAGCTATTCTCCAACAAAGCCAGAAAGCCTTCTTCAGCTCGTGTAAGATGGGTTGCGGCCTCAACGATCCGACGCAATACATCGTCAAGATTCAAGGATGAAGTCACGCTGCGACCGATTCGGGCAAGCGTCGTTTGCCAGTTCAATTGTCTGCGAAGCTGGGTCGTCAATTGAGCCCTTTCGCGGACTAAACGTGTTTCTCGCAGTGCTTGCTTAATCGAAGCTCCCAATTGCTCGGTGTCAATTGGTTTGGTCATATAATTTTGAACCCCGAGGCGAAATGCTTCAACGGCGACTTGTTCTGACCCGTGCCCCGTGACCAGGATCGCTGGAATTTTTCGATTTTGCTTTGCTAACCTGCGTAGGATATCTAACCCCTGCATATCAGGGAGTTCTAGATCCAACACCATCAGGGATACAGTTTTATCTTCCAGGACGCGTAACGCTTCTTTTCCAGAGTGCGCCACCAGGGAATGATACCCGAGCTGTGGCAGAAGCTGTGATGATAGGAAATTTGCGATCTGGCGATTGTCGTCTACAACTAAGATGGTTTCAGGCGGCAAAGATGTCTCCCCCTTAGCAGTTTCCGGGGCTTCATTCTGATCCAGTGTACTAGTTGGTGATAACTCATTTTGTAGTGTCATAGGCGTATTCGGTTTCATATAAATATGGATTCCCTTGAGTTCAATCTGACATATTGATCAGATGGCTGATACCAGTAAGCATGGAAGCCCGAGAGGGTACCTGGTATGGTATATCTCCATATTATTAAATCGGCAGGAATGTGCAATTAAACAGGTATGCAGTGCTATATTTCGACCTGCTTACACAAGTGATAGGAATGCTTTTACGGATTCATCCATGCTTATTACCCCCTCCATCACAGCTTTTTGGTACTTAATAGACCAATGATAGAGTAGAGATTGTGCTCGAACGAGTTCACGCAGCACAATATGAGCTAATGGGCCGGCTTCATTCAAGTAACCTGTTTGGTAATAATCCTTTTTTGCCTTCTCCAGATCGTAGGACACACGCTCGATATGTGCTTGCCACATTCCATTGGTCAAGGTAACTCGGGCATAAGCAGGTCTATGGTCACCATCAAATGGTAATCCAGTAGAGCCCGCGTTTACGATAAGCGTACCATTCAACCTGCGTATTAATGGGATATGGGTGTGCCCAACACAAAATACAGCCGGTGGGACGCCAATTTGGTGGGATAGCGTACTATCGCTTGTCCCTTGGTAGATCCCATCGCGATTGCTCCGCATCGATGCGTGAGCGAAGCGAACTTCGGCACTGGGCGGGTATTCTATACTGTGGAAGGCAGGGAGATTTGCTAGGACTTTTCTCTTTGATCGCACCTGTTCGAAGGTCCAAATAGATGCGCGATGAGCCATGAACTCGGTCTTAATATTTTGTGATTCCCATTGGGATTGATTGAGAACGTATTCCTCATGGTTCCCTTGGAGGATCACCCAGTTCTTATCAGATTGATATTGAAGTACGATGTCAAGACATTCTCGGGGACGAGGTCCACGATTTAGCACATCTCCAGCGACGACGGTAATATCAGGATCCCAGGTCTCAATATCCTGGATAATTTCCTGCAGTGCCTGTAAATTGCTGTGTATGTCTGATAATACTGCGATCTTCATTTCGATAAATTAGTCGTATAAGAAATTTATATCAATTGGGGTGGATATCACAGCGGATGTCAAAATGATTGCTGCATATTTGGTCGAGTCACAGTGTTCAGCAACAGAAATCCTATTATCCCAATAGCAGAAAAGCTCATTCCACCAATCCAAATCGCCCCAGGTGCGATGTGGTCGTATAAATAGCCGCCAATGACGGGGCCAACCCCTAGTGCAATTCCGAAAGTTAAACCATAAATGCTCATGTAGCGGGCTCGCATATCCGGTGGTGCTAGATTTGCTGTATATGTCGTCGAAGTTGGAACGATAATCATTTCGCCAATTGTGAGGATCACCATGCTCAAGATGAATGTGGGAAAATCACTCGCGAGAAATATCACACCCAAACCTAGCATATAGAAGAATGTGCCTGTGGACATAACTAGCAATTCACGGTATCGCTTGGTGAGATTGGTTACAGAATATTGGAATAAAACTACTATGACGGCATTAGTCGCCATGATTAAGCCGTACTGGTTTTCGAGAATGCTGAAGTTCTCTTTGGCGTATACCGGCAGTAAGACCATTACCATGACATAACCCATACCTGCAATGGCATAGATCCCACAGAATGCGAGAAAAGCATGGTCATGCAGAACCTGACGATAACCGGCAGTTCCTTCTTCATTCTTGATTTCTTCAGACGTTGAGTGGCTTGTCAAAGTCTCCTGGATGAAGAATCTGAGAAATAGCGCAAATGTTAGGCTGGCTGCCGCGGCGATTCCAAAAACGATTGAATAGGATATTGCAGCTAGAAAACCTCCCACTGATGGGCCGATGGCAACTCCAACATTATTTACCATGCGGAGCAGCGCATAAGCATTAGCCTTTTTTTCGGCTACAACCATATCGGCAACCATCGCGTTGCTGCCTACTCTGAACATTGGTCCAGCAGCACCTTGCAACGCCATTAGTAATGCCCAACCACTTAGGGAACCTGCCCAGATCATCAGGAAATAAATGATACTGCTGCTGAATAAGCTGGTGACCATAACGCCTTTCCGCCCGAAACGGTCAGCTACAGGGCCGGCAATGGACATCGAAATTAAGCTCGTGGCTGAGTTCACAGTTAATATCAAGGCAATTGTTGTGAGGGGTAAATCCAGTTTCTCGCGCAGATATATCGTCAAGAATGGCCATACCATACTTGATCCAGCAGCACTTATCAGCATGCCACCAAATAGCAGCCAAAATTGACGGGGATATTGGCTGTAGATGGCGGATATTTTTTGCATACGGGTTTATTACGGAAGGTTTACTATCTCGATAGGATTAAGTAGTGGCCAACTGATCAGAAAGCATTGAACCGTATGCTTGTTCTTTTTCTTGGCGGAACTGCTGGGTATAGAGGCGATAATAATACCCCCGGGCATGGATTAATTCTGAATGAGTCCCAGATTCTGAGATACGGCCATCCATAATTACTAAGATTCGGTCTGACTTGCGGATCGTCGATAGTCTGTGAGCGATGATGATGCTCGTGCGGCCCGCCATGATGCGTTCCATCCCTTGCTGAATGAGTTCTTCGGTGATCGTATCAACGGAACTTGTAGCTTCATCCATAATGAAAATATCCGGTTGGGATAGTATTGCACGGGCTAGACTGATGAGCTGCTTTTGACCAGTAGAGAGCAGGTTTCCTCCTTCACCGACGTCCTCATCGTAGCCTTTCTCGAAATTCGCGATGAAGTCACTCGCCCCGGCGATTTCCGCGGCTTTCTCAACATCCTCATCGGTGGCGGATAATCTCCCATAGCGGATGTTCTCACGAATGCTGCCGGAGAATAGATGTGGAGTTTGCAGGACAATTCCGATATTAGATTGAATGGACTGCTGTGTTAAATCTGTGTAATCTACTTCAGCAAGATAGATTTTTCCTGATGTAGGTTCGAAAAAACGACAGATCAAATTTATAATTGTCGTCTTGCCACCCCCAGTTGGTCCGACTAAGGCGATCTTCTCACCTGGTTTTATCTTTAAATTGAATCCTTCCAGTACCGTTTCGCCTTCTTGATAAGTGAAATGTACATCGTTGAATTCAATTGATCCATGAATACTTTTGGTGTCTTTTGCAGAGGGTGAATCTTTTATCTCTGGTTCTTCATCTTGAAGAGAGAATATCCGTTCCCCAGAGGCGATTGCCTGCTGTAATTCGGCATAAACACGTGCTAGATCTTGGATTGGCCAAAGCATAAAAATGAGGTAAGAGATGAATGCATGAATCCCACCAATTGTCATTTCACCGTACGCAGTTTGCAGCCCTCCATACCAGACAATCGCGCCCATCGCAAAAGAACTGATGATTTGTACCACTGGCAAGAATAAAGCCGACAACCAGGCGGCGCGATAACTAGCCTGGTACATATTGTCTGTTATCTGTCCGAATTCATCCAAGTTTTCTTCTTCCCGACAGAGCGCTTTCACGACCCTTACGCCAGTGATATTTTCGTTGAATGCACCGGTGATTTTCGAGTTCAGTTTCCTTGCTTGGCGGAAATGTACCAAAATCCTTTTGCGGAATTGAACTGCAACAATAATCAAGATCGGGATCGCGGCTAATACGATCAATGCGAGCTTCCAGTTAATGATTAACATAAAGAACATCGCGGTCGCAATATTCATCACCCCCCAAGTAACATCTAATAGACCCCAGGTAACCAGCTCGGCAACCCTATCCGTATCTGAAGTCACCCGGGAGATGATCCAACCTACAGGTGTTTTATTGTAAAAAGATAAGGAAAGGTCTTGCAGATGGTTGAACAAACCCTTACGGAGGTCATAACGGATACGTTCCCCCAGCACACCTGCAAAAAAGATAAATGCAAAGACGAAAATCGCCTGGATAATGATGAGCCCACCATACCGCAGGACAATGTCGTATAGAGCTTGGTGATCTTTGGGGATTATCGCTTGATCAATTATTTGCTTGCTGAGAAAAGTTAAATACGAATCGATCAATGAGACTAATCCGATGGATATCAGAAATGCCAATACCCAAGATCCATAGGATGTAGTTAATGAGATGATCCGTCGGAACGTGCTACCGGTATATTTAGATGTAAATTCTTCCTCTTCAAAATAAATATCAGTCATACTTTATTCCGGTGTCAATTTTATGTTGAAGTTGTAGATGCAACCACAATATCTGCTTCTAATTCGTTCTCAATCCGGGTTTGAATATCATAAATTTTTCTGTAAATCCCATCTTGGATTATCAGCTCACTATGCTGGCCTCTTTGAACAATACGGCCTTTACTGAGCACTAAGATCAAATCGGCATCCATCACGCTCTGTATCCGGTGGGCGATAATAAAGCTCGTTCTACCCCTCATAAGTGACCTGAGCGCCATCCTGATGGCAACCTCGGTTTCCGCATCGACGGATGATGTGGCATCATCGAGAATCAGAATGCGCGGATCTTTAAGTAGGGTTCGGGCAATAGCTAAACGTTGCTTTTGACCTCCAGATAACGTCACTCCTCGCTCGCCGATTAGAGTATCATACCCGTTGGGGAAAGTTGTGATCACATCATGGATTGCGGCAGATTTTGCAGTGGAAACCACTTCATCATCCGATACTGAGCGGTTAACACCATACGTTATGTTCTCACGTATGGTACGGGAGAATAGGAATGGTTCTTGTTCGACGATGCCGATTTGCCTGCGAATATAATGGCGTGGATACTCTCGCAGTTCGATGCCGTCGACAGTGATACTGCCGGCTGTATAATCGTAGAATCTCGGCAGCAGATTAACCAGACTGGTTTTTCCTGAGCCTGTAGTTCCTAAGAGGGCGACTACTTGTCCTGCTTGACATGAAAAAGTGATGTCGCTCAAAGTGGATTCATTTGATTCATCGTTCTCATACTGAAAATCCACATGCTCAAACTGAATGGCACCCGAAATTACGCTGGTGACGGGTGTGCTACCTACATCGAGCTCTTCTTGGTGCTCTTCGATAATGTCCCGAACCCGACTATAGGATACTAAACCGGTAGAAGTCTGCACAATCAAACGTCCAAGATTTCTGATCGGCCAGATCAACCATACTACTAACCCCGCATACGCTAGGTAAGTTCCTACCGAAATTGTTCCGTCGATAGCCATTAACGCTGCAAAGACAAACCCAGCTAGCATTTGTATGCCACTGAGAATATCGGAAATGGGCCAATACCCAGAATGCATTAACAATAAGCGTCGTCCGCGCAGATATTTCTCCCAATTATCCGTGTTGAATTTATCCTGCTCAAAGGTTTGTCGGGCAAAGGCTTTGACAACACGTACCCCAGTCAGATTCTCCTGTAATGTTGTCGATAATACAGCATCTTGCTTTTGGTAAGCATCATAAGCTTTAGTGACCTTTCGGAAGAAAAAGATCGAAATAACAAAAATAATTGGGATAAGAATGATGGAAAATAGTGCGAGCTGAACGTTCAGCTGCAATATTACAAAAAAGTTGACAAAGAACAGGACCAATATCCGAACAACACCAATAGCTTGGTCATTTAAAAAGCGGCGCAATGCGTCGACATCAGAGGTACTGCGTTGGATTAACTCTCCAGTTTTCGTTTTGTCATGATATGGAAAGGGGAGTTTTTGGATGTGATCGAAAAGATAGTTGCGTAATCGTCGGATTACGTTTTCAGCTGTATAAGCAGCTAGACGTCCCGCTAGGTACGTAAAGCCTCCCATAACCGCAGCTAAAGCTACCAGTCCAACTGCACACAGAGCCAGCAGTTGGTATTTATCTGCTGTGACATCGCCGCTAGCTAGATCAATCAGCACATTGTCGGTGAGGAAGCGGACAAGCAGATAGGTGCCAGAACGTGCTAAGGCAGCGAATGTCAAACTAATGCCCGCGGAGATATATACCAGCTTATATCCAGCCATCAAATTCCAAACACCCAAAAGACGGTTTTTTGTGATCGTCTGCCGGATGTCAAGAGGATGATTTAATGGGTATTCGCTCATTCGCACACCACGATGAATTGAGATGTTGGTGGTTCAAGTTTTACTGGGTTATCTGGGAAACAAAAGGACGCGGATCCACAAACCAGTTCAGTCATATTCTAACCGACGATAACATCCTTTGGGATTCTCTTCCTTACTTACTAAAGTAGCTTTTTAAAGATGGAAATTGATCCTGCGTTTGATGGCTAACAGGATATACACTTGAAGAAATGGTGTTTATTGACTATGATCTAGAGATGTGGGATGCCAGCAGATTGGTGCCCGTTCACCATAATGATCGCATTATGAGGACAAGAGAGCACACATTGTCCACAGCTGTTGCAGCGTGAGATATCAATATAAGGAGGCTCGTCATCGTCGATCTGGACAATGGCGCGCGTATTGCATGAACTTCTGGCTTCGCAGGGTTGACAAACTTGACAAATTTTCCAATCTAGCTCTGGGAACAACATATTTAATGCCTGGCGATGAATAGCCCCTGGGATTTCTGGATGAAGAAATAACCATTGTTCGCAATTTGTAGTTCAACGTGATCTTCAAACGACCGTAAAAGGTCGGCGTCTAATTTCCCCTTAGCATGAGTCATAGACATCACGTAACCGAGTAAAGCTTCGGAATCCTTCACCTCGAGATGATCGGGATAAATCCGCTGATCGATCTGGGAGAAGCATCCCCCTAAAATTTCGGCACCATTCTCAAGGGCAAAACGGGATAGGCCGAAATTGTAATCTTCATATTGAGGGTTGAGACTGCGGATTAATGTATGCAGCTCCTGCAGATGGCCTAAGCCATTCGTAGCCGCTACGAGAATACCACCTGGCGTGAGGAGTCTGCTAATTTCCCTACATGCTTGCTCAAGGTCAGGAACATGATAAAGCATGTGATTAGCAATAATGTAATCAAATTTCCCAGAGGATATAGGGATAGCCAGAGCATCCATACAAACATAATGGAATTCATCATGTTCGATCAGCGCTAATTTTGCTGACTGGACCATCCCCAAGGATAAATCCGCTAATGTTACATTCAATCCGGCTGGTATGCGGGATAAATTATCAGCCCAAAATACGCCTGGCCCACAACCGAGCTCAAGCACACGACTCCCAGGCTGTATGGCGATTTGATCAAAGATCCATTGGTGCCATGGGATTGGATTCGTGCTGTACGAGCGGTGTAGATTGATCCTGGCCTGCAGGTTTGTTGGTGTTTTATATTGTTCTTCTTTTAGATATTTCTGATCATCTATACTGGGCATATGTTGTAAATGCGGATAGTCAAGCAATTGTAAGTGGAATTTTATGGAAGAGCACTGGACGAACGCATAATCATATCATAACTCAGGTGATAGACGGAAACACGCCGTGGATGTGAAGTATTACTGTCTAATCCATCTCAAGAGAGTAGTCTTCGGGTACAGGCAGACCTTCAATATGCATGATTTTTAGAGCATTCGTCGTTGGGCTTGCTCCATTCCGCAATGTGTAATCGAAAGATAACTGGCCGTTAAGTACTTCATCACTAAAATGGTAATTCGTGATTTCAGGGTAGGTTTGAGCAAGATTCGCTAGTTCGAGGTCGTGGGTAGCTAAGAGACCAACACCATTTTTCCCTATGATTTCTTGTAAGAACGCCTGACTCCCAAGTAGGCGCTCCCGGTTGTTGGTACCGCGGAAGATCTCATCAATGAGGTAAAGAACTGGATAACTGTCAGTCGTGTAGATTTTTTCCAATAGCAGGCGCAAGCATCTGACTTCAGCATAAAAGTAGGAATACCCATCGGCGATAGAATCGGTAATATGGATACAGGAATGCAGGCTAAACAATACTGAACTGAATTCACTGGCGCACACAGGACCACCGGCAAACGCTAAACTTAAATTTATCCCGATAGTTTTAATAAATGTACTTTTTCCAGCCATGTTGGAACCGGTGATCAGCGCTAGATCACCCGTAGATGAGATAGAGAAATCGTTGCACACTCTTGTTTCTGGGATGATTAATGGATGACCAATCTCCTTGCTTGTAATAATGGGGGCTTCAGACGCCATGTGTTCAAGCAGTTCTGGATAGGTGTAGCTTGGGTTGAGATATTTAAAATTGGCTAGCGATATCAATGCTTCTAGTTCGTACCAGGTATCCAACCAAACTGGAAGACTTAAGGCGAGATTCTTTCGCTGGCGATCAATAACGTGTGCACAGATGAAATCCCATGGAAATAGAACATTGAGCAGGAAAGTCATTATCGGATTCATCCGCAAACCGACCGCTGCTGTGCTAATTCTTATCCTCTGCAGCAGTTTTGATGGGAGATGCTGCGCATGGAGAAACGGTTTACATAGTTTTCCCAAGGCTTGTTTACCTGTATAAGGATAGCTTTCAAGGAGCTGCAGCAAAGATCTAAAAACACCCA
>Ga0209013_10003516_pt1 | contig 13928 bp, 11 predicted proteins | sample Cruoilmetagenom2_FD_187291 | JGI IMG/M metagenome (GOLD analysis project Ga0209013, IMG submission 187291) | Oil polluted marine microbial communities from Coal Oil Point, Santa Barbara, California, USA - Sample 2 (SPAdes) (version 2) | ecosystem: Environmental > Aquatic > Marine > Oil seeps ... | reverse complement strand
CGCCCCGATACTTTCATCCGAAGTTTACACCAGCTGATGGGGTACTACGCGGAACGCGTCCAGCGACAGGGTCAGTCAGGGGAACCGGCACCCATGTTAACGGCATACAAAGTACGGCGGCCGGTTCTTCGCCAAATTCAGCAAGATTTAACCCCATTTGCTGAATCGGAACCGATAAAAGCCATCGCGCTGTGTGATGCTCTCTGGGAGCAGCCATATCTGGAATTTCGCCAGCTGGCCTCGTCATTGATTGGACAAATCCCCCCAACACCGCCAGAACTTATCATTGATCGTATCCAATCCTGGATAGTTAATGAAAGCGAGGATCGTTTGATCACGGCCCTTTTATCCGAGGGAACATCCAGGCTGCGCAGCGAGCACATGGAGCTCGTACTCGCATTGGTACAAGGATGGGTAAACGAAACGGATGTACATCAGCAGCGATTAGGCCTGAAAGCTCTAATTCCCATAGTCGTCGATCTCAATTACGAGAATCTTCCCCTGCTGTATCGAATCATTCATCCATTTACACTCACAGCACCACAGGAGTTGCGCCTGGATCTGCTGGAACTGCTGCGGGCGCTCACCAGGCGCTCTCCCCAAGAAACGGCGTATTTCTTGCGGCAGAACCTTTCACACCCGGATAGCATGGATACTGCATGGTTAATACGCCAGATCGTGGACGAATTCCCTGATGATCTACAAGATGATTTAAGAAACGCTGTGCGGGGATTCAAATAAGCAGTTCTTATGCGAGGGCAGAGGCTGAATTTGAAAGTATTTTTCATTTTTAGAGCAGGAAGAAGGAGATAGTATTGCGAACACTGGACTTGTCGTTGGGAATTCTATGAGGTATAATCTGCCCACTCTGACTAGACCGGTTGGCGGTGGAGCGACAAAAGAATTGATTTGCAGCCTGCTGCCTGCCAGGAGACCTGCTTTATTATTTTTGAAAAGGAGTACGCAGAAGTCATGCCATTAGATAAAGATGTCAAAGGCAAATTAATAGAAGAGTTTTCGAGGCACGAGAGCGATACGGGTTCTCCCGAAGTACAAGTGGCAATTTTATCCAGTCGAATTACACAGCTCACTGATCATTTACGTGAAAATTCCCACGACGAATCCTCACGACGAGGCTTGTTGAAGATGGTGGGACGCAGACGACGCTTGTTGACTTATATCCGGCGCAACGATTATCAACGTTACATTGCTCTGACTGATCGGCTAAGTATCAGGCGCAAGTAGGAAGCTCAGTTTGAGTAGATGGAATTCAGGCTCTCCATCTACTCCTTTTTTGTTCGTGTCATCTGCATAAGGGATTCGCGCACAAAGCGTGAAGAATTTATGGGATAATAAGATCCTTATACTCGTGTAAACAGAGATGTCATTCCCTGGGGGTGAGCATATTTGCTCCAGACATGAAAATCCTGAAATCCCCGGAGTTTTCTGAATGCGTGTATAAATATACCCCCACGGGTTGGGTATTGAAAGGTGGTGACAACCTGCAGTTGTCGGCGTCTTTCAGTCCCTGACCAGGTGGGCAACTACTAGGAGTTCAGTTATGAAACAAGAACCAAAACAATTCAGTACCACGATCGCTGACCGGCATTTTAAGTTCGAAATAGGGAAATTAGCCGGTCAGGCAGGTGGTGCGGTCACCTTACAGCTTGGTGACACACTGCTGTTAGCCACAGCCACAATGAGTAAAGGTATCCGACCGGGAATAAATTTCCTTCCCTTGACTGTGGACTATGAAGAAAGAATGTATGCTGGCGGACGTATCCCTGGATCCTTTTTTAGACGTGAAGGCAGACCCGGCGAGGAAGCAATTCTTACCGCACGTCTCACAGACCGCCCTTTACGTCCTTTATTTCCAAAAGATTTCCGTAATGATATTCAGGTCGTAATTTATTCTCTATCATCAGATGCGGAAAACCCCATTGATGTCCTGGCAATCAATGCGGCATCCACGGCTGTGATGATCTCGGACGTCCCATGGGGCGGTCCCGTGGGAGCCATTCGAGTTGGGCGAATAAACGGTGAGTTTGTTCTCTTCCCTACTTTCCAGCAGCTAGAATCATCAGACCTGGATTTACGCGTTGCGGGTACACGCGATGCAATCCTGATGGTTGAAAGCAGCGCTCTAGAAGTATCTGAGAGTGTCATGGTTGCTGCGCTTGAATTTGCTCACAAGGCAATGCAGCCGCTAATCGATCTGCAATTACAGATGACCACGCAGCTGGGTAAACCAAAGCGAGAATATAAAGCTTTTGTTATGGACGATGAAACAGTAGCTGCGGTTTACGAGCGTGCGACGGCTCCCTTGAATGAGATCATGGAACAACCCTATGAATCGGTTTCCAGATACACGAACGTAAACGATTTGCAGGACAAGATTGTTGAAGAACTGTCTGCCGATGACGAGACGCTTATCCCTGGTATCAGGAGCGCTTTTGACAAAGTATATAAAGAGATCGTTCGTCGACGGATTCTGGAGCAAGGAGAAAGGCCAGATGGTCGTGATAACACGACGATCAGACCCATATGGTGCGAGGTGAATGTGAGTCCTCGCGCTCATGGCTCCGGTTTGTTCAACCGTGGGGAGACCCAAGTGCTGACTATGGCAACACTGGGTACCCCTCGTGAAGCCCAAGAAATCGATAGTCTTTCTCCAACAAACAGCAAGCGATACATTCACCACTACAATTTCCCACCCTTTTCAACAGGTGAGACACGCCCGTTTCGAGGCACATCGCGCCGTGAGATTGGGCATGGTGTACTTGCGGAACGCGCCTTACTTCCGGTCATCCCACCGGAATCGGAATTTCCGTACACTCTGCGCCTGGTATCGGAAGCACTCTCCTCAAACGGTTCAACATCCATGGCTTCTGTTTGTGGTTCAACTTTAGCTCTCATGGATACGGGCGTTCCCATAAAATCGCCTGTTGCAGGAGTAGCGATGGGTTTGATAAAAGAACCTGATCAATACGTAGTGCTGTCTGATATTTTAGGTATGGAAGATCACCTGGGAGACATGGATTTTAAGGTCGCGGGTACTGCGGATGGGATTACCGCACTGCAGATGGATATTAAAATCGAAGGAATCACTTCTGAGATCATGTCTCAGGCACTCGAACAAGCGCGCATCGGGCGTCTTCATATCCTCGACAAAATGTTGGAGGTGATTGCTGAACCTAATGCTGAACTAAAACCGCACACTCCGCGCATCATCGTTCTGCATATACCGGTCGAAAAGATCGGTGCAGTCATCGGACCAGGTGGTAAGGTGATCCGAGGTATTCAGGAAGAAACTGGTGCGAAGATTGATATCGGCGATGAAGGAGCCGTATTTATCGCCACCAATGATGGTGAAAGCGCCCGACTTGCTCGTGAGCAAATAGAAGCCTTAACTGAATCAGCTGAAATTGGGAGCATATATACGGGTAAAGTGGTGCGTGTGGCAGATTTTGGCGCATTTGTTGAGATCTTGCCCAACGTGGATGGGCTGGTTCATATTTCACAGTTAGACACCCAACGAGTAGAAAAAGTCGAAGATATCGTACGGATGGGTGATGAAATCACGGTCATGGTGACCAACATTGATTCCCAAGGTAAGGTACGTCTCTCACGTCAGGCTGTGTTAGAGGGCTGGACAGCAGAAGAGGCCATGCAACGCGATCAAAAGCGGTCCAAGCCGCGCTCTGGGGGTAATCGTCGCAGGTCGGATAGAAGGGACCCTCGCCGATAATATGGTTGTGGATACTTTACGACGCGTTCGCGTCGTAAAGTATCCAATAAAAGGTAGATTTTAGACCAGGGAGGGGGATTATCCGGGACATTCGGCGACATGCGTAAGAGTAATTGGTTTGTTGCCGTCAGTTAATCCAGTATAATAATTCTCACACAATTCAGATGGCTAGTGTTGAAATTCGAGAGCATAGTTTTTGCATTGTATAAAGACTATCATGGTGGATTTTTCAACGCGCAAATTATGATAACTATGTGCAACCTTTGGAAAACAATTGCATCTGATAGAATAGTGGTTGATTTCTGGATATGATAAGGAACACGTCAAGGTTGTTTTAAGTAAACAGAAAATATAACTGAACTCTAATGGCAAATGAGGGCGAAGGTTGCTGCATCCTATTATTTTCAATAAATTAGCTATGATCAGAGTTTGAGGTGCACGGATGGAGGTTAATTTGACAAGTTTTTCGAGTAGCAGTAGCGAGACGGAGGATATTCGTACGAATGTATTAATCCTGGGTTCTGGACCGGGGGGGTTGACTGCGGGGTTATACACTGCCCGGGCCGATCTGTCTCCGATCATATTGACCGGTATGGAGTTGGGCGGCCAGGTGTCTCTGACACATGTGGTTGAAAATTATCCCGGTTTTCCCGATGGGGTTGGTGGTTCGGAGATGGTTGAATTATTCCAGAAGCAGGCTGAACGATTTGGGGCAAAATTGGAGTTTGACTCTGCGATCGAAGTTGACCTATCAGAGCGACCCTTCCGTGTGCGTGGATACAATACTACCTACCTGACCGACTCACTGATTATCACGACAGGAGCGACTCCCAGGCACCTGGACATCCCGGGGGAAACTGAGTTAACAGGCCGGGGTGTTTCCTATTGTGCCACATGTGACGGATGGTTTTTCAAGGACAAGAATGTTTTAGTCGTCGGGGGTGGTGATAGTGCCCTGGAAGAAGGTCTCTTCTTAACCCGTTATGCGGATTCAGTGACCATCGTACACCGCAGGGATGAACTACGTGCTGGTCAGATCCTTCAAAATCGAGCCGAACAAAACCCCAAGATCAATTTTATCTGGGATTCAACGCTGACGGAAATCGTCGGTACAGAAGCAGTACAGTTTGCGCGCATAAAGAACGTCAAGACAGGGGAAGTGACTGAACATGACACTGACGGCGTGTTCATCTTTATAGGTCACACACCGAACACTCAATTATTCGAGGGTCAGCTTGACATGGATGGAGCCGGATATTTAAAGACCGATAACCGGATGCACACCAGTGTTCCTGGAGTGTACGCAGCTGGCGAGGTGGCTGACCCGCACTTCCGTCAGGTCATCACATCGGCCGGGATGGGAGCAGCAGCAGCTATTGAAGCCGGTCATTATCTAGACTCATTAAACGATTAATAATCTCCCCCGGGTATGGACTACCCGGGGGAGTATCATAATTAGGAGAAGTTTATGAAGAATAAAGTATCAATTATTGGCGCCGGGATGACCGGTTCTACGACTGCCCACTGGTTAGCTGAACGCGAAATTGCAGATCTGGTGCTGGTAGACATCGTCGAAGGAATGCCCCAGGGCAAAGCACTGGATCTTCAAGAAGCTCTACCCATCATTGGAAAGGATGTACAAATAGTCGGCAGTAATGATTACGCATCAACAGCAGATTCAGACATTATCGTTATTACTGCCGGTTTGCCCCGTAAACCGGGAATGAGCCGCGATGACTTGCTTGTCGCGAATGCGGGAATTGTACGCACGGCAACCGAAGAAACGATCAAACACTCTCCCGATGCAATTTACATCATCCTGACAAATCCGTTGGATGTTATGGCTTACCTGGCAATGAAGTTGACTGATGTGGAAGCTAACCGGGTGATCGGACAGGCAGGTATCCTTGATTCAGCGCGTATGCGATCTTTCGTAGCTGCGGAGTTAGGCATCAGTGTGGAAAATGTACATTGTTATGTGCTGGGCGGGCATGGTGATAACATGGTTCCGTTAACTCGTGCTTCCAACGTAGCTGGTATTCCCCTCGAAGATATCCTTCCCGCTGATCGTTTGGAAGCCATCGTCGAACGCACGCGAAAAGGTGGGGGCGAGATTGTATCCTTGTTGAAGAAAGGAAGCGCTTATTACGCGCCGGCTGCAGCGGTTATGCAAATGGTGGACGCAATCCTTAAGGATAAACATTTAATCGTTCCCGCAGCTGCTTATATGCAAGGTGAATACGGCTTAAATGATATATTCTTCGGTGTTCCCGTCCAATTAGGGCGCAAGGGTGTAGAAAAGATTTACGAGTATAAATTAAGTCAGGCTGAAATGGCGGACTTAGTGGAATCTGCTAAAGGCGTGGTGGAAAACACAGCTAAATTGGATATCTAGAATTTGTTTCAGAAATCAAGAGGAAGTTTCCCTTCCCAGTAGAAGTTTTGGAAATTGATCCCTTCACGATTTCCCGGAAAAACTTTATTCATCATCATACATCATAGGAGATATGCATGTTAATTAAGGAGAAAATTGCGGCTCAGCTGCCTGAACTGCGTGAAAGGGTCAGGAAATTGGTCAAGGAAAATGGAGATGTTAAGGTTGGGGATGTAACGGTAGCGCAAATTTATGGCGGTGCGCGTGGTGTGCGTATGCTGGTAACGGACATCTCTTATGTTGACCCAGGTGAGGGAATCCGTTTGCGAGGATACACTATCCCAGAATTGTTGAAGGTATTACCCAAACAGGAGGGAGATGAAATTCCGCTGGTGGGAGGCTTATACTACCTGCTGCTCGTAGGAGAGCTGCCGACCTTATCAGAGGCATTAGAGGTCGAAAACATGTGGAGGGAACGCAGTACGGTTCCAGGATATGTGCTCGATGTTCTGAATGCCATGCCTGATGATGCTCATCCGATGAACCTGTTTTCCTCTGCAATCCTGGCGCTGCAGCGTGAGTCATTGTTCACAAAAAGATACCATGAAGGAATACAGAAGACGGAATATTGGGAGCCGATGTTGGATGACTCGCTTAACCTGACGGCGAAGCTACCTGTCATTGCTGCAACCATCTACAGGATGAAGTACAAAGGCGGGGAGATCATTCCTCCAAATGAATGCCTGGATTTTGGGTGTAATTTCGCCCACATGCTGGGCGTTGAAGATGAGGATTACGCTGAACTGGTGCGCCTTTATATGATTCTGCATTCGGATCATGAGAGCGGAAACGTGAGTGCCCACACCACACATTTGGTTGGCTCGTCGCTATCAGATGTATATTTCGCCACATCAGCCGGGATGAACGGTTTGGCGGGGCCACTGCACGGTCTTGCGAATCAGGAAAATTTGAAGTGGTTGTTAAGGGTATATGAACGATTTGGTGGAGTGCCTACGAGAGAGCAACTCAGGCAGTATGCTTGGGATACGTTAAACGCTGGTCAAGTAATCCCAGGATACGGGCACGCTGTATTACGTATAGCCGATCCTCGTTTCACCGCACAGTACGAGTTCGGTAAGCAGCATTTCCCGGATGATGAAATATTCCAGATCGCTGACATGGTCTATCAAGTGGCTCCTGAGGTTTTAATGGAGCAAGGTAAAGCGAAAAATCCCGCACCAAACGTGGATGCGATCAGCGGTACTTTGCAATATCATTATGGTGTCAGGGAATTTGACTTTTACACGGTCATGTTCGGTGTCAGCCGGGCGATGGGTGTGACTACCAATGCTGTCTGGGCGCGTGCATTAGGCCAACCAATCGAGCGGCCTAAATCTCTTACAACGGCTATGCTGGAGGAAATCGTCGCCCAGAGTAAGGCATAAGCACAAAATAATGCGATTTAATATTTAAACAAACTCCCGGTATCTGCGACGTCGCAGACACCGGGATGTTTTTATTATGAGATGTTATCTACTGATCCTTGCATTGAAGGCTAAACCCAATCAGCGATCAAACAACGCAAGAGACATTCAGTAACTTATGCAACGATCAGTAATTACTTCAGGGAGTAGAGGTGGCTGCTGGTGCACCCGTAGAGATACCGGTCCAGGTGAAATCTCTTAAAGTACTTGTTTCACCGGCTGTGTCCCAGATAGGGTTCCCGTCATCGTCTGTGCCAACCTGACGCACGGTTGTTACCCACCAACGAATCACATGCGGGATATTATCATTGGTTAGAAAATTTTCCGGGATAATGTACTTCGTGTCGGTGATATAATCGATGAGTTTTCGACCTTCGCCCTCTGTTACATCCTCGATGGTGATTTCATAGGTCTCATTTTCGCGTAAAGTTCCGACGGAAGCCCACTGCAAGGTTACGTTACCGGCATCGTCAGAAAATGGCGCTCCATCTGGAGGTAACAACAGGCTGGGGGCTGAATATGGGGGTGGGACTGTTGGCGCCGGGGTTGGTCTATTCGGATCTGGTTGATAACATAGAGGGATAGTAATCTTTTGACCTAACCTGACTACATTGTTGACAAGACCGTTGAACTCTATGATTGCTTCTTGAGGAACCGCATAGTTTGCAGCGATACTGCTGAGCGTATCATTTTCCTGCACTGTATAATCCAATTTCTGGCAGGCCGCTTCGGTGGCTTCGGCAGAGCTGAAGGTTGCAGTTGGCAGTAAGGTTGGTGTAGGCGTAGGATGTGGTATTGATAACCTCATCCCTTCAATCAACGAGCTGCAATCTGCCGGCAGGTTGTTTAATAAGACAATACTTTGAACGGATACATTAAAAGCGAATGCGATTCCACCACAGGTGTCGCCAAGTTTGACTGCGTAAGATAATGGTGTTGGAGTGGGCAGTGGTGTGTAGGTAACCGTGGGTGTGGGTGGGGTGGGAGTTAGTGTGGGGGTGGTGGTCGATGTGATCGTTGGGATGACAGTAGGCGCCACCTCGGGTGCAGCTGTCTGCCCTAAAGCGAAATAAACCAGCGACGCCCCGATTGCTATAAAAATCGCCAGTAATCCTACGGCTGCAGGCAGGCTGAGTGTAATTTGAGGCATGCGGCTGCCTTGAACCGCTTTGGATGACTTCTTTCCTGTTCCCAGATCTGTGCCACATACAAGGCATCGCTCGGCGTCTTCCCGTACACGAGTACCGCAGGTTGGACATATCCTGGTGTTGGATGAATTTTCTGTACTCATAATTATGTTAATTGTTTAACAGATACTTGAACTTGATCATAATTTTTGGCTAAACCCTGCGCATTATACCAGCCTTCAGAACCGAGTAAAGGGATTTTATAATGAGAGAAAAGTTAGTGTAAATTTGGGGTCTGTTGGACCAGCTTGGTTGGTCGGCACCAAATCTGTTTACCTGGATCGATTCAACAACGAATCGGCAAGCTCTACCAACCCTTCCCCGAATTCCCCTTTTGGGTCAGCCTTTTTCAATGAATCTAACGCATGTTGTGTGTACTGGCTGGCGAATCGATTTGTATAATCCCTGGCTCCTTCGTTTTCCAATTCCTGTGCCAGGTACGGAACTTCCTGCGGTAAGATTGCTCCTTTTCTCCAACGGCTGGCAAATGTGCCTCCTTGCGAGAGCCCATATAAAACCGGTAGAGATTTCTTCCCTGTGACCAGATCACTTTCAATTGATTTACCCGTCAAATCAGCATCTCCCCAAATGCCCAACAAATCGTCTTGTACTTGAAAAGCCATACCCAATGAGGTGCCGAAATCGCGATAACTTTTACGGGCAGCTGTACTCGTGTTGGCAATAAGCGCCCCCAGTTCAGTGCATGCACCAATCAAAGCGGCTGTTTTCCCCCGGATCATTGGCCAATATTCATTGACTGTGAGCTCCGCAACAGATTCGTAAGACAGGTCGAGGTATTGCCCCTGGGTTAAGAGCAGGCAGGTCTCCTGAAGGATTTTGGTGGCCTGGTAAGCAATGGCAGTGTTTGTCCTCTCTGAGAGACGCAGGATGGATAGGTTCGCCAGAGTTAACGTAGTATCACCGCAGTTGATCGCCTGGGGGACGCCCCACAGTTTCCACAGAGTCGGGCGTCCACGCCGCAGTGGACTGTTGTCTTCGATGTCATCGTGAATCAGAGAGAAGTTGTGCACTAGCTCCACGGCAGCCGCTGCTGGTAAGGCGTCCTGCCACTCACCCTGCGCGGCCCCCGTGGTGAGGAGCAATAATATGGGACGAATGCGTTTACCGCTTGCATCAGGACCGGCGCCCTCTCCTTCCCAACCCATGTGATATGCCAACATATTGTGGAGCTCCTGCGTCTCATTGCTGCTCGCCAGAGAGACGGTATGTTGGAGTTCTTTTTCGACTTCGGGTAGAAGGTCTTTGTTTAATTTCTCTAGAGTAGGTGTCATAGATTACCCAGTTCGTTTTTATTCAACCTTATTTAATGGGGTGTTTTGGAGCTGCTCCAGATTTCCTGCTCCGACCGCAAACATGCAGACCTGGATTTCGCGGTGAATCTCGACAATGGTATGAACAGTTTCTTCCACCGAGCGGGTGGCGGCTTTGATGAACGGCCCGGCCATGCCTCCCATAACCGCGCCGAGAGCGATACATTTAGCGATTTCTACACCGCTGCGGATGCCACCGGAAGCGATTACGGTGAGCTCTGGCGCTGCCTGTCTTACGTTTATGATCGCCTCAGCGGTTGGGATACCCCAATCAATGAAAGAGGCTGCCAGGCGAGCCTGGGTGGGATTTTCTGCGCGGTGCATCTCAACTTGAGACCAGGATGTTCCTCCCGCACCTGCGACATCAATAGCTGATACGCCGGCATCAGCCAGTTGACGGGCTGTATTTTGAGAAAATCCCCAGCCAACTTCCTTAACAATTACCGGCACATTCAAATTACGGCAGACTACTTCGATCTTGCTCAGCAATCCAGAAAATTCTGTATCCCCCTCAGATTGCACAGCTTCTTGTAATGCGTTCAAATGTAAAATCAAGGCATCTGCCCCGATCATATCCACTGCTCTTGAACACTCACTAATTCCGTATCCATAATTGAGCTGGATCGCTCCCAGGTTAGCAAAAAGTAATATATCGGGAGCTTCTGAACGTACCTGAAAGGTCTCCGCCAATTCTGGCAGTTCGATAGCCGCACGCTGAGATCCTACCCCCATCGCGATACCTGTTTCCTGAGCCGCGGCTGCCAAAACACGGTTTATCCTTCCTGCAGTGGATGTTCCACCGGTCATTGATGAGATCAGGATGGGAGCGTTCAGTCGTTTGCCAAATAATTCCTGACTTGTATGGATTGGCTCTAGATTTAGTTCGGGCAGGGCTTGATGGATGAATCGATAATTCTCTAACCCAGTTGTTAGCCTCGACTGTACGTCCTCTTCCAGGTTGATGCGGATGTGGTCAGACTTACGAGAACTTGTAGGAGTTGTCTCTGGCATGCCGTCTATATTGGATAAACTTTAATAATCTGCGTAACTTTTTCTAGTGCTCGGTGTTCCAGTTGAATGAAGCTATCTTACCAGTCTGAATATGACATGTCAATGAACTGCAATATCGATAAAATAAGTGAGAATAGGGACTTGACAGATTGGGGGACGATATTAAAATGGAGATAGATTTTTAAATTTAATAAAAAGGAGTATATTCCATGTCTGAAACTAATACTTTTGAGGAGATCAAAGCCATAATTGTGGACATTCTCGGTGTTGACGAGGATAAAGTAGTACCGGAGGCACGTTTTCGAGAGGACCTGGAGGCCGATTCTTTGGACTTGGTCGAATTGATAATGGCTTTTGAAGATAAGTTCGGTGGGGAAATATCTGACGAAGACGCTCAACAGATCACGACTGTCAACGATGCCGTGAAATACGTAGAAGAGCGAATGAAATAAAAAAAACTAATAGTCATTTGCCAAACAGCCCAATCAGCAATCCGGTTAAGGATTGGGTTGTTTGCATTTAAATCAATAGTCCGCCTGGAATATCCCGGGACTATTGATATTTTGAATTGACCAAGGAGATTATTTGAGCAGATTAGGTATCTCCTCGGGGTGATTGGCGACTTTCACCCCGGCATCTTGCAGGGCTTTGATCTTATCCGCGGCCAGACCTGAACCGCCTTCCACGATTGCCCCTGCGTGTCCCATGCGTTTGCCAGGAGGAGCAGTCCGACCAGCAATAAAACCGACCACAGGCTTTGTCATATTTACATGGATGAATTCAGCAGCCTTCTCTTCATCAGTGCCGCCGATCTCACCGATCAATACAACCTTTTCAGTATTCAGATCTTCTTCAAACATAGCCAGGCAATCTAAGAAGGTCGTTCCGTTGATCGGATCGCCCCCGATCCCTACGCAAGTGCTGACACCCATGTTGTTCTGCATCAGAGCAAATAGTACTTCATACGTCAGGGTCCCAGAGCGAGAGACGACGCCCACAGATCCTGGAACTGCGATGTTCCCAGGGATAATGCCTACCTTCGATTCTCCGGGTGTAAGTAAACCAGGGCAATTCGGTCCGACTAGTCGCACACCTTTTTGATCCAGATAGTTGCGGACGCGCATCATATCCTGCACCGGAATACCCTCGGTGATGCAAACAATAAGACCTACTCCCGCATCTGCCGACTCGAATATGGCATCCGCGGCGAAACGCGCTGGGACAAATATTACACTCGTATTCGCCCCAGTAGCGTTCCGGGCAATTTTTACCGAATCGAAAACAGGGATCTTTCCATCCAAGACCCATTCACCGCCTTTACCTGGCGTTACACCGGCGACAACGGATGTTCCGTAAGCGACCATTTGTTTGGTGTGGAACAGACCTTCAGTACCGGTAATTCCTTGTACTAACAGACGTGTATTTTTGTCAATTAAGATGCTCATTAGATAAATCTCCCTGCGTTCTAAGCCGCCGCCATTGCGACAGCTTTTTCCGCAGCATCGGCAAGTGATTCAGCGGTTACCATATTAGCATCGGCAAGGATTTGCCTTCCTTCTTCCGCGTTTGTTCCGACCAGGCGTATAACCATCGGGATGTCAGATTTGACTTCATCGAGAGCCGTCAAAACACCACGTGCGACTTCATCTCCACGTGTGATTCCACCGAATATGTTGAAAAGCACCGCTTTTACGTTCGGATCATTCAAAATAATGCGTATGGCAGCAGCTACCTTTTCAGAACTTGCACCCCCGCCGATGTCAAGGAAATTAGCCGGTTCACCACCAAACAGTTTAATTATGTCCATGGTGGTCATGGCTAATCCGGCACCATTAACCATGCAGCCGATATTGCCGTCTAACTTGATAAAGGAAAGCCCATATTTTCTGGCCTCGATCTCGGAGGGTGCCTCAACATCCAGGTCGCGCATTTCGGACAGGTCTGGGTGGCGGAACAGGGCGTTGTCGTCCAACACCATTTTTCCGTCTACCGCAAGTAGTCGTTTATCAGACGTGATCACCAACGGATTGATCTCAGCCAGCGTCGCATCACTACGATTGTAAACCTGCCAGAGCCCTTTGGCGATCTTTCCGAATGTGCGCCAATAATCGCGTGGTAAATCGATGCCAGCAGCAATGTCACGAGCCTGGTAATCTCGCAAACCTAGCAAGGGATCAATGTGCACCTTGATGATCTTTTCGGGCGATTCTTTGGCTACCTCTTCAATGTCAACGCCACCTGCAGCGGATGCCATCATGACAGGTCTGCGTGCCGCCCTGTCGTTTGTTATGCCCAGATAGATCTCCTTATCGATATTCGCAGCTTCATCGACCAGGACTTTGCGTACCGGAAGCCCCTTGATCTTCATGGCCAGGATTTGCGTGGCAAGTTCCTCAACTTCTGCGGGGTGTTTTGCCAGGCGGATACCGCCTGCTTTTCCACGCCCACCTACGAGCACCTGGGCTTTAATTACAGTGCGACCACCTAATTCTTCAGCGATTTGTTTGGCTTCGCTTGAGGTAGCCGCAATTCTTCCCTTTGGTATGGGGATGCCATACTTGGCAAAATATTGTTTTGACTGATATTCATGTAGCTTCATTAATGTGGTTTCTCCCAATGTTGGATTTGAAATCCAATCTATATTACGGTGGGATTATACCATGTGGAGCATCAGCGATCGGCCTAACAAGAAATTACACAAGAAAACCTACACAATCGAAATATTGATTGGGAGAGAATATAATTGTGTATCAAATCATGGTAGGGTAGAATAATTTAAAAATAATCATTGGT
>Ga0209013_10003515_pt1 | contig 13929 bp, 11 predicted proteins | sample Cruoilmetagenom2_FD_187291 | JGI IMG/M metagenome (GOLD analysis project Ga0209013, IMG submission 187291) | Oil polluted marine microbial communities from Coal Oil Point, Santa Barbara, California, USA - Sample 2 (SPAdes) (version 2) | ecosystem: Environmental > Aquatic > Marine > Oil seeps ... | reverse complement strand
TGTCCGGTGGTGCGACGGTCACCGACAGTACCCTGGAAATTGACAAGCTCGGAATCCGGCTGACTGATCTTGACGTACAGGTGCAGAGCAAGGCCGATGGTTTGGCGATTACGGGCAGCAGCGATTCAGGCAGGGGCAGTGTGCAGCTCAGCGGCGATGTGAACATCGTTGATATTGCACACTGGCAGGCTGATGTGCGCCTGCAGGGCAAGGATTTCGAGGTGATGCATCTGCCTGAAGGGGTTATCGAGGTGTCACCGGACCTGCAGGCAAGGATCGCACCGCCGGAATTGCATCTCAGCGGCGAATTGCACGTACCCTATGCTCGCCTGCGGCCCAAGGACCTGAGTACCCGTGCGGGTGTCTCCAGTGACGTGATCATCATTGATGCGGAACAGGCGGCAGAATCCAAAGAGCGCTGGCAGGTATCGAGCAATATACGCCTGTCACTGGGTGACGACGTCACCCTCGATGGTTACGGGTTAAAAGGTGATATTCTCGGTGCTGTTGATCTGCTGGATAAACCCGGCCGGGTCACGACGGCGCAGGGGAAGCTATCCATTGAACGGGGCAGTTATGAAGTGTATGGCAGGAAACTCGACATTCACCGCGGGCAATTGTTATTCAGCGGCGGGCCGGTGGATAACCCGGGCCTTGATTTTGAAGCCAGCCGCAAGGTCGAGCATGTCACGGCCGGGATTCGCGCCGAGGGTAGCCTCAGGGAACCGGAGTTGACCCTGTATTCAGATCCGACCATGGCCGACTCTGACATCATTTCCTACATTGCCTTTGGCAAGCCGCAGGCGGAAGCCGGGCAGGGCGGCGGTAGCGTGACCGATGCCGGATTGGTCGCCGGTGGTAATATGCTGGCAGGTATCCTTGGAACAAAAGTTGGACTGGAAGAGTTTGGTGTGGAGAGCGGAGAAACACTGGAAGAGGCTGCCATGGTGCTGGGCACCTACCTGTCGCCACAACTGTACGTGCGTTACCGCACCGGGCTGTATGATGCGATTAACGAATTCGAGGTGCGTTATGAATTCTCACGCCGCTGGAGCGTGCGTACAATCACAAGCGTGGAAACCTCGTCCGCAGAGATTCAGTTCAGTTTTGAACGTTAATTGAATTATTTGACTAAACTGGTATCCATCCATAAATATCAATGTTTCTCTCGCAGAGGCGCAAAGATGCCAAGAAAGAATTTTTGTACAGTTTTAATATCAGTAAGTTATAACTTTGCGATCTTTGCGTCTTGGCGAGAGTTATTCTTTCTGGATAGACACTAAACTACAATATATGCGCTGGCTTAAATACATTGTCATTGGTCTGACCAGTCTGCTCATCGTCAGTGTGGCGATGGTTATTACGCTCGCCCTGTTGCTTGACCAGGATCAATTCCGTGATGCACTGGTCTACACCGTCAACCAAGCCACCGATCACCACCTGGAAATCAATGGACCGCTGGAGCTCGACTTTTCGTTGTCTCCGTCAGTCAATGTCTCGGATATATACTTTAAAACCGATTCTGAAGATTTTGATCTGAACGCGGCTGAAATTCATATGCAGATTGATATCTTATCGCTGAGATCGAACTTCGTGGTCGTGCCCGAGTTTTTTATCAAGGACAGCATCGTCAATATCAAGCAATTGCAGGGTGAAGATGAGGATGTATCCTTTAAACCATTACAGATAAGAGCCCCGGTCATCGAGAAGTTATCTGTTGACAATCTCGTTATTAATTACTTGCAGCTGGGTGAAACAGAGCCATTACATATCAATCTGGAGTCACTGCAAAAAGATGACAAGGCGGACAAAGGGTTAATTGCGCTGACAGGTGCCGGCACGATAGATGGGACAGCCTTCAAACTTGAAGGCAAGTCCGGAGCCGTTGCGACCTTGCTGACCAGCGACCAGCCTTTCCCTGTCGATTTTCACTTTTATGTCATGCAGACTTCCATTCACGCCAAGGGTACGGTAACCAACCCCCACAGTGCAGGCAATCTTGATATTGCCGTGCAGGCCGAGGCTCCCGATGTGCAAGGCATTCTGAAGCTGCTGCATGTGGATGCACCGGATATCGGAAAACTTACTGCAACATACCGGCTTGCCGGGACAGTCAGTGCGCCGCAGATGAATGATATCAATATCAGTGTGTCAAAAGACAAGGTCAATCTGCAGGCAAGCGGTGCTGTTGGTAATATATTAACGGCAGAGGATACCCGGCTTGATTTTTCCGCTGCAATAGCGGATGAAAAACTGCTGGCCTGGTTGCTGCCTGAAGAGAGTCCGGCCTTCAACAATATTCAGTCTTCAGGAACGCTCTCCGTTTCACCTGGTGCATTGATTCTCAGTGATTTTACTCTTGATGCATCCAGCCCCGGGGGGCACAAGCTGGAGATAGCGGGCAGTACCCGCATTGTGGATGCGCCGCAGCCCTTGCGTGACTTGAATGCGACGGTAGCAATATCATCTCCTGATACGGAGTTCTTCCGGCAATTCACCGAAGCGGTACTGCAAATCGGCCCGGTGTCCGGTACTGCCCGCTTAACAACGGACTCGGATGTTCTCGTGGTTGAGGATCTAAAGGTGACTGCCGGCAATAAAAAAACGGTATACATGGAGGAACAAGGCAGTATTGGACATATCTCTTTCACACCAACAATCGATGTATCGAACATGGACCTGAAGGTATACCTTGCCGGGGCTTCAGCCAGGGACATCGGCGACCTGCTCCATATCAGCTTGCCGGATGTTGGACCCGTCTCGCTGAATGGGCAATATTCAGGCTCCATCGCCAGCTCCAGCGTCAAGGGTTTGCACCTGCAGATCGGTGCTCCAAAACAACTACAGATCGATGCCAGGGGTGAGATTAAGCTGGCAGCCCTGGATGGTGATAAACCACTCGCCGGCCTGAATCTCGATATCACATTTGATGCTCCGGACACCGCCTCACTCTCGGCCATAGCCGGTACCGATATTCCCGCACTGGGTCGTTTAAAGGGATCGGCCACCATCAAGGATACCAGCGGGATACCCGCTATCACGGCCCTGGATATCAATGTACAGAAGGGCAATGATTTACGTCTCACCTTGAATGGGGTAGTGGCTGATCTGGAAAAAATGAACGGTCTGGATTTGAAGGTTGACCTGTTTGCCGCAGACATGAATGTCATTGGCCAGGTATTTGACCTGTCCCTGCCAAAAGAGGGAAACATCAAGTCAGCCGGGCGCATCAAGGGTAGCCTTGAACAAACCCGTTTTACCGGCCGGGTTAACCTGCGGAACACGACAATCGAGACTGATTTAACCGGGGCATTTACGGGAGAGCGTCCGCGCCTGGCGGGCTCAATTACCATTCCTGATCTGGATGTTCATGATTTGGGTTATTACCCTGACAGGCAGGTTGAAACAACGAACACGTCTGCCAACGAGAACGATAAATGGTCTGCGGGTAAATATGAGGATAAAAAGGAAAAGGCTGTCAGGACTGAACCGCTGTTCAGCAAGGAACCGCTCGACCTTTCCGGTCTGAAAACTGTCGATCTGGATCTTGAGATAACGATTAATAATCTCAGTTCAAACCTGGCATCGTTGGATAATATATACAGCCATATCTCCCTGAAGAATGGCAAGCTCGAACTCAAGCCATTGAACTATACGGTGGATGAAGATGTTATCAGTGTTGAAGCCACGATTAACTCAGCAACAAACCCGCCCAATGTGGCAATGCACATTACCGGTGATGATATTGACATGGGACTGCTACTGGGAGACTCAGCCGCTAAAACAGCCCCGATCAGGGGCGTCATGACCGCCAAGGCGGATTTCAGCAGCCGCGGACAATCAGCTGCAGAGCTGGCTGCAAATCTGGGCGGTCATATTTACCTGGTGGCCGAAAATTCAAAGGTCAGGAAAGGCAGCTTGAATCTCGTCAATATAGACGTACTCGGCTTCGTCATTTCTAATCTGATTTCTCTGAACAAGGATGCCATCATTGGATGTACCATCTTCAGTATGGACTTCAACAAGGGCTTGGGAAAAACTGATCTTTTTATCATGGACACACCCGATAGCCTGATCAGGGTTGATGCGGATGTTAATCTGGTGAATGAAACCATGGATATTGCGATTCTTTCAGAGTACAAAATCAGACTCTTCAAGAAAAGCAAACCGATGAAAATATACGGTCCGATTACCAACCCGACTTATGAAGTGGTCTCGCTTGTGGACCTGACCAGAGAAACAACCCGCTCGGCACTGCTGGCACCGTTAACCATAACAACGGGTTTACTGGGCAACATTACCGGACTCATCGTTAAACCTGATAAACCCAAGGGCAGCTGCGACAAGTTCCTGCAATAGCCAGGGTAACTAGCGCGCCATCCTGGCTGCAGCAAGCCGTTTTTGTGCATCCGTGACCTGCTGTTCTGCCTCCTGCACGCGCTGCAGATACTCTGGCCTGAGCCTGGTGCCGCCACCGGCAAGTCCCTGGGTGTCGATTCCTCCGCGAACTACCTTAACTTCTTCCAGATGTGCCTCGGCAGCATCCAGATTTCTCTGGGCGGCCTGAATTTCTGTTTGCCTGTCAGCATTGCTGGCGTCGCGTTCCTGCTGATTCAGGTTGGCCCTGTTGATCATGTCCTGAGCCTGCTGTTCGCTTTCCCTGATTTCCTGTTTTGAGGGAGCAGGGGGCGCATCAATGATGACCGGTGTTGTTTCAACGCTGCCTGCTACCGGCTGATCGGAAAAAGTGACATTGCCATCCTTGTCAACCGAGCGGGTAATCTCGGACACACAAGGTAAAGAACTGGCAGCTAACATGACTGTAAGAAGTAGTCTGGTCTTCATGATTTATCCTTGCGGGTTGAGCGTCTGCTATGTAATGGGTATCAGGATAATTTCAACACGTCGGTTCTGTGAGCGACCTTCAGGTGTGTCATTTGTGGCAATCGGTTGCGACTCACCCATGCCGCGCGTGACGACACGCTGCGAAATCACTTTCTGCGACATCAGGTAGCTTGCCACACTGCTTGCGCGGGCCTCCGAAAGCGTCTGATTGTAGGCCTCGGATCCGGTGCTGTCGGTGTAGCCAAACACGTCGACATAGGTCTTCTCGAATTCATTGATCACCAGGGCTACGGAATCCAGTACCCGGTAAAAGTCAGCAGAAATGTTGCTGGAATTAGTGGCAAATGTGATATTTCCAGGCATATTGAGAATGATATTGTCACCATTGCGGGTGACACTGACCCCGGTACTTTGCAACTGTGCTCTGAGTTTGTCTTCCTGCTTGTCCATGTAATAGCCGACACCGCCGCCTGCGAGCGCCCCAATCCCCATGCCGATCAGAATGGACTCGCGGTTGTCCCCGGCAATGGCGCCGATCAGGCCGCCTGCGACCGCACCTATACCGGCGCCCATTCCGGCTTTACTGGCTTCCTCTTCACCGGTGTAGGGGTTGGTGGTACAGGCGCTGAGGCCCAGTAGCAAAACAAGGCTCACGGCCAGGATCGACTTGTTTTTGGACCGATACGGAAGGGCCTTGATTGAGGTGATGTGATGGGTCATGGGTGCTCCAGGTTAGTGGGTCGTATCTGAATCAATTAATCGATTATGCCTGAAAATACAGGCGTTTTACATGCTCGAGTTCTCAATTATATTCTTCTTCATTTTTCAGTATCATGCGATATCAAAGCGATACAGGGTTAAGCAATGTCAGATCTAGTCAAACGTGCGCGGGTCTATGCAACCGAGGCACACCAGCGTATTAATCATCGCAGAAAGTATAACAATGAACCCTACGATGTTCATCTAAGCGCGGTCGCCAAACTGGTGGCATCCGTTACGGATGACGAAGAAATGGTGGCAGCCGCATGGTTGCACGATACGGTTGAGGATACCCAGGCGACCTTTGAAGATATTGAGGAAGCCTTCGGTTCCCCGGTCGAGGAACTGGTGGAGGAATTAACCGATGTCAGCAAGCCGGGTGACGGGAATCGCGCAAAAAGAAAACGCCTCGATCGCCTGCACCTCTCACAGGCATCAAAACGCGCGAAGACTGTCAAGCTGGCGGATTTAATCGACAACTGCAAGGACATTACTCGCCATGACCCGCGCTTTGCACAAGTCTATCTTGAAGAAATGAATGAATTGCTGGACGTGCTGACTGACGGTGATCCCCGGCTGTTCAAACGTGCCGAGCGCATCCACGCGAAGAGCATTGAAATGCTCGGTCTGGTGAATCACTCCGAACTGCACACCATGTCACCGGAGAGTCTTGCCGAGCAATGGTCTGGTGTAACAGGCCCGAAATTCAGGCGCATGTTTAAGGAGCTTTTTGCGGCACGCGATATTGCAGAATCGCTGTTCTCGTTTGATGTCGATAGCAGTTGTGAGGAAGTAAAAAAAGTGATGGCACAGCATCATGAGGACGTTGCCAGTATTCGAAGCAAGGGCGCCGTGCAGGGGTATGTACGCTATCTCGATTTGATTGGCGGGACGTGTACTGATGGCATGCGACACTTTACTGCTGACCAGGTGATTAGCGGTGATTCAACCCTGTCCGATGTCATTCATGTGCTGACGCGACACAATTACTGCTTCGTGACCATGCTGGGCGAGGTTGCGGGTGTAATCTGCCGTGACGACATCAATAAACCCATGGTCAGAATGTGGCTGTTCGGACTGATCACAATGATTGAAACGCGGATTGTGCAATTGATTGAGAAAAAATACCCGGATGATTCCTGGCAGTCAGTTGTCACAGGTGAACGGCTAAAAAAAGCCCGTGAGATTCAGGAAGAACGGCTGCGTAGAAACCAGCATTGCTCACTCATCGATTGTTTGCAACTTTCCGACAAGGCACGGATTGCCATTGAGCATCCGGAAATACTGGATGTATTCGGATTCGCCTCGAAGCGTAGCGGCAAGCAGGCGATCAAAAACCTTGAATCACTACGCAATAATCTGGCCCACGCCCAGGATATAGTGACCCATGACTGGGCACAGATCGCGAGAATGTCGCAGCGCATGGAAGAAATGTCGAGGCGCTAGCATGTACTCCGACAGGGTTGTATTGATGGGTTCAGCGTTACTGTGGTGTTTCGCAACAAGGCACAGCACGCAGGCAATGGCCATAGTCCTTGTCAAGTGCTGTAACGCCGTGGCGGAACACCACAGTAACGCCCGGAGGGTTGGCCTGTCAGCGCCCATGGCGGCGTTACGCCTCTTGCAAAGGACTACGGCCATTCGCTGCGAGGCGTGCCTTGCCCTGAGCGCTGACAGACCAACTGAATCCATCAATACAACCCTGTCGGAGTACTAACTGTCTCATGATCTGGTTCAAACGCCTGTTGCTCCTGTTTGTAGGAGTATTATTTGGACTCACTCTGCTGTTGGCGGGTGTGGTCGCCATCTTTGACGAGGCAGACTATAAACGTACGTTGGCCTGGATGGCCGATCGCTTCTTCGACAGTGATCTCGTTATTGATGGCGCACTGTCAGTACGTCTCTCGGATGGCCTGCTTGTCAACGTCGGCGACATTAAACTGAATGCACACGATGACAGTTATCATTTTTCCAGCCACATCCTGAAAGCAGATATACAGCTACGACCGTTGTTTTCAGGGACCTTATGGCTGAATGATCTTGAACTCATCCAGTTATTCCTGAAAGTGAATGAGACCAACACGCATTCATTTGAACTACAGGACTTTGCCTCAATCCCCGTCATCATCACCAGGGCTAACTTTGAAAACCTGGTCATTGAATACCAGGAAGCGCCACCCGGTACCCTGCACAGTTTCTCCCTCGATGAGTTGCGAATTGATGATATTGATGACAGCGGTCCAATACACGTTCAGGCGAATGGTTCGTATGAAGGGGAGAAGGTCGAGATCAGGGGCACACTGCCGTCAACGGCTGATTTACTCGATCAGGTCAGGCCAAAGCCTGTTGAGCTTGAGGTCAAGGGCGAAAATGGTCATGCGCACATAGTCGGCACGATAATCGACCCCGTCAACGGTGAAGGACTGGATTTGCGCCTGGAACTGGTGACCAGCGATACCACCAGACTACTGGAGATACTGGGTGACGGCATTCCCGACGTGGGCGAGCTGCAGGTTACCGCCATGTTGCGTGGGGACTATGAGTCGCCTCGACTCGTGGATATTAATGCACATCTGAAACGTGGTACAGAAGTGGATGTTAATGCCAGAGGGTCGGTTGACGACATCTTTAGCGGCGCTGGTTTGGATATCCATATAGATGGCAACTCGGAGCAGCCTGATGTCGCGTCATGGCTGTTATTCGGGAAGCTGGAGCAGCTAAAGTCACTGGAATTCAATGGCGCTATCCAGGAAAAAGAGGGGCATTTCTATCTGTCCAATATACAGGCTGCTGCCAAAACACGTAAAGATTTGTCTGTAACAGTACAGGGCAATGCGGAACTCTATACTGCCGCTCACCTGTTTATAAAATCAGACAGTGGGGTTAACGCCACATTTTCTGCGCCCTCAACGGCTGCCATGAACTTGCTGGACGTGGCCGATGTACCCGAGCTGGGTGCTGTATCCGGCAGCTTCAAACTGCTGGTCAGTACTGATGCAATTGGCCTGTATGACATGGATGTAAAAATTGGCAGTAAAAGCAACAGTACGGCCCGCCTTTTGGGTCAGATTAAGGATATCCCGCTACTGGATCAATCCGTTGCTACTGGTATCGACTTGCAGCTCTCAGCACAGTCGCAGGATGTAGCAGCCCTGGCAGAAAAACTCGGTTACACCCTGCCGGCGATCGGGGCCGGTGAGGGCAGTGCGCACCTGATCGGTGATCTGGTTAACCTGAAAGTGAAACAGGTTCGCATCCGCACGGGAAACAAGGCTGAACTGGAGATAACCGCCAGAGGTGACATTGACCGGCTTGTGCTTGGGAGAACAGTGCAGCTTGAAAATGCCTTGTTCGATATTACTGCAAACACCAACAATCTGGGCAAGCTCTCCAGCCTGACAGATATCGATCTCCCAAAAAAGATGCCGGCAAGACTGAGCAGTACCATGAGCCTGAGCAAGTCAAAGCTGGTATTTAATGATCTTCAAGTCAACATTGGCAGGCCGAATCAGCCTGTCGTACGCCTGCAGGGGAATGTTACAACACTGTTGCACAAGGGCAGTTCCATTCATGTTCATTACAACGTTGCCGTCGCTGACCTGGTTGCTGCCTATACAAATAAAATCCCTGGTTACCTTGGGCGCTTGCAAGGTGATGCGGATATCTCGGATATTGACGGCAGCTGGGGAGTCGAGAATTTTAATCTGGTTTCCAGTCAGACCAGCCTGTACTCCGTCAACATCCATGGCGGTTTTGATGATCTGAAGAGCAGTGATCTGGTCAATATCAAAGTAGATCTTGAAATTAACGATCCGGCCGGACTGGGCAATGCGCTGGGAATTAATCTGTCCGGTTTGAAGCCCTATCGCGAGGATGGTCTGTTCACAAGCAAGAATGACAAAATTGTCTACAACGGGAAGATGTCGATTGGCAAGACATTCGGCACCACGACCATCCATGGTCACACACTTAAGGACAAGCCGCACTTCAGTGGAACGGTTTCCATTCCCGTAATGGATCTTACCGATCTGGGATTCCGGCTGGAGCAGGAAATTGAAGAGGAGATAATCGCAAAACCCGGATCACCAGGGGCAGACTACCTTTTCAGCAGGGAGATGCTGGATGTTGATTTCCTGAATAACTTCGGGCTTGACATCAAACTCAATATTGATCAGATCGAAAACTACGGAGACACCCCGATTGACAGCTTCGTTGGGTATGTCACCTTGCAGGACGGTGAATTAAAACTTGATCCTTTACGATTTGCCTATGCCGGTGGCACGATGGAGGCCAGTTTTGGCCTGCAGGCGAAACAACGGCCTGTCTATGCTCTCAAAATGGTCACTGATGACTTGATACTGGGACCCCTGCTGGCACAGCTTGAGTCGACAACCTCAATCAAGGGACGCACCAATCTGCAGCTGGATGTCACTGCCAGTGGAGGGTCTGCACATGAACTGGCCTCAAATTTAAACGGGATTATTAATATTGAATTCGAGGATACCAGGATACCGGCAGTTTATGCCGATTTGCTGGCCGTTGATGTGTTCGGCTGGGTTTTATCGAACACGGTATCCAGGGGACGATACATCAACCTGAATTGTGTGCTTATGCATTTCACTGCCGATGATGGAAAAATAAAGAGCAAGCTGTTGCTGGCAGACGGGGCTGATATGTCAGTTGGTGGACGTGTTGATCTGAATCTGCGTGATGAGACTATCAATGCCGTATTGCTGCCAATGCAGAAAGGGCGGCTGTTTTCAACGATGTCACCGATCGAGTTAAGTGGTCCAATCAGGGACCCCGATGTCCGGGCAATCCCGGCCCAGGCCGCGGTACAGGAAATTGGTGCGCTCGCGCTTAGTCCAACACTCTATTTATCCGCTCGTCTGCTGGAAACGATCTGGTCAAAGATCAGGTCAGGCGGGGATATCGATCAAGGCTGTACGAATATTGAAAAGATGACGGACGAGGCAGAAAAGACCAGGAAAAAAAAGGTCAGTCAACGCACGGATTTTAATGAATCGCTATCAGACTAGCGTTGCTGACATTCAAGTTGATAGCGTTGTATGACCATATTCCGTTTCTGTGGCCGGCCTTTTAGTTCATCCATTTGCTTGCGCAGGTCGTTGCAGTAATCCGCTTTTTCCCTGTCAGGATCGGCTTTTACAGGTTCAGTGTACACGGGGTCCTGGTCGCCAAACATGATGGACTGGCCTTTTTCAGCCAGACTGCTGAACGGCAGGGTGCAGAGCGCAAGCAAAATGATGATTTGTTTCATCGCGTATTCCCGGGCAGCTTCAGATAATTGTGTTTATAATCGACTCATTCCAGCGACTGTAAATCATAGCATTTATGCTGCACGAACAAATAGGCCAATTCTTAACGGTATTCATGGGGTTCTTTGCCATCATGAACCCCATCGCCAATACGCCGGTATTTCTTGGCTTGACGGCTGATGACTCGCCTGAAATAAAGCGGCGTGTTGCGGCAAAAGCCCTGCTGCTGACGTTTACACTGATTGTCGTCTTCTGCCTGCTGGGCAGGATCATCTTTGATCTATTTGGTATTACGCTGCCCGCGTTCCAGATTACGGGTGGCATCCTGGTATTTTTGATTGGCTTTCAGATGTTGCACGGTGAACAGTCAAAGGTTCACAGCCCGGTAACCGGGGACAAGGAAAGCAGCCTGCAGGGTGAATTAAGCGTTGCTGTCACACCGCTTGCCATTCCCATACTGGGTGGCCCGGGAACCATTGCCACCGCGATGAACTTTTCCTCGACCGGCGGCCTCACCGAGGTGATCATTACAACGGCCGCATTTGCCCTGTTGTGTCTCGTCACATATGTCTTTTTCGTGGCCGGTGAGCGACTGGTACACTTGCTTGGTGACAACGGGCTCAGTGTGATTACCCGCTTAATGGGATTGATTCTGGCCGTGATTGGTACACAGATGGTGATTACCGGCATCGAGGGTGCAATCAAGATGGCCAGGTAAGCCGGTGGCCGAATTCATTCGGCCAATAACTCTAATCAGGTGACAATAATGAAATCAATGTTTCGATATTCAATGTTTATGGTCGTTTTTGTTTCTTGTATCGGTGCCGCGTTGTCAGATACTTTATCGTCAGACTCCGCAAACACCATGACCTGTGGTACCAATTTTATATCGGTCGGCGATAGTGAGGATGCAGTACTGAACCAGTGCGGCGAGCCTTCATTCAAAGAGGGGGATCGATGGACCTACAGTGGAGTACAAGGTTCGTTTATCTATCAACTGACGTTCGGTGGCGGCAATGTGTTGTCAATACATACCCGGGCGGCTGACTGACCTGTTCACAGCACCGGTGCAAACAGGCGCATGATATTGGTGGCCAGCCGTTGCGGAAACGTACGCTGACTGAAGTGTTTTCTGTCTATAAAGTGTGACTGGGCAATATAGCTTGTCTGCAGTTCACGTACCTGCTGCGTAAATACTTCATCATAAACAAACAGGCTGATCTCAAAGTTTAACCAGAGACTGCGCATATCCAGGTTGACCGAACCGACAATACAGAATTCACCGTCCACGGTTATGGACTTGGTGTGCAGCAGTCCCTGGTCAAATTGTGCAACCCGGATGCCGACGGCAACCAGGCCATCAAGTAGTGCCGGTGTCGCATAGCGGATCATAAAGGAATCCACCTGCGCCGGAATGACCAGCGTAACAGCAACGCCGCGGTTGGCGGCGGCAATCAATGCCTCTGTCAGGGCCTCATCCGGTGCAAAGTAAGGTGTCGTGATAATCAACTCATGCTCAGCCTTGTAGATGATGCTCATTATCAGTTCGTGGATGGCGCCTTCCCTGAACACCGGGCCTGACGGGACTACCTGGACAGGCAGGTCGCCCGCTACCTGCATAGAGATGGTCGAGGCTGAATATTGGTTAACTTCCCTGGCCTCCACCGACCAGTCCATTGCCACGACATTGTCCAGCACCGACACTGCCGGACCCTCAACCCTGATCATGAGGTCAACCCATTCGCCAACACCGGCTTCCTGCTTGAAGTACCGCGGGTCCACCAGGTTCTGGCTGCCGGTATAGGCGATACAGTTGTCAATGACGGCTATCTTGCGGTGGTTTCTGATGTCTGCACGCTGAAACAGCATTTTTACCGGGCTGACATGCAATGCCTCCGTGACCTTGATGCCGGCCATCCTGAGACGCCTGGCTGGTTCACCTCTGAGGAAGTTTTTACTGCCGACCCCATCAAGCAGTATCCTGAAGTGGATACCTCGCTCATGCGCATCGAGAACCGTTTCCAGTAGCTCGTCTGCCAGACCACCAGCCGCCCATATGTAGAATTCAAGAGAACACGAAGTTTGTGCAGTCTTGATATCATTGATGAGATTGCGAAATATCGACTGATAGTCATGCAGAAGAGTGAGTCTGTTACCGGGTAGTGACGGATAGCCGATAATTTTTCTGGCCTGATGGTCCAGAGGCTGGTAGCCGTCAGGTATAGCAACAGTCTCCCGGGAGGCCCGCTCACACAGGGTATTGCGCCACGGCTTTGACCGTTCAATAACCTCCCGGGCGCGTCCAAGGCGATGCTCACCCAGTCGGTGTTCACCGATCAGCAGGTAGAGCAGCGCACCGAGGTAGGGTAGCGCCAGCACAATGGTCATCCAGGCAAAGGTCACACCAACCGGTTTTCCCCGCATCAGGATGCGCAGTGACAGACCGATCCTGATGGCCAGATCGGTGAGGAAAAACAGGTAGGCAATCCACTCCGGGTGTTGCTGCATTACTTTCTGTTACCGGTCAGACAGTGTGAACTGTATTGTCATTCGCTGATCAATTCTATGTGGCACTCTGGGCCAAGTTCAAACACGTAATTAGCCCTGGGCGCAATGTAGACGTTGGTTTCACAATCTTCGGAGCCATGGGAGTAGCCGAACATATAGTCGCCCGTGTCCAGGTAGAATGAAAACTGTCGTGAATCACCGAAACGGTAGATGGGTGCATTGTCCAGTTTGAACGTCAGTCGCTGCGCAGACGGACCCACCGGGAAGGTGTGTTTCAGGAATACTTTTGAGGAGGTATCCGGCGATTTGATTGGAGGCAACTCACCTTTCCGCTGGGGGTTGGAGCAAGCGGCAAGCAATAAAACAAATACGCAGGTAATGATTACTTTAGTCATGTTGTCTCCAGTAACGGTGTTGAATGTCTTCGCAAGGCCATGGGAAACCTGCATGATTGTCTAGCTATTGGACGAGCATACCTTATAATCCGATGCAGGGTCTACGGCTGTAAGTAATGGAAACAACAGGAAATATGATTCTC
>Ga0209013_10003514_pt1 | contig 13932 bp, 9 predicted proteins | sample Cruoilmetagenom2_FD_187291 | JGI IMG/M metagenome (GOLD analysis project Ga0209013, IMG submission 187291) | Oil polluted marine microbial communities from Coal Oil Point, Santa Barbara, California, USA - Sample 2 (SPAdes) (version 2) | ecosystem: Environmental > Aquatic > Marine > Oil seeps ... | reverse complement strand
GTTATGCGTATTGAAAAAAACATGAAGCTTGCTGATGTAATCCATCATGATTTCAATTTAACACCAGTTATTAATAGATTTGGAATTCATCTTGGCTTTGGCGATGACACAATTGAAGAAATTTGCAATACGAGAAATGTAAATACGGAGTTTTTTCTGACAATCCTGAATACATATCATGATCCGCAATATTTTCCAAAAAAACATTTGCAAAGTTTTCCGGCAAGTACACTAGTTGGTTATTTGAAAAAAGCGCATCAGTATTATTTGGAACAAAAAATTCCTGAAATAAAGGAACTGATTTTTAAACTAATGGAAGAGTCGGATGAAAATAAAGACACGTATCGGCTGGCTTTAAATTTCTATAAAGAGTATCAGGATGAATTCATTAGTCATTTAGACAGAGAAGAAATATTTGTATATCCATATGTTGTTGAGCTGGAAAAAGCAATTGAAACGGGAAAAGTCACAAACGAACTTCTAAGGCAAATGGAATCGTATTCCATTAACGATTATGAAGATGAACACGACAATGTTGAAGAAAAACTATTTGACCTAAAAAATTTAATCATCAAATATTTACCGGCTGTAGAAAATGATTCAACAAGCTATAAAGTATTGCTTGAGCTGTTCGACCTGGAGAAAGACCTTCGTGAACATGCACGTATTGAAGACATGATCTTAGTACCGAAAGTTGGAGCAATGGAATTCACAATACAAAAAATGAGCAGATAAAGTGTCAGGCAGAATAACAATAGTACTCATTGAAAGTTCATTCCTCCTAAGATCAGGAATAGAGAATTTGTTGAAAGAACTGCAGGGATTATATTTGACAGAAGTTTATGATGGCTCGGAAAAACATCTAATTGAGAAAATAAATGCATTGAAACCTGATTGTATTATTCTCAATCCTGAAATGATTAACGACTCTATTAATTCATTTGTACTATCTATGAATAATAGAGCAACTCTTATTGGTTTGATAAGTAATAATACTCCTCCTCAGATAATGAGCCGTTTCAAATACCACCTTAATATAAAAGATGATAAACATGAATTAATTAATAACCTTAAAAATATTATTGGTCTAAGAAAATCCAACAAAAAAAAGGCATCCGAAAATCAATCCTTAAGCAAAAGGGAAGTTACCATATTAAAACATATTACCTTGGGACTTACCAATCAAGAAGTTGCTGAAAAGTTATTTATTAGCGTGCATACTGTAATGACACACCGAAAAAACATAACAAAAAAACTTGGCATTAAGACTGTTTCCGGTTTAACTGTATATGCACTTTTGAATAAGATTATTGCGATTCAGGATATTGATCAATAACAATCGTATTAATTTGGTCTTCTTTCTAATTAATAAAAAAAAGGATTTCCATCTTTTGAATCTACAACTTACAGTGTTTTTCTATATTTGCCCGAAAATATCAAATTATGTTAAATTATATTGTTTGGAGCGTAAAGCCTGAGATTTTTAGTATCCCAACTGACATATGGCTTGTTGGCGGACTTGAGATAAGATGGTACGGATTACTTTTTGCTTTATCGTTTATTGCAGGATATTACATCATGCAAAAGATATTCAGAAATGAAGGTATTGGCGATAAAGTTCTAGATGAACTTACTACCTATATGATCATTTTCACTATACTTGGTGCCCGTATCGGTCATTGCCTTTTTTATGAACCCAAATATTATCTTTCAAACCCAATAGAAATTTTGAAAATATGGGAAGGAGGCCTAGCGAGCCATGGTGCTGCTGTGGGAATTCTTTTAGGATTGTACATTTTTTCAAGAAAAATTAAAAAACCCTATATCTGGATAATGGACAGGATAGTAATTGTAGTTGCACTTGCCGGGTTCCTTATTCGAACAGGCAATTTGATGAATTCAGAAATTTTTGGTGATATAACAACTTTACCCTGGGGATTTTACTTTGTAAAATACTTTGATGCAGCTTATACAACTGACCCACGACACCCAACTCAAATATATGAAGGACTAAGTTATCTGTTACTCTTCATTTTCTTATACAGGTATTATTGGAAAAATAATGGACATCCTAAACCTGGTATGATATTCGGCTATTTTTTAACAATCTTATTCTCTATCAGGTTTCTAATCGAATTTATTAAAGTTCCTCAGGTGGGTTTTGAAGAGCAGATGACCTTAAATATGGGGCAATGGTTAAGTATACCGTTTATCTTAATCGGTATATTGCTTCTCTATTGGTCAAATAAAAAAAATGAGCCTTTACCTGCACCAAAAAAATAGGCACAAGTAAGTCATTATTACATCCCCATCATACTTATTTTCTCATAGAGCGATTCATCTATTTCGTCTGCTAAATCAACTTGGCCATGTTCCCTGGCTAATTGACTTAATCGCTGAAGTACGGCTAATGCTTCCTGAATATCTTCATTATAAAAATTTACAAATCGATCATCCAACAAAGTATAATATGTAAGATCTTCTAAATATCTCTCATATAAAACATTTATAAGATCATTTCCCTTTTCGGTTGCTCCAACTTTATAATAATTATCCGCCCAGGGAATCATATAAAAATCAAAAGTAAATTTATCATTAGGAAAGAAATGGATTCCTCTGTCAAGTACTGCTTCGACAGAATCGGGTTTACCTTCCTTTACTAATGCCTGTGCCAGCCTGATATAGTTTTGTTTAATCATGCCCGAATTACGGCTGCTTTCTCTGTCGACAACCACATCATCTTCATTAAGCCTGCCCCAGCGTACATCATCTGCCATAATAACTTCATAAGTCCTTTCAGGATTTACCCCACCTACTTTAGGAATATAATCGATCGCCTCGGTAGGTTTAAACCTGTACACAATTCCTTCAAGGTGGCAATATTTATCAACGTTCAATACCTTACTTATGCTATTAGGATTGGCAAAATAAATAGGACGCTCCCAGTTATTGGTTGCAATAATATCCAATAACATTAGGTCGTTACGATAAAGGCCGTTTTGCCCTATTCTCCACGTTATCTCACCCACAATCTTATCTGCATTCTCAGAATCAACCGTCCCTGAATTTATTACCGCATTTGAGTCAATCTTTAACCTGAGATTTTTTGCGGGTACATAATTGATCCATTCGCCGTTTTGAAGTGGAATTTTTGTCCTTTTATCATTATTTTCAGCAAATGCCAGGGCGTCATTAACATCTGTGGTTTCTTCTATCCTTTCAAATACAGGTACGTAATTCTGTGCTCCCTGAGCATAAAAATTACGATCAATTGATAGAGGTAAAGGATCAGAATCATAAACCTTTCTGAACATTTGATCAACATACCAGTCACCCGATGAAAGCATGTAATTCACAACCCGCACATCAGTCCTTATGCCTTCAACTTCCTGAACATACCACAGCGGAAAAGTATCGTTATCACCGTTTGTAAATAAAATAGCATTTGGCTCACACGATTCGAGATACATCCGTGCGAAATCACGTGCCGCATATTTTCCGGAACGATTGTGCGACTCCCATCCCTGCTGAGCCATAATTCCGGGCACAAGTATCACTGATAACAATGTAACTGTCAATGCAGTTATCTTGTTATTATTAATCTTTTTTCGAAGTCCATCGTAGAGCGCCAAAACACCAAGACCGATCCATATTGTAAAAGCATAAAATGATCCGGCGTAGGCATAATCCCTTTCACGTGGCTGCAGCGGTGTTTGATTCAAGTACACAATAATTGCCAGCCCGGTCATTATAAATAATAAGAAAACAACCCATGTATCTTTCTTGCTTTTCGATAGCTGAAACAGTAACCCTAACAAGCCCAGCAATAAAGGTAGAAAATAAAACTTTGTATTAGCAGGGTTCTTCATGCTTTGTGGCAAATTACCCTGATCTCCCAACCGCCAATTATCAATAAAGCCTATTCCACTCACCCAATTTCCGTGGTTTATCTCCCCCTGACTTTCAATATTATTTTGTCTTCCGGTGAAATTCCACATGAAATACCTCAAGTACATGTGGTCTATTTGATAAGTAAAAAAGAACTTCAGGTTTTCGCCAAAAGTAGGTTTAAACATTACTTCACTACTTCCATCTCCTTTTTGCACCCTTACCGGTGTACCTTTACTACCTCCATATTGTTTATATAAGCTAATATGTGCAGGTTTAGAGCTACTCCACATACGAGGAAAAATAGTAGTGAATCTCTCATCATATATAGGTTTGGTTCCCCTACGATCGTCAATTACAACATATTTTCCTTTTTCAGTATCCTTTGTATAAACAGGGTTTCCATCTTCGCTGTCAATTGCCGGTGCATTGTAATAGCGGCCTGCAAATAATGGCCATGTTCCGTATTGTTCCCTGTTTAAATACGACAATAAACTGATGGCATCTTTTGGGTCATTTTCGTTGATCGGAGGGTTTGCATTTGCCCTGATCACCAGGATAAAAAATGACGAATATCCAATCAAAATTAGAGTTAATGCCAGAATAGCTGTATTAAGGATCACTTTTCCATTTTTTCTGCTATAATAAAGACCTCCAACTATAAGAGCAAGAATTATCAGGAAGTAAATTATGGTTCCTGAATTGAATGGTAAGCCGACAGTATTAACAAAGAATAATTCGAATTTACCTGCCAACTCAACTATACCGGGTATAATTATATACATTATTATGGCTAGAATTAATATGGAAAGTATCCCGGCCGTAATAAATCCTTTATATGAAAATTTATACTTTTTATAATAATAAACATAAACAATGGCGGGTATGGCTAATAAGTTCAATAGATGAACGCCAATTGAAAGACCAATTATAAAAGCAATCAATAATATCCATCTGTATCCGTGCCTATGATCAGCAACTTCCTCCCAGCGTAATATTGCCCAAAACACAACAGCCGTGAGGAAAGATGACATAGCATATACTTCACCTTCAACCGCGGAAAACCAGAATGAATCGGAAAAAGCATAAGCTAAAGCACCAACAACACCGGCTCCAAGTACAGCCCATGCATCTCCTTTTGACATTACATCATCGGCCGATTTTATGTATAGTTTCTTTGCCAACATAGTTATTGACCAGAAAAGAAACAAGATTGTAAAACTACTTGACAAAGCCGACATGATGTTTATCATCAAGGCTACATTTTCAACATTGCCGAATGCGAATAATGTGAAAAACCGGCCTAAAAGCTGAAACAATGGCGCTCCGGGAGGATGCCCAACCTGCAGTTTGTATGCAGTAGCTATATATTCACCGCAATCCCACCAGCTTGCTGTTGGTTCAAGAGTTAAAAAATAAACCAGGGTGGCAATTGCAAAAACTGTCCAACCAACAATATTATTAACTGTTTTATAATTTTTCATCTCCGATATACTTTAGGCTAATTTAAAAAAGCGAAAATAAGACTTTTAATAAAACCTGTTTTTACTAATGATTTTAATTTAACAGAATTTAATAGTTAAAGAGCTTAACTCCTTCGGCAAATAAAGAATTTACGTAGATATTTGGTTTTTTTTATAAACTGATTTGTAATAATAAAAAATCGAGTATCTTTGCACCCCGATTGTCCGATGGTGTAATGGTAGCACTTATGATTTTGGTTCATATAGTCAAGGTTCGAATCCTTGTCGGACAACGAAACAAGAATATGATTGATTGAGAGGGGACGGTGAGTCCCCTCTTTTTATAAATGATTAAAAAAGAAGAAATATTAAAACTGGTTGAAGAGTTTCTTGCTGACACAGATAGGTTTGTTGTTAAACTTAGTGTAGGCAAGGAAACTAAAATCAACATTTATATTGATGGTGATTCAGTAGTAAGCATTGATGACTGTATTGCAGTTAGCCGACATATTGAATCAAACCTTGACAGGGATAAGGAAGATTTTGAGCTTAGTGTTTCATCAGCAGGAATTGGAGAACCGTTTCAACATATTCGCCAGTTTAAGAATAAAATTGACAAATCGGTTGAGATACTTTTAAATGATGGCTCGAAGTTTAAAGCCATTTTATTAGGTGTAAATGACAATGAAATTAATGTTGCAAAAGAAGTAAAAATCAAAAAGAAGAAAAGCAAAATGTTCACAACCGGTGAGCCTGAATTAATTTTATTAAAAAATATAAAGTACACGAAAGAAATTATAACAATTTAGATTTTACTGAAGACTAATAAAAAGATCATGGATACAATGAATTTGGTCGATACCTTTTCGGAATTTAAGGAATTTAAAAATATTGACAGAGAAACGATGATGCGCATCCTTGAAGATGTATTTCATAGTATGCTAATTAAACAGTTTGGCGAAGAAGCCAAATTTGATATTATTGTAAATATCGATAAGGGTGATTTAGAAATCTGGCATTATCGTGAGATTGTTGAAGATGCAGATGTTGAAGATGAGAATTTGCAGATTGCATTTTCGGAAGCAATTAAAGTAGAACCCGATTTTGAAGTTGGTGAAGATTTCTCAAAACAAGTTTGGTTAAAAGATTTTGGCAGAAGGGAAATATTAACAATCAGACAAAATCTAGTTTCAAAAATTCTTGAATACGAAAAGGATAATGTTTATAAAAAATATAAGGAAAAAGTTGGTGATATTGTAACAGGAGAAGTTTACCAGGTTTGGAAAAAAGAGATCCTCGTACTTGATGATGAAAGCATTGAACTAATACTTCCAAAATCGGAGCAAATTCCATCCGATTACTACCGTAAAGGAGATAATGTTCGAGCAGTAGTATCAAAAGTTGATATGAGAAATAATTCGCCAATTATCATACTTTCACGTACATCTCCTGTGTTTCTGGAAAGACTTTTTGAAGCAGAAGTACCTGAAGTTTATGATGGCCTGATTACTATCAAAAAAATTGTCAGGGTTCCGGGCGAACGAGCCAAAATTGCCGTTGAATCATATGATGACCGCATTGATCCGGTTGGTGCTTGTGTCGGAATGAAAGGATCTCGTATTCATGGAATCGTCAGAGAACTTAAAAACGAAAATATTGATGTAATAAACTTCACAAGTAATGAATCCCTTTACATTCAACGCTCATTATCTCCTGCTAAAATTTCTTCAATAAAAATTGATGATGAAGGAGAAAGAGCTGAAGTTTATATGAAACCTGATCAGGTTTCGCTGGCAATTGGTAAAGGAGGTTTTAATATAAAACTTGCCGGACAATTAACCGGATACGAGATTGATGTTTATCGCGACACTGATGTGGAAACTGAAGATGTTGACCTCAGTGAATTCTCTGATGAAATTGATCAGTGGATCATTGATGAACTGAAAAATATTGGCTGCGACACTGCGAAAAGCGTGCTTGAGATCGAAATAAAAGATTTAGTATCAAGAACAGACTTAGAAGAAGAGACAATAAATGAGGTAATGCGCATATTAAAAGCTGAATTTGAATAAAAACATTATTTTTACACATGTCTGGTTCACTGACTTAGAAAAATAAGGAAAGAATATGACTCAAGAAAAAAAGGTTGTTAGGTTAAGTAAGGCTGCTAAAGAATTCAATATTGGTAGAGATACCATTACTGATTTTCTTTCAGAGAAAGGTTTTACAATTGACAGGAACCCAAATACTAAGCTAACACCAGAGATGTATGATCTTCTACTTGATGAATTTCAGGAAGAAAAGCATGTTCGGGAGATTGCTCAAAAAAAGGAACTGGAATATGTAGGAAAAGAAACAATTACTATTGACAACAAAGTTGAAAAAGAAGAGAAAAAAGAAATTGACGAATTTGAACCGACAAAAGAGTTATTCATAAAAAATGCCGGTATCGATTATTCTGACAACAAAACTTCAAAGGAAAAAATTAAGGAAGAGCCTAAGGAAGAACCAAAAGAAGAGCCAAAAGAAGAAGTAGTAAAAACTGAAGCCAAACCAAGCCCTGAAACTGACAAGAAAGAACAACCTACTGAAGAAATTGGAGATGTAAAAGTTGTTGGGAAAATAGACCTTGAAAATATTAACCAAAAAACCAGGCCTAAAAGAAAGACAAAAGAAGAAAAACAAAAAGAAAGAGATTCAAAAGATGTAAAAAAGAAACCAGCAGCTAAAGAAGTAGAAAAAGAGGTTAAAAGTAAAAAAGAAGTTCCTGCTGAACCTGAAATAAAAAAAGAAATTAAAACAATTACAACCGACGAGAAAAAAAAGGAAGTTGTAAAAGAAGAAGATAATTTCATTCCAACTACATTTAAGAAGTTAACAGGTCCTAAAGTTGTTGACAAAATTGAACTCCCAAAAATTGTTAAGCCTAAGAAAGTTAAAAAACCTGTTGCTTCATCTTCTGATGATAAACAAGCACGGAAAAAGAAGAAAAGAAGAAGAATAAAATCTCAACCTCAGGCTAAAGAAAGTGTAAAACACGAACCAAGGAAAAAGCCTTTCACAAAAAAGAAAGAAGTCAGGCCTGAGCCAACGGAAGAAGAAATCCAAAAGAGAATAAAAGAAACATTGGCACGGCTTGCTCCATCCGGTAAATCAAAGTCATCAAAATATCGCCGACTAAAAAGGGAATCCGTATCTCAGAGTACACAAGAAGAACTAGAGCGTCAGGAGCAGGAGAAATCAATTCTTAAAGTAACTGAATTCCTTACTGCAAACGAACTTTCACAAATGATGGATGTTAGCATTAATGACATTATTAAATCATGTATGCAACTCGGATTGTTTGTGTCAATTAACCAACGAATTGATGCGGAAACCATTGTATTAGTTGCTGAAGAATTTGGATACCAGGTTGATTTTGTGAGCGTTGATGATTCGGAAAATCTTGAAGTTGAGGAAGAGGAAGATGATCCGGAAAGTCTGATCGACAGAGCACCTATAGTTACGGTTATGGGTCATGTTGACCATGGTAAAACTAAGCTTCTTGATTATATTCGTAAAGCCAATGTTGTAGCCGATGAAGCAGGAGGTATTACTCAACATATTGGAGCATACGAGGTGACTACAGAAAGTGGAAAGAGCGTTACATTTCTTGACACCCCGGGACATGAGGCTTTTACAGCTATGCGCGCCAGAGGTGCAAAAGTTACTGATATTGCAATTATTGTAATTGCTACCGACGACAGCGTAATGCCTCAAACCAAGGAAGCAATTAACCATGCCCAGGCAGCAGGAGTTCCGATAGTTTTTGCATTTAATAAAATGGATAAACCCGGTGCAAAATCTGATAAGATAAAAGAGCAGCTTTCAACCATGAATATTCTTGTTGAAGATTGGGGCGGAAAATTCCAGTCACAAGAGATTTCAGCTATTACAGGTATGGGGATAGAAGACTTGCTTGAGAAAGTACTTCTTGAGGCTGAACTGCTTGAGTTAAAAGCTAATCCTGATAAACCTGCAAAAGGAACAGTAATTGAAGCAACTTTGGATAAAGGACGTGGTTATGTTACAACCGTGTTGGTACAGGATGGCAACATGAATCAAGGAGATATTGTACTGGCAGGCCCTATATTTGGTAAGGTTAAAGCATTATTTAATGAAAGAAATAAAAAGATAACCAATGCAGGCCCATCTACTCCAGTTATACTTCTAGGACTCAATGCGGCTCCTCAGGCAGGTGATATATTTAATGTAATGACTGATGAAAAAGAAGCGAAGAACCTCGCATCAAAACGTCAGCAACTAATTCGTGAGCAGACTCAAAGAACTCAGAAGCATATTACACTTGATGAAATTGGAAGAAGAATAGCCATAGGAGATTTTAAAGAACTTAATATAATTGTAAAAGGTGACGTTGACGGTTCAGTGGAAGCGCTATCTGATTCATTACTTAAACTCTCTACAGAAGAAGTACAGGTTAACGTTATACACAAAGCCGTTGGTGCAATTACTGAGTCAGATGTAATTCTTGCCTCAGCTTCTGATGCCATTATTATAGGTTTCCAGGTAAGGCCGGTGCCACAAGCCAGAAAATTGGCTGAAAAAGAGCAGATTGACATCAGGCTTTACTCAATTATTTACCAAGCTACAGAAGAATTAAAGGCCGCTGTTGATGGTATGCTGACGCCTAAAACTGAAGAAAAAATTACATGTAATATTGAAATCCGGGAGGTATTCAAAATTACTAAAGTCGGTACTATCGCTGGATGTTATGTCCTGGATGGAAAAATTAACCGAAATACAAGGGTACGCCTGATTAGAGATGGTATTGTGGTATATACCGGTAAACTTGGATCTTTAAAACGATTTAAAGACGATGTTAAAGAAGTTGCTGCCGGATATGAATGCGGACTCAATATTGAAAATTTCAACGATATTAAAGTTGGCGATATAGTGGAAGGCTACGAAGAGGTTGAAGTTAGATAACCTATCTAATAGGTCTTCGTCATACTTTCTGTAATTACAACAATATAATCAGCGAGGTTTTCATTTTTTTCACCTAAGTTTTCTATTTCTTCTTGCTCAACAGAAGCAATTGTAACAATATTCAAACCAGGCTTATATTTTTCGAGATACCAGATTATTCCTTCGTGATTATTTGAATGATACGTGCCATTGTAATGAATGAAGAGCTTATCATTTTCTATGGCTTCAGCAATTGAATAAGCCATGGTGGCATCTTTTATCGCCTGGGCCTTCGGCAAGTTCTCGTTTACGTGTGCCATCATCTTCATATCTTCAAGCATAGCCTGATATCCTTCTAATTCCGGGTCGTATTCAACAGGCAAAGGGGCGATATAGCTTTTGGCTTCAGCGGATAAATCTTCCAGGCCTTCAAACCCCTTTTTATAAACAACAGAGGCATACCTTCGTGGTATATTCGTAGCAATAAACTTTAATTGATTCTCTTTTGCAAATTCAACTAAAGGAGCATAATCAGTTTTATAGTTAGGCCATAATCTTGCTTCTTTTTTAAAGCTCTTATCACTTATCTCCCCCTGAATATATTCATTCAGAATCAGCTGATTGTCAGCCTCGAACATTTCTGCACCCAATACGAGATTACCATTTTTGCTTTCAAACAATTCTCTTGTCAGTTCAACCTGCAACCAATGACAAATCGGATTATTATGTAATTCTCCAAAAAAGATAACATTGGCGTCCTGAATTGCATCCAGCATTTTGCTGTATTTAACATTTTTACCTGTAGAATCAAAAATCTGATAAGCAGGTTTGTCATTCTTAAATGCAAGCAGGAAAAAGCTCAATGCAAGTATGATTAAAGCTCTTTTTATCATTATTTCTGTTTTGATTTTTTTAGCTGATCCTCTTTAAACATTAAAGGAAGCAGGTTTTCAATGCCATTCACTACCTGAACAAGCCCCTCCTGCCCTTTCATAACAATCCTGATCTTTTCATGTTGCCTACTTTCTGTTTCAGCAATAACCTGGCGGCATGCTCCACAGGGAGTAATTGGTGACTTCGTTATAAAATTATCAGATGAAGCAGTAATAGCTATAGCTTTAACTTTTAATTCAGGATATTTTGACTTTGCATGAAAAATAGCTACTCTTTCAGCACACAAGCCTGAAGGATAAGCAGCATTTTCCTGGTTACTTCCCATTATTATTTCACCATTTTCTAGCAACACCGCCGCTCCAACATGGAACTCCGAATATGGGGCATATGAACCATCAATTGCTATCAGGGCTTGATTTAATAATGCATTTTCCCAATCCTTTAATAAGCTGGCATCACTATATTCTTCTATTTGAATATTAATTTCTCTGATTTTCATTCCAGAATGATTTACAGCTAAATTAGAAAAATATTTTTCAATTTATTGTTTTTGCATTTTCTCTGCTTTTTCCAAATAATAGAAAGGAATAGAAAAATGCGAATAAGGTAGCTCCGGCTTGAGTTTCTAGCGTATCATCCGAGAACATTGAAAAAATTATAATTAAAAAGAATGTAACAAAGAAATAATCACTAAATCCTTTCTGTTTTACAGCTGGATAAATAAGTGCGAACAGAAACCATAAAAACCCAAATACCCCAAATGTAATAAACATGGCCAAAAACTGGTTATGAGCATGAAACCTAAACTTTGCCTTAAGTTCGGAGCCCATTTGAGTATATTGATTTATAAGTTTATACTCAATATCTCCGGTACCAACACCGGTCCAAAAATTTTTACTTATCAGTTTAAGCGATGCTTTGGAATATTCAACTCGTTGCATTACAGAACTGCCACTAGGGTCACCAGTCTTTTTATAAACATAATACCCTGTCATTATTTTAAGGATTCGGGTACGAAGCCCCGGATTTTTAACGTAATTATAGTTAGCAACCCCTTTCTCAATCATACTGATATCCCTTTTAGTTAGGGCTTTAACACCTTTTGCGTCTTTTCGCAAATCTTTTGAGGTTAAATATCGAATTAAGGTTGCTTTAATTTCAACACCACCTTCGGTTTTGTCTTCGTAATCATATGAACTTCTCTCATTCCATGCTTGTATCATTTCATTTTTACACACATACAATCCAATATAACGACCATCTTCAATACCCTGCACAACAGTATCGTGCGTATAAGGATTCCCTAATTCGGTTTGTGTATCTAATTCACTAAAAACTATTTCAGGAGGTGTCTTAGCATTAATTACAACCTGCCGAACATAAAAAAATACCGACATCGGAATGCCAATCGCAAGAATTATAAAAGAAAGTTTAACCGAAAAACTTTGTGTTTTGAAAAGTAAAATAACTAGGTATAAAATGGACACTATCAGCACAATCCATAAACCGGTTAATGATTCTAACAGAATTAAAAATACGACAAACCATATCAGAACAACAGTAAAAATGATTTTATGCCATATTTTGAAACTCTTATCGAAGATTATAAAATACGCGAGTGTAAATAAAGAGAAACAAATGTTAAGTCCAAACCTGATAGGAGAAATAAATGGGGAAATTTCTCTGATATCAACAAAATTTCCTTTTAACATTAACGAAACACTGATTAATGTACCTGCTAAAGTAGCGGTAACATAAAATAGCATTAAAATTCGGAATCTCTTGTAAACTGTTTTTTCCATAGTTGAAAAAACTATGGGAAATAACAATAGAGGAAGTTTAACCCTTAAATCTTTTAAAGCATAATCCATATCGGTTGTATAAAACAATCCCATGATATGTATAAGATATATTGAAGCCAATATAAGCGCCGGCTTATTGTTAACGAATGCTGTTAACTTTTCAGTTAAGTTTTGATATGCCAGTGAACCCAGATAAGCTATAAAATGAATAATCCCTTTAAAAACTCCGCCTAACTTAAAGAATCTGAAGCTTATATGAAACGAGAAACCTGACCACAGCCACAATCCCAGCAACATAAATTCTGCTACACTCATAGCAAACTTTGAGAGAGGCAGGCTAATTGCAATAAGCGTTAATACAATAAAGTATGTAAGCGAATGAATATTTGTGCTGGATTTTATCATGTTAAAACATTACTAAGTACTAATCCTTGTCACAATCCGCTTTGTGATATGAACCATTAAGAATTGAGGTATACAAACTATTGTTTGAAAGAATATTTATAGCTTCTTTTATTTCAAGATTGTTTTTAATCGTAGCTATAATTTTTCCTTTTTGATAATAATAACGGCCAACAATTTCCAATAATAGTAAATCTTGTATCTCACTTCTAAATTTCTTGATGTCATTTTTCTTTTCTTCCTTAACCAACGAATCCAGAGTTTCTATTTGATCGGCTAAGGTCGAAATGTAACTTTCCCGTTCAGCACTCTTTTTTAGCCTCTCAATTAAAGATTCTGTTTCTGTGAGATAATCAAAATCTTCATCTGTTACGAATACTTTAAAATCTGCATAAACTGAGTCAGTAATTACAAAATATTCAGGTTCTGCAATTTCATTGTTTTTCAGAACAAAACTATTCGCATAATTAAAAATATAATTATTGGCATACAAATCTGCTGTTATCTGGCTGAACGGA
>Ga0209013_10003513_pt1 | contig 13935 bp, 9 predicted proteins | sample Cruoilmetagenom2_FD_187291 | JGI IMG/M metagenome (GOLD analysis project Ga0209013, IMG submission 187291) | Oil polluted marine microbial communities from Coal Oil Point, Santa Barbara, California, USA - Sample 2 (SPAdes) (version 2) | ecosystem: Environmental > Aquatic > Marine > Oil seeps ... | reverse complement strand
AGGCTCCGGAAAATAGGTCTTCATGCGTATACCAAAAAACTTATTGGTCCGGGCAATCAGATCATAGGTTTCAGGGAAAAGCCTCCCGGTGTCGAGGGTAAAGACTTCTGTATCTTTCTTCTGGCGAAGCACCATCTCAGTAATTACCTGGTCCTCCAGACCAAGACTGGTGGATAGAACGATATGTTCACCAAAATGCTGCAGGAAAAAACCAATGACACCCATGGGGCTCTTGCCTTTCAGCTCCTCATTCCATTGCGCTATTTGCGCCTCTAACTTATCGCTTAATTCCATGCTCTTGCTAAATAATAAATCAGGTAAAGGATTCCATTTTACCCATGTCGGCCCAGCTATCGCGATCGTGCCGGAATAGATTGACAGGATTGGAAAGAGCCAGATCCAGGTAAAAGGGCATCAGTGGAAAACGTTTCTCTTTAGGGAAAAGAGTAAAAACTTTAGGATCCATGATATGAATTGCACTGAAAGCGATGGGAATAAGACCGTCTGCTGAATCACAGGCTAGAATTGTTTCGCCGCTCCGGTTATCGCGCCAACCCTTTAAAAAGCCTTCTTCACTCATCAACAGGCTTCGGGTGGTTACCCGCTCCTTCACCGCCAGCGTAGCCACTGTTCCACTCTTAAGATGATCCTCATACATGGCACGCAAATCTATATCACTAATAATATCCACATTATATACAAGAAAGGGATCTTCCCCGAAAAACCAGGAAGCATTGGCAATTCCCCCTCCGGTATCGAGCAGTTCATCCTTTTCATGTGAGAACTCTATCTCGATCCCGAACTGATCCTTTTGCTTCACAAAATCCATTATCAAAGAGGCATGATGATGAACATTGATAATGATGGAAGTAAAGCCACTGGATTTCAGCTTTTCAATTATGTGTTCCAGCAGGGGCTTACCCTCCCATTCAAGCAAGGCTTTGGGCTTATGATCGGTCAGCGGCTTCAGGCGGGTACCCAGCCCTGCCGCCAGAATCATTGCTTTATTTTCTTGGGTTTGCAACACCATTTCTCTTTTGGGGATTGATTCTCACATTTGGTACAATGATATTTCATCTTCCTGTCCACTAACTTCTCATCCAGTCCATCACCCTCCTTGCACAATTTCTTACTCATCTATTCCCTTTATGCAGAGAATAACGCCAGAGCTGCAAAAATGTTTTGCTTTAAGAAAATTCCGGCTTCATATGTTTACTGTAGATCTCACTGGTACGGTCCAGGTGATCTTTCATGATCGTATACGCCCGCTCACCATCCTGCTTCCTGACTGCATCCAATAGATCCCGGTGCGATTTCAGGGTAGAGCTCTTCTCCCCATCTATATTTCCATAGATATAATTCCTCATCCTGGGAAGCAGTGAGTAGATGGGCTCCATGGTCATCTGGACTATGGGATTCAGCGTGGCCTTAGTTATGGCCAGGTGGAACATGTTATCCAGGTCAGCCTCCTGCTGGGTATTGTCAGGATCACTCGCTTCAAACTCAACCAGAATCCTGCTCAATTCGTCCAGATCCTTATTAGTCCGGTTAAGGGCAGCAAGCTTTGCTATTTCGGGTTCAAAAATAGACCTCACCTCGATGATCTGGGAAAGAAGATTCTTATCAAATTTCAGATCGTAATATAGGTTAAGGGTATCTATGGCATCTTCGATTTTGATCTCGCTTACATACATGCCACTGCCTTTCTGGATGGTAATTAGTCCACGTGCGCTCAAGCGTCTCAAAGCTTCCCTCAGTGCAGTTCTGCTGACTCCAAAAGATTCACACATCTCTCTTTCCGTGGGTAACTTCGATCCCACTACAAGCTTCTTCTCACGGATTGCATTTTCAATTGTACGTTCAATCCGCTGACTCAGGGTAAGTTTGTTGCCAATATTTTGAAAAATATCATCCATACATACAGATTTAGTTGATCTTATCTATTCCACCACCAGGGGATCGCTTAACTGACTCTCGTTGTTGAGCCTGTCAAGACCGGAAACGCGGTAGACCCCTGCCGGAATCCCCTTCTCAAAAGTAATGCTGGATTCGCCAGTAAGCTGCACCAGGTAAGCCACACCTTTTATCCGACTGTTCTCACCCGGTTTATACCTGTATACAGTAAAAAACCTGCAACGGTCCATCTCATCCGAAGTCTCCGGCACATCCCAGACCAGTGTCTTCCCTTCCATCCTTAAACCCGAAGGCTTCCCGGGAGCCCGCGCATCAATCCAGGGCATTTCCGGAACCAGGGCAGGTGTTTGGCAATGCTTCTTTTGGAGAGTTTTATTTAGCCCGGCCAGTTCTTTCCGGAAAAAATGTTTGCTGCTGAAGTAGCCGAAACCATCGAGCCCCTCCAGATCCCGGATCAAATCTATCTGCCTGAGGAGATACTTCTCCTTTCGCCACTGTGGATATAAGGATTTCCTGTCCAGCCTGTAGGGTGCCAGTCCCACATACATGTGCCTCCCAAAGCTAAAATCGTTCCACCAGTAGGCCAGGGTGGAAAATCCCACTGCAGGATGATTCTCCCGCCAGTACAATTGCGGCATCAGGTAATCGATCCATCCTTCTTGCTGCCAAAGCAAGACATCCGCATACAATCCGTCATAATTGGAGGTCCCTGCACTAGTTTCAGACCCCCGTTCATCCTCGGAGCGGTTACGCCATACCCCGAAAGGACTGATCCCAAACTTCACCCATGGCTTCTCCTCCTTAATGGCTGCTCCAAGCATGGCAATTATGGTGTCGACGTTATATCTTCTCCATTCTTCGAGGCGGTCAGGGAAGAATTCTCCTCCAAAGTTGGCAAAATCCAGGCTGTCGGGAAATTCCTGGTTTTCAACTCTGTAGGGATAGAAGTAATCATCAAAGTGGATGGCATCCACATCATATCTCCTGACCACATCCACAACCACTTCTCTGACAAAATCCCAAACTCCGGGATTGGCTGGTGAGAAATAGGATCTTCCACCATAAGAGAACAACCATTCGGGGTGCTTGTGAATGATATGGCTTCCGCTCAGGGAATCGGAAGTATCCAGGTTGATTCTGTAAGGATTGAACCAGGCATGCAGTTCCATGCCACGCTTATGTGCTTCACGGATCCAGAACTCCAGCGGATCGTAGAAAGGATCGGGAGCCTTCCCCTGCTCTCCCATAAGAAATCCCGACCAGGGTTCCAGTTCAGATGAATAGAGAGCATCTGCTGTGGGCCGTACCTGCAGGATGATGGCATTTATCCCGTTCTTCTTATGCATATCCACAATGGCCAGGATCTCTTGCTGCTGCTCATAAGTGGAGAGTCCTGGTTCAGAGGGCCAGTCGATGTTGGCCACCGTGGCCACCCACACTCCTCTGAATTCCCTCTTGGGTGGCTGCGCAGACAATAGCTGTATAAAGAATCCACATAAGCCCAGAATAAGCACAAACCGTTGAGAAATAGCAACTAACATACCGTTCCTTATCAAAAGTTTCAGGTCTCAGTGTGACATTAGTGTTGCAATTTACAAATATAATCTGGAAATTTGTCATACATCATTCATATGACTATAGCATGATATTGATAGCAGACAGCGGCTCCACCAAGACCGATTGGAGATTGATAAGCGGAGAAAATATCCGCAGCATGTCAACCCGGGGTATTAATCCCTACCATTCCAGTGAAAAAGAGATCGTGGAGGAGCTCTGGAGCCTTGATTTTAAGAGAGATGAACAAAATATCCAGGAGATCTACTTCTACGGATCGGGCGTAGCTAATGAAGAGATGAAGGATATTATCCGCAGGTCGCTTCAAAAGCGAATCGGAGTACACCCCTATATCCAGGTACACGATGATCTTCTTGGTGTGGCCAGAGCTCTTTTCCATGACAGAAACGGAATTCCCTGCATTCTGGGGACAGGCTCCAATACCGGACTCTATAAGGACGGCAAGATCTCCGATAAGGTACCGGCCATGGGCTACTCCCTTGGTGATGAAGGGGGTGGTGCCGATATTGGTAAGCGCCTGGTAAATGCCCTGCACAAGAGAAACCTGAGCGATGATCTGAGAGAGGCCATTATTGCAGAGGAAGGACTCACCATGGACCAGATCCTGGAAAACGTTTACAACCAACCACATGCCAACAGATACCTGGCATCCTTAACCAAGATTGTCACAAAATATTTAGAACATAAGGAGATCCGGGAGATTGTTTCTGATGCATTTGAGGATTTTATCGAAAAAAACATTAGCAAGTACAGTGAGTTCAGGGAACTGGAAATAGGTTTCGCAGGATCAGTAGCCCATTATTTCAAGGAGATCCTGGCTGAAGTGATGGCAAGGCATCAATTGAAAATCAGTCTGATTCTCCGCTCGCCCATCGAGGGCCTTGTGACTTATCATAAGGAAGTTCACAACTCAGAGAGGTATGGATCTATCTCTATGACAGAATCTACATCCCGGTACGAAAACCTGGACCAGATGAGTATCAGGGAGTTATTGGAAAATATTAACAATGAAGACAGTACCGTACATAAGGCTGTGCACACGATTATCCCGGAGATCGAGAAACTGGTGGATGGCATTGTTCCAAGGCTATTGAAAGGGGGCCGTCTCTTCTATGTTGGGGCAGGGACAAGTGGCAGGCTCGGGATAGTGGATGCATCTGAGATCCCTCCCACCTTCGGGGTTCCCTTTGATATTGTGATTGGCATCATTGCCGGAGGAGATAAAGCCATACGAAAGGCTGTTGAATCGGCCGAAGATGACAGGGATGGTGCATGGCGCGACCTGGCAAAATTCAAACCCGGGAAAAACGATGTGGTGGTTGGGATTGCAGCCTCGGGAAGAACGCCTTATGTAATTGGCGCCGTTCAGGATGCAAGGAAAAATGGTCTTCTGACCGCATGTATCACAAATAACCCAAACAGTAAGCTGGCCGAGGCCGTGGACATCCCTCTGGAAGCACTGGTGGGACCAGAATTTGTAACAGGCAGCACCCGCATGAAGTCCGGTACTTCCCAGAAACTGATCCTCAATATGATCACCACCTCAACCATGATCAAACTGGGTCGTGTAAAAGGCAACAAAATGGTAGATATGCAGCTCACAAATGCCAAGCTGGTAGAACGGGGTTCCAGAATGATCAGCGAGGAGCTGGGGCTGGAGATGGAGGAGTCCAAAAGGCTCCTGCTGCTGCATGGATCCGTACGAAACGTACTGGATAGTTTCAACTAGCTACTCCTGTTTTCCGAAAAAGACAAGCATTTCAGAAGTTGGCCTCTAACAATTGACTCTCCCCGCAGCAAGCTGCGGGGGATCATCGATTAATACATTATTTTATTTGTGCTCGCTAACCCCGAAGTAGAACTTCGGGGAATGCGCGAGCGTAATTCAATAATCTGCTTTTGAGTTTCATTTTATGGATTGCCTTAATAACCTTCTTGATTGAATCTCACGCGCTTATGAAATTGACCGATATTAATAGGTTTGTATCAACCGCCAGAGTGCATAATCCTTTGTGTTTTTACCGAAATCTACACTATATTTGAAAGCCACAATTTCATTACTGGCTAATTGACGAGCTAAACATTTACAAGTATTCTATGTCTGTTGGAGGAAAGATTGATATTGAAACAATCAGACAATTTAAAGCTGACGACAAGTCAGCATTCAATACTATTTACCAAACATACAGTAAAAGAATATTGAGTTTTGCTTATGCTTATATTAAAATACAATCAGATGCAGAAGAGATCGTCCAGGATGTTTTTCTGAAAGTCTGGGAAAACAGGGAGAAAATCGATGAATATTTATCTTTTGAATCATATTTATTTACCATTACCTATAATACTACCATTAGTCTTTTGCGAAAAAAGGTTACAGAGAAGCAATATATAGCATACCTGAAATCTATCCAGAATACTTCACCAGGAAATAACACAATACCGGAAATTGAATTCACTGAATTAAAGGAGAAAGCTCATCAGATCATTGAAAAATTGCCTCCCAGACAAAAGCAGGTATTCAATTTAAACCGTGAAGAAGGACTTACTTACACAGAGATTGCAACATTGTTAAATATTTCTCCGAATACTGTTGAATCCCATATGGAAAGAGCTCTAAAAACAATACGTAAAAAGCTGGGTGACATTTCCATTGCACTACTGATATTCTATTACCTTTTTATTTAGCGGGTACCCCAAGCAAAAAAAAATACTGTATGATGTGGTGGTAGACGGCATTGTCTGCGTATTACTTATAAATTCCAAATTTTCCTGGATAGTTTTAGGTTGGTTTTAGTTTAGGTTAGTTTTAGTACAGAGTAGTTAGGTTAGCAGTAAATGCCTGCCCTGTGGGATCGCACCGACAGGGTGGGTGTTTACGAAGTTTTTTTACAGAAATTTAAACAAAGATGAATAAAGAACTTTTCACACGATATATTAATAACCAGTGCACCAGCGATGAAATTGATCGTTTTGCAACATGGATTAAAGATGAAGCGCACTCAGAGGATGCCAGACAATTACTGCAAGCGGCGTGGGGCGACACAGAGCAATGCGACGAAGACCTTTCAGTGGACTATGATAGAATTCTTGACAACGTTCATCAAAATATCAATCATTCCAGATCAAAGAATATGAAACTCATTTCCGGTTCTTTAAAAACCCGAAAGCAGAATTCATATAGAATTATATCTGTTCTGTCAAGAATTGCTGCTGTTTTGTTTATTCCACTGTTTTTATATTTCATGTATGGTTACATAATAGAGGATGGAGTATTCCCAGGAGGGAAGAACGAATCTTCCTCATTTATGACAGAAGTTTCATCACCCATGGGATCCAGAATACACATGGAATTGCCAGATGGTTCAAATATCTGGCTCAACCATGGAAGCAGTATTCAGTTTCCACAACAGTTCAAGGGTAAAACAAGGACAGTAAAGCTTAAAGGTGAGGGATATTTCCAAATTTCCCATGATGAGAAAAAACCTTTTATTGTTGAAGCTGGAGAAATTCAGGCTCTTGTTAAAGGTACAGAGTTTAACATGATGGCATATCCCGAAGAAGCAGTCATCGAAACCACCTTGAAATCCGGTAGTCTTATTCTCCAGAGGCGAACCGGTAAAAAGAAGGCTCAGGATTTATTTGAATTGGTACCTGGTCATCATGTTCGGTACTTGCCGAATGAAAAGAAATTAATTCACGGGATTTGCAATCCTGATAAATATATCTCCTGGAAAGAAGGGAAACTTGTTTTCGAAAGTGATTCTTTTGATGAAATCATTAATAAACTCAGCAGATGGTATAATGTAGATATTCAGTTGAAGGACCAGGAATTATCTCAATATACCTATACAGCCACCTTTATTGACGAAACTTTACCACAGGTGCTTGAACTTCTTGAAATTGCGACACCCATAGAGTATACAATATCAGGACGTGAAAAACAGCAGGATGGAACTTTTTCAAAGCAAGAAGTTATTATTCAATTCAAATAATTACTGTTATACTTCAACTTATGCTAAACCAAAAAAAAAATGCTAATGAGAGTTAATCCCTGAAAAAATCAGGAGAATGCGGCAACATTCTCCTGAATGATTAAAAATTAAACAACTAACTAAAAGAAGTTCAAACATCTAATCCTTACAAAAGTATGAAAAAAAAATTGTTATGCTTTGAAAGGAAACTGTATCAGTTCCTTTCAACTAAACCGATGAAAATCATGAAACTATCTTTAGGCTTGTTACTGTTCACTGTCCTGCAGGCTTGGGCGGTGGATTCTTATTCTCAGAGTACTGAACTGTCTCTTGATATGGACAATGTTTCCATAGAGAATGCGCTTAAAACCATAGAGGCGAAGAGCGAATTCTTTTTCCTTTATAGTTCAAAGATGATCGATGTGAACCAGAAAATTGATCTGTTGGCTGAAAACCAGCTTATCGATGCAGTGCTGGATCAAATGCTGGCGGAAACAGATATCGAATACATTGTGAAGGACCGTCAGATCGTTCTGACAACTCAAGAAATGATCAACTCATTCGAATCATTACAGCCACTGACTATTACCGGAACCATCACCGATGATACAGGAGAACCTCTCCCTGGTGTGAACATTCTCATAAAGGGAACCACCACAGGATCAATCTCTGATCGTGATGGAAACTACTCTATTGATGTTCCCTCGGCAGAGGCTGTGCTGGTATTTTCCTATATCGGTTATTCGGTAAATGAAATAGCAGTTGGAAACCAAACCTCGATTGATGTTACCTTGCAGTATGATGCAATTGGTTTGGAGGAGGTCATAGCCGTCGGTTATGGAACGAGGAGAAAATCAGATTTGACAGGAAATATAACCAGGGTGAAAACAGCGCAAACTATTGACCTTCCCAATACCAATGTGCTTCAGGCACTGAAAGGTAGCGTGGCCGGACTTAGTGTTGGTACACCAGACCGCCCGGGTGAGTCACCTTCTTTGAGAATCAGGGGTATGAATTCAATATCCGCTAATAACACACCATTAATTGTGCTTGATGGAATCATCTATAGCGGATCGTTAAATAATATCAGTGTTGGCGACGTAGAATCTGTTGACGTCTTGAAAGATGCAAGTGCTGCTGCCGTTTATGGATCAAGATCCGCAAATGGGGTACTTCTAATTACAACTAAAAAAGGGATCACCGAAAAGCCGGTATTTAATTTTAACGCCAGTTATGGAATGTCAAACCCGGTGTCTATGGTACCAATGTTGAACCCGGATCAGTATCTTCAGAAAATTCTTGATTTCAGGGAATCTATTGGACTGGAAGCAGATCCTGCAAACATTCATGATTACCTGACTATTACTGAATCAAACAATTTAACTGCCGGGAAGACGCTTGACTGGATGGATGAAATAATACAGCCTGCATCAGCTCAAAATTACAACCTGAGTGTTTCCGGAAGAACCAATAAAACAAACTATTTTATCTCCGGATCTTACAACGCAACGGAAGGAATTGTTGAAAACGATGATTTCGAAAGGATAACTGCCAGAGTAAACTTTTCGAATAAAATTACAGACTGGTTTACCGTTTCCTTGAAATCGTCTTTTTCTAACCGCGATTATTCAGGAAGGGCGGTAGCTAATACTTGGGGATTAAGTCCTTATAGTAATTACTATGTGGATGGTGCAGATAGTGGGGAATTAGAAGAATATCCCATGGAAGACCCCTTATACAGACATCCTTATATGTATCTTGAAATTGATGATTATGATGTCAGAACAGATTTATGGGGAGTACTTTCCAGTGAAATAAAGGTTCCTTTTATTGATGGTCTGAAGTGGACCCTGAATTACTCATTGAACCAGCGTATAAGAAATGCCTACTCGTTCACAGACAATCGAATTGCTAAAACTCAGAATGGGAGTGCCTACAAACAGATATATAATAACTTTGACTGGACACTGGATAATATTTTTAATTATTACAAAGTGTTCAATGATGTTCATTCTGTAGATGCAACATTTCTAGTGAGCAGGGAGTATCAACAATATTCATATACAGGTGCCTTTGCAACAGATTTCTTTTCTCAGATATTAGGATATAATTCTCTGCAACTGGGTGTAGTGCCATCAGTCGAATCCAATTATGGCGATCAAAATCAAACCGCTCTCATGGGCAGATTGAATTATGTTTTCAATAATAAATATGCCATAACCGGGACTGTCAGGAGGGATGGTTTCTCTGGTTTTGCAGAAGGGAATAAATATGCCAACTTCTATTCCGGAGCATTTGCCTGGACACTGTCGAATGAAGCATTTATGCAAGGTATCTCATGGCTTAACCTATTGAAATTGAGGTTATCGTACGGTGAAAACGGAAACCAGGCCATTGGCATGTATCAAACCCTGGCGAGAATGTCAACAAGACAATATGTATTTGGTGATGGAGGTGGCACTTCAACCGGGGTTTACGTCAGTTCAATGGCAAATAATACGCTTGGATGGGAAACTAGCAAAGTGATGAATTTGGGGCTGGACTTTGGCATTGCTAACAATTTACTTTATGGTAGTATTGATATCTATAATTCAGATACTGAAGATTTGTTATTGGAGCGAAATATACCCGCCACTTCAGGTTTCTCCTATGTATGGAGCAACATTGGGAAGGTAAACAATAAAGGGATTGAGGTATCTTTGAATTCAACTCCGGTTAAATCCAAAGATTTTACATGGAACATCGGTGTCGTTTTTGACTTAAACAGGAACAGTATTGTAAGCCTGTATGGCGCCGATGAAGATGGCGACGGAATTGAAGATGATGATATTTCGAACCGGTGGTTCATCGGCGAACCCCTGGGGGTTCATTACGGTTATGATATTGACGGGATCCATCAAACAGATGACTCGGAGATTCCAGCTGGTTATGTGCCCGGTGATTTCCGCATTGTGGATTATGATGGTGACGGTGATTTGACAGCTGAGGACAGGTTTATTCTTGGGTATAATGTCCCCAATTATCAATTCAGTATTGTAAATGATTTTAAATATAAGAATTGGTCATTGTATGTGATGATTAACTCGATTCAGGGTGGTGGTAATAACTATTACATGGGTAATAACATGTATAGTCATAATCCAAATCAACCAATGTCAAGTTGGACCGAAAGATTCAGTTTCCCCTATATGGATTACTGGACACCAACTAATCCATCGAATACTGCAAGCCGAATTAATTATGATGCTCCCAGGCCGCATCCTTACCTGGAAGACAGGAGTTTTGTCAGAATACAGGATGTAACTCTGTCATATTCATTGGATAGCAAATTGTTGAATAAGGTGAACGTGGAAGGATTACGGCTCTATATAAGCGGGAAAAACCTTTATACATTTACAAAATGGACAGGGTTTGATCCTGAAAATGCAACAACTGTTTGGAGTTATCCAATGATGCGAACATTCACTTTTGGTCTTGATTTGAAGTTTTAATTTAAACACGGTATAAAATGAAAAAAATAGATATATATACACGTAAACTCCTGTTGATATTTAGTTTAATGGCTATCTTATTTACAGTTTCCTGTGATGAGGATTTATTGACAGAGGTGCCAAAATCATTCCTTTCTCCTGAAAACACCTATACTGACGCTGCCGGATTTGATGCCGGTTTAATTGCTCTTTATCGGGATGGCCGGGGATTTATTGCCCCTGGTCAACCACTACTCGTAGAGAAAGAGTATGAGGTATTATATGGCCAGGGTGTAGATATTGGCTGGCATATAAATAAATCACCCTATATATCAGATTACAGTTCTTTAAACTCATTTGATGGAACTGTTCTAAGATATTGGCAACAATGTTATTATATGATTAGAGATGCTAATGTTATAATAACAAGAGCGGAAGATGAGGATGTTGCCTGGGACTCGGAGACTGAAAAGAATGAAATCGTGGCCCAGGCCAGGTTTTTCAGGGCATTTGCTTACCGGATCTTAGTATGGTTTTATGGGGGTGTTCCAATAATCAGAGAAGAGATAACAGCTCCGAAGCTGGACTTTGTCAGAGATACTGAAGACGATGTGCTGGCGTTCATATTGGAGGACCTTGAATTTGCATCCCAAAATCTAACCGCAGATAACCCTAATGGTGCCAAGCTTTCTAAAGCTGCTGCCGATTATTTATTGGCAGAAACATATATTGCCACTCAGCAGTGGGACGCTGCTTTAGATGCGGCAGACAGGATTTTAGATGATACTCAATATGCATTAATGACCGCAAGATTTGGTACATATAGCAGCGAACCGGGTGATGCTTACTGGGATCTTTTCCGTTTAGGGAATCAGGACCGTACTTCAGGAAATACAGAGAATATTCTTGCGTGGCAGGCTCAATATAATGTTGATGGTGGGACAGGACCTGCAACTGGAAGAGCCTGGGGCCCGTTTTTAGAAAAGCTAAAAACACCAGACAATATGCAGGCAATATTAAAAGATGAGTATTTAGGAAGACCTGTAACATTCATCCGTATCACTCCATGGGTAGAGACCGGAATGTGGGATGATTTTGACAATGATATGCGTAATTCTGAATATAATGTCCAAAGACATTTTATTATTAATAATCCTGCGTCAGCTTTCTACGGAGACACCATTGAGCAAACTCCGGGTAATTATGTGAGGTATATGTTCCCGTATTATAAAAAGTTTACTCATTATGGTGCGCATCCTCAGGGTTACGACAAATGGGGTAAACTTTATAATGACTGGTATGTTTTCAGGGTTGCTGGAGTTTATTTATTAAAAGCAGAAGCATATCTTGGGCAAAATGATCAAACCAATGCTGCAGCACAAATAAATGTGCTAAGGACCAGGGCTCATGCAAGCCAGGTTGCCCCTGCCGATGTTGATATTGATTATATCCTGGATGAAAGATGCCGTGAACTTCTGGGTGAGGAACATCGCAGGATAACCTTGCGCAGGACAGGTAAACTGGTTGAACGTACCATTCTTCATAATCCTGAATCGGGTACTACAATACAGAGTTTTAACAATTTACTTCCTATTCCTCAGTCAGAAATTGATGCGAACACAGAAGCTGAACTTACACAAAACCCTGGTTACAACTAGGCTTATGGAAACATCTTATTATTCACATCGATAAGTTTAATTAGGAAAAAGGCCGCTTCACAATTAATGTAAGCGGCCTTTTCTTTAATGGCCTTTAGTTTTATCTTGCATGGAATTCCACGATCCGGCTTGTATAAATAGCACACGAAACATGCATATATGATCTTAGCCTATGAAAACAAAAACACTATTACTTACCATCGTTATTCTTGCCATATTTACAGGCAGCATAATGGCTCAACCAACAATTACAGCTGTGAAGCTTGGTGACAAAATCGACATCAGTATCAATAATAATTTGTTTACCAGCTATATTTTGTCCGCTAATGAAAAGCACCCTTTCTTTTTCCCAGTAAACGGACCTTCACAAGCAAGTGTCACTTCCATGCGAAATGCCAACTACCCACACCACAGTTCCCTGTTTTTTGGATGCGATAATTTAAATGGAGGAAACTACTGGGCGGGAGGAATTGAAGGTGGTCAGATCCTGTCCCTACGGGCTGATATTATTGAAACAGGAGGCGATAAAGTAGTTCTGGAAAATGAATGTATCTGGAAGCGTCCCGGGGCACAATCACCAGTAAAAGATATGCGGACAATCACTGTAAGCGCTCCATCAGAGAATTTATTCGTGATTGATTTTGATATTACCATGGAGATCTTACTCGATGTTACAATCAGCCGGACGAACCATTCACTTTTCTGTGGAAGGATGGATCCGGACCTTACTGTCAATAATGGCGGAACAATGATCAATGCAGAGGGTGAAAGCTTTGAAAAAGGCACATTTGGTAAAGCATCACCGTGGATAGACTGTTTTGGAAAGAGAATGGGTACTATTGAAGGAATGGCTATTCTTCAGCACCCATCAAACAGGTGGTATCCATCAACCTGGTTTACACGTGACTACGGTTTTTTCTCGCCCACACCAATGTTCTGGCCGGAAAACGGGGAAAATACGGTACTTCATAAAGGGGAAACCGTTAAATTGCGGTACCGGGTACTGGTACATTCAGGTGATCATAAAACAGCCAACATTGCGAAAGAATTTGAGAAGTATAAAAAAGAATAATACAATCTAATCCGATAATACAATCTAATCCAATGAAGCGCAGAAGCTTTTTAAAGAATACAGCAGCTACTGCTGCCGGGGCTATCATCGCTCCTACGATTGTTCCTTCAACTGTTTTTGGAAAAAATGCTCCAAGCAATAAGATCAATATCGGTCAGATCGGTTGTGGTCGAATTGCCCGAGAACATGATTTACCAAAAACAATGCAACACGATATATCAAGGATAATTGCTGTATCGGATGTAGACAGTAAGCGAATGAGTGACGGTAAACTA
>Ga0209013_10003512_pt1 | contig 13935 bp, 14 predicted proteins | sample Cruoilmetagenom2_FD_187291 | JGI IMG/M metagenome (GOLD analysis project Ga0209013, IMG submission 187291) | Oil polluted marine microbial communities from Coal Oil Point, Santa Barbara, California, USA - Sample 2 (SPAdes) (version 2) | ecosystem: Environmental > Aquatic > Marine > Oil seeps ... | reverse complement strand
GTAATCACATTTAACCACCTTGCCGATTTCCGGATTCCACTGGGGAGCTCCCCAGGGACATGCGGAGATGCAGGTCTTACACCCCACACAGAGGGTATGATCCACAAAAACGATGCCGTCTTTTTCCCTGCGCTGCATGGCGCCTGTGGGACATGCAGCAACACACCATGGATTTTCGCAGTGAAAGCACGGCATAAAAATAAAGGATGCTCTGGGTTTGTCATTTATAAATTTAGGCCCTACAGGGATAATCTGGCAGAGTTTCGGTCCGATAGGCAAAGATTTATTGGTTTTGCATTGAATTTCACACGTATGACAGCCGATACATTTTTGCTGGTCCTGCAACATAAAATATTTACTCATTATCTACCCCCATTTAAATTGAAGATTTACAATTGAAGATTGATAAATGCTTAATGAATTATGAAATTGTCAATTTATAATAATTCACTGTTTATACTGGCCTAACGGTTACAAAAGTATCATGCAGTGCCGGACTACCCCCAATTTTATCCGTAATATTCTCTTGGAGAACGCCGTCTGATAAACCTTTATTATAAGACCGGGTAGCCGATTTGGTTTCATGGCCGAACCCGTGGAGCATGAAGACAGACTCCGGATGGATGAGATCGGTTACCTTAGCCATGATTTTCCCATTGCCAACACTCGAAGAAACCTCAACCGTATCACCATCTTTGATCTGCAGTTCAACAGCCGTGTCTTCATTAATCCAGAGAACATTTTCCGACACGATTTCATTCAGGTAGGGGTTGTTTTGCGTGGAAATATGCGTATGGAGGGCCGTTCGTCCCACAATAAGCCGAAACTTTCCATCCGGTGGTTCGGGCACTGGTTCATAGTCCGGAAAAGACTCAAAGCCGGCATCTTCCAACAGAGAAGATTTAAATTCGATCTTACCGGATGGTGTCTTGAATTTAATGCCTTTTTTGCGATCCCAGAAAATCTGTTTATTCCCGTAAGCCACAAACCCCTTGGCTTCAAAATCTTCCATTTGAAAACCGGTTCCTTTGAGCTGCCAGCGCACCAGATTATCCATGTTTTCATAAGGAAAAAATTGACCGATGCCGATGCGTTCTCCGATCTGTTTAAGGATCATGGCACCCTCTTGTGCGTCGTAACGGGGTGTTACCACCTGTTTTCTTAAAAACATCTGGGGTTTTAGTCCATTGGCCTGTTGTATGGAGTCCGTCCGCTCAAGATAAGTCGATTCCGGAAGGATCACATCAGAATACCAGGCGGTATCGCTGTAATTGATTTCAATCGTTACGATCAAATCCAGTTCATCCAGGGCTTTTCTGGTAAGATTGGTATCAGGTATGGACATGAGCGGATCAAAACGATAAGCAATCAGCGCTTTAATCGGGTACGGGTCTTTATTGAGAATAGCATGAGGCAACATCTGGGCAACACCGTGATTGGGATCAGGAAGAGGGAAGTCCGGAGTCCCTACCTTGTCAAATCGCACGATGTCAATTTCCGGAAACTTCTGTTCCGTCAACTTCCGTGCCGGCTCACCCCCCGCTTCACCGGGTCCTTTTTTGAAAAAGAACCCCCCTTTGGCCTCGATGCTTCCCATAAGAGCATTTAGAATCATTATGGAACGACGCACATAAATTTCGTTTTGGTGGTTAGCGCCACGATAGCCAAAATGAAAAATGACAGAAGGCTTGTCTCTGCTTATTTCACGAGCCAGTTCAACAATTGACTCGGCATTAATACCGGTTTCTGCTTCAGCCCATTCAGGGCTATATGGGCTGATAAACTCCTGAAGCTCAGCCAGGCCAATAACCCATCTGTTGACATATTCGGCATCGTATAATCTTTCTTTGAGTATGACATGAATCAGGGCATAGTTGAGGGCAAGATCGGTGCCGGGCCGGATCATCCAGTATCGATGGGCCTTTGTGGCGGTGACGGTCACCCGGGGGTCGATATAGGTGAGTTTTGCCCCGTGTTCCAGAGCATACATTAAATTGTTGACTTCTTTTACTGAAATGGCTTCAAATATATTACGACCATACAAGACGATGTTTTTGGTATTCTTGTAATCCATGCTCATCTGGGCGTCCGTATAGCCGAACAGGGATCGACAAGCCGTATTCACCGAGCCTTTACAAAGGGCATCATGCGTAAAATGATTCGGAGATTTTATCGCCTTTAAAAATGTTTTACTTACATGGGTGGTAAGCTGTGTTCGTTCACCCAGAACAACACTATGCCCGCCATTTTTGTTAATGACATCTTTCAATCTGTCAGCAACAAAATCAAGGGCTTCATCCCAGCTGACTTTTTTCCAGAGTCCTGAACCCCGCTCGCCCACCCGGATCATGGGTGACTGGACCCGCTCATCATCGTAAAGCATACTGATGCCTGCAGCGCCCCTCGGACACAGGCTGCCTTCCATTCCGGCCACATGTGGATTTCCTTCAATCCATTTGACCTGTCCGTCCTTGGCGATAACCTTGATGGGGCAACGCACTGAACACATAAAACACAGACTGTAGACTTCTTTTTTCATATTTTCCCCCTTGTGAAGGAGTCGTTGGGGTTTCAAGGTCTCTTTAAATTCAAAAAATGATAATTTTGAATATAATACGAAAATGATAAAATATGTCAATATGATAATAAAGTTAAGAACAGTCTTGATCTCTTTGATGTTTATGATATCAGCTTAGATTGTTTTTTTGTACGACCCATATCCGGAAATCGCCGTAAAAAGCACCGCTCTGGGACCGTTTATAGGTAAGGGTGTCTATGTCGTCGATGTGCTGACCTGGATGTGGACGCCGGTGTTTTATTTGGCTTTTTTTCTTGTCTGATATTTTTTGGCAGTATATAATAAAAAAACTGAAGAATTTGTTATTACTTTTTAAAGGAGTTTGTATATGGATAATTTAGGAAACGTTAAAGCGGACATTGTATTGGATACTCGTGGATTGAGCTGTCCCATGCCGATTCTAAAACTTAAAAAAGAGTTGAAAACCACGAAACCCGGTAAAATAATCGAAGTCTGGAGCACCGATCCCGGCTCAAAAAAAGACATGCCGGATTTCGCCAAAAAGCAAGGTGAAGAATTTTTGGGTTATATTGATGAGGCGGGATATACAAGATATCTAATTAAAAAAGGGGGATAAATTGGATAATGTTGACAAAGTAGCCGTCCTGATCAAAGACGTCGACCAACAGTATGAAGGGTTGCGCACCAGCCTGGGTTTGCTCCTTGAAGCCGCTTCGGTTCAGATGTATGTTTTGGGTCACGAAATTGCTAACCCGGACGAAGCCTACATGGATAACATGGAATTTATCGATGAGATGGAAGGTGAACGTTACTCCAACCATCCGGCCAACGTCGAAAAATACGGCTTTCAGCCGGTAACCACTGAGGAATTATTGGTCAAGCTTAAAGAGGTTGACCTTATTATTCCCTTTTAGAGGGCAATTAACCATGAAAATGCTAAATATTGTACGGTCAGCGCCCGATGATTTGGAAAAGAGATTCATAGAGGCTTTTGCCGAAGGCGAAGAGAACAAAGTGATTACTCTGTATGAAGGAGATGTGGACTGGTCGGCTCTTGTGGACGATATTTTTTCATATGACAAGACCATATGCTGGTGGTAAGTCGTCCCTATCCGGGAATGACCTTTTTTACCATCTCGGGGTCAATCTGCGGAATTGATGGCGAATTGTAAGCATAGACCATGAATATCGCACATTTCATTGACTTTGCGAAAAAGTTCACATTTTTGGATTAGAAAACATTGGGTTTCCAGGGTGCATTCGCGGATCCGCAAAACTCAGTTACGGTCAATGTTCCTCGTCTCCTCGACATTAAAATCGTCTGAAGTCGAAACCTATACTTCAACATTAATTAAAAAAGGGGTTTATGCTATGGCTGATAGATTAGGGATTATGGTTAATTCGGACAAACATCTCGACCATGTCATCGCCTTGACAAAGGCCGCCCATGAGAAAGGCAAGAAAGTGCAGATATTTTTTACCGGCCAGGGCGTGCTTCTCACCCAAAAGCCGGAATTTGCAGAACTGGAAGGAAAGGCCAAGCTGGCGGTTTGTGACGTAAGTTTCCGTGCCAATGGTCTTGAAGGGGATGTGCCTGGCGTCGGCTTCAAGGATTTCGCCACACAGGCAAGAAATGCAGAGATGATCAAAGAATGTGACCGTTACCTGGTTTTTTAAACAAACTGCTGAGATACTTGTGATCTGCTCCCACTTTTTGTACCATATTTCAAGCCATAAGTTTAAAAAATCTGTCCGGTGGATCCTTTGAACATCTTAACCAAGACATGAATACACAGTTGTGTGGAAAAAGGAAACGCCATTTTTAAGTTCTGTATCATTTATCTGTATCATTTAAAGGAATGTAAGAATAATGAGGAGGCGAACAATGAAAAAATATCTGTTTTCGATAATACTGTTATCACTGTCGTTAATTTTTTCTGAAGTCAACTCGGGCTTTTGCAGAACTGTTGCCGCCATTTCGTCATCTGAATACAACGCCGGTGATGTGGTGACCATAGAAGGAACCATCGATTCCGGTAAAGACCTCTTCATTGCCATATCCTCTCAAAAGACCTTTGCACCTAAAGACACAAAAGGCGTTCATGAGACCAAAAGGTTTAAAAAAGATTCAAAGAAGAAAGGATTCACTAAAGAGACATCGATCCCTGATCTTTACTACATGCTGACCACCAATCCGGAAAAATTCGGTAAAATCACCAAAAAGAAATTCGGCGGGCCGTCATTTTTTACCCAGAAAGGTAAAAGGGGGCTCTATGAAACCACCATGTTCAAATTGTTGAAGTTTGATGCGCTTGACGCTGAAGCAAAAGCTTCGCTGGCAACCATCAAAACAGAACAGGAATGGAATTTTTACAAATATGCCCACGAAAGCAGCTATGGCATCAATACGGTCGTCAAGGAAAGCACCAATGTGGGGAAAGTCACCATTTTTGCCCGGAGTGTCCTTGGAAATTACAATACCAGCAAAAATTACTGGGATAAAGGCACATCCATTTCCCTGGATAAAACCACCGGGAAATTCAAAGCTTCTTTTAAATCTTTTCGTCATACTCCGCCTGATTCAAAATTTGACGTCTATGTCAACGGTAATAAATCCGGCAGTTATAATGTAAAGGCCAACGGCTTCTGGCTGAACCTGGGCGGCCGATATATGCATCCCATCTGGATCATCATCGGTGCAATTTTAGTCGGGACTTATTTTTCCATGATCGGTGCCGCCGGCGGTATGCTCATGGCTGCCTTCCAGGTCATGGTGGTGCAAACCGCCGGTCCTGTGGGAATTAATGCCGCCAATGTGCTTCGTCCGTCCAACATGGCGTTGACCCTGTTTTCTCCTTTGGGATCTTTCTACCGGTATGCGGTTAAAGAACGGCGTGTGGCATGGCCGGTGGGGATTTCCTTTGGTGTGGGTATTTTTCTCGGTTCCATATGGTTGGGGCAGTATGTAACCAAATACCTGCCTATGAAAACCTATAAAGAATGGCTGGCGATTCTGGTGGTTATTATGGGGATCAGAACCCTCTACGAGCTTACGCCCAAAGTAATGGAAAAGAGAAAATCCATCAAGATGATGGTGAAAAAATTCAACGAGGCGGTGGCCAAGGCCAAAGCCGAAGGAACTTCCGTTGAAATGGGCAGGATCGAGCCGGTTAAGACCGGTTTGACAAATTATCGTTTCAAGTTCTGGGGTGAAACCTTCAATATCAATCCCTTGTTGTTCGGTCTGCTGGGGCTCGGCATCGGTATTGTTTCTCGGAGTTTTGGCATCGGCGGCGGTTTTCTGTTGGTGCCTGCCATGACCACCCTGGGTGCGCTTCCCATGTACGTTGCGGTGCCGATTTCACTCATCGGGACCTGTTTCAGCAGTATCGGCTCTTTTATTGGATATCTGTTAAATGACTACTATCCGGATATGTGGCTGATGATCTCCATTATCATCGGCGGATTTGTGGGAGGCATGCTGGGAAGCCGGGTTCAGAAACTGTTCAGCGAAAAAACCCTGAAGATTGTACTGGCAATTACATTGTTCTTTCTGTTCTTCCGTTTTTTTAAGATCGAGATCTGGATATAAATAACATAGGTTAAGCGGTCAGGGTTCAAGGTTCATAGGCTCAACCCGCCTGCGAGTACGAAGCACAATCTAGATGTGACTCATGTTTTTGCAACCTTGAACGGGGAACCATGAACCGCTTTTTGCTTTCTATGGAAGACGTTCTTGACATTGTATGGCTGAAAATACTGGTTCTCATCCACGCCTTAGTCAAAGGTCTCGACTTCATATTTACTCCGCTTAATCCCTTGGGACCGGCGGTGGTTATATTGGTGATCGTTCTATTGACGGTTGCATCCACTAAGTTCCTAAGTAGAATCTACAAAACAAAACGATATCTCAAGCTGCAAAAAGAGTTTCAATACTGGTACAATCTCCGAAACGAAGCACTCACCTGTAAAGATCCTGAAAAAGGCAAAGCGCTGGCAAAAAATATCGACCAGGCCCGGCTCAATAAGGTGTATTACGACTTTTTTTTCGAGGGTCTTTTAAACAGCATACCCACCAAATACCTGCCCATTCTCATCATGTTGGCATATGTCAATGAAGCGTTTAATCCGGATAAACTGCTGAAAAATTTCGAACGGGAATATATATTTAAATTCGTCAATTTTGACGGAAACGTCATAAAAATCGGTGCTGTATTATGGTTTGTCCTGTCCATGCTGCTGGTTTATCTGGCATGGTTTGTTTTTGAAAAATTGTACTTTAAGTATAAAAAGACAGAAGAATGATACCCATGCAGCTTGTTCTACTACCGGCAAATGATTGTATGTCATTTATAGTTCGATTTTCCCTAATTTCTATTCTTGGTGTGTATGCAATGCTTTGCTTTGGTTGCAATATTACGTCTCCTGATAAGTCCACCTGTGTTTTGTGTCACGTGAATTTGGAACCGGCCTCAAAAAGTCATCCATCCTGTGTTGAATGTCACGGGGGAGATAATCAGGCTGAAGATAAAGACGTATCTCACCGCCTGATGTACGGGCCAAAAAATCCGTCGGGTCCAATTTTCTGGGAAAAAACCTGCGGAAAATGCCATCCCTACCAGTTGGCGCGTGTCAAGTCGAGCCTTATGAACACCAATACAGGAATGATAAAAAATATCCAGAAGACCTGGGAGGGTGAAGACGACGAGCGTTACAGCACACGGTCGGAAAAGGTTTTTTCGGAAAATGGCAGACCCCTTGAACTGAAAGATGTCTCTCAATTGAATCACCTTTCCGGAGAACTGTATCGCAAATTTTGTTCCCGTTGCCACGTGGGTCGGGAGGACAATCAAAAGTATGCCGCCAGCCACGGCTCCGGGTGTGCGGCATGCCATTTCCCATACAACGACACCGCCACCTACCAGGGGAATGATCTCACCGTCAAAGACAAATGGCCTTATTCCGCCGATCACAGACTTGAACCCCTCCCCGGAAATGATGTCTGTTTGCGCTGTCACAACCGCAGCGGTCGCATGGCGTTAACCTATCAGGGGCTTAATGACGGCAATAATTCCATGGTTCCGACCCGAAACGGGTTTCCGGGTCCCAAAATGATCAGTGGCGGGCGTACCGTCACCCATATCGTCGAAGATGTTCATTTCTCTAAAGGGATGGACTGTATCGATTGCCACACTTCCAGAGATGTCATGGGTGACGGTTACGCCTATGAGAACATGTATCTTCAGACAGAGATTCGGTGCGAAGATTGTCACGGCAGTGGCGCTGATCGCCCTGCTTTTCAGGAAATCGTCCGTGAAAACGACGCGGCGGTGCGGGAATCTAAAAGCTATGCGCTAAAAATGCGACCCGGCATGAAAATGGTAATCACCGGCAAAGGGCGTAAATACGCCAATGTGTTTTATGAATCCGGCGATGTTTACGTTCTGGGCAAGCGCAGCGGCAAATTATTAAAAAGCCCTGTAATTACCGGCACGCCGGAGCACACCATTGTCGGCCATGAACGGATGGAGTGTTATGCCTGCCATTCCCGGGCGGTTCCCCAGTGTTATGGCTGTCATACCCGATACGACCGAACCAAGTTCGGCCGGGATTATATCAAGGATCGGGACACATTGGGCAAATTCAGTGAAACCGAGGACTGGCGCAAACTGTATCCTTTTCCTCTGGCCGTTAACCAGCGTGGAAAAATTTCTCCGGTTACCCCAGGGTGCCAGACCTTTGTTACGGTGATCGATGCCCAAGGGCAAATGATCAAAGATGAATATATCGCCGAGTTTAACGGAAAGAACCGGTTGCGTTTTGCCCCTTTTTATTCACATAATACCGGTAAAAAGGCGGTCGGATGCACGGAATGCCATGCCGATCCCAGGTTTCTGGGCTTCGGACAGCATGTGGTCAACGGGAAAAGCATAGCGGCGACATTACTATGCGAAAAGTCGACACAAAAACCTCTGGACGGTTTTCTGGTGATGAACGAAGGAAAGGTCAGTGCCTTATCGGCCATTGTTCGGGAGAATTCCAGGCCGCTGAACGGTCCGGAAATCAAAAAAGTTCTGGCGGTTAATCAGTGCCTTGTTTGTCATGACAATTCCAAGGATCCGATTTATCAAAAGAAGCTCGAGTATAACATGCTGCCGACGTGTCTTGAGCGTACCCACCGACCGATATATCGACGTCCGAGTCCGGCGACGGGAAAAATGTTGCACCGATCCAAGCCCCGGAAGAAAAAAATCCGCTTTCCGATCCAAGCGATTTCAACTTCCAAATACAATGCTATCTTTGATCAGTCGATGAGCACCCGGACCGTTGAAAAAGCCTTTGTGAAAAAAAAATTGGGTCAGGACGATCCGGATTTTTTTAACAAAAACTGTGAATCGTGTCATGTAAGAAATTGTTTCGACTGTCATGAAAGAGCGGGAGATTTTCTCGTCCGCCCCAAGTCGGATCGATGTCTCGATTGCCATAACGGCTATTTTACCGGTATGGAATTCTACGGCAGAGCGCCGCGTGAGGACAGTCTGCGCTATCAGCGGGGAGCGGTGGTAAAGGGTTCCCCCTTTCTTAAAATGCTGCCGGATGTCCATGCACAGGCCGGCATGGAATGCGGAGACTGTCATTCAATGGAGAGCTTGATGTCCGGGAAGAAATCCTCTGTCACCTGCAAGGATTGCCATAAACCCGATCCGGCCATCATCGAGCACAGTATCGGCACCCATTCAAAGAATCTGGAGTGTTACGCCTGCCACAGTGCCTGGGCGGCCCAGGAATACGGCACCTTTTTTATCCGCTTTACCGACAGCTCCAACCGGGAGTATTTCCGTCTTCGGCCTTGGGGCGACGGACAATATGTTAAAAGTGGTTTTTTAAAAAAGCAGGATTCCCCCCCTTTGGGCATCAACGAACGCGGAAAAATCAGTCCCATCCGACCCCAGTTTATCGTCTATTTTACCGATATCGAGGACAACACGCCGGTGGGGAAGGAAAACCGCCTGCTGGCCGCACAGTGGAAGGCTTTTTTTCCCCACACCATTCGTCGGGGCACGGTCATGTGTGACGGTTGCCACAATACTCCCCAAAGGTTTTTACTGGAAAAAGAAAAAGATCGCATTTACCAGCTGGAAAAGAACGGTATGACACTGGTTTCGTTTTGGGACCAAAGGGGACAGAATATGTCCAATGGGTCTTTCATGCCACACGACCGCTTTGCGAAAATGGCATCAAAGGGACCCGATTTCAAAAAAGCATACGTAAAAAAATGGAAAAAACTCATAAAAGCCGTCGAAAATTAATCAAAGCCCTGGTTTTGGCGATGGTTTCTTTGCCCTTACTGGGCAAATTTCTCATTCCCCGGACCCAACGTAAAAAAGGGATTTTTCGTGTAAAGAAAACGGATATCCCCGGCGGCGGTGCACTGGTTTTCGGAGAAAAAAAGATCGCTGTGATAAAGACCAGCAGGAATGTTTATGCCCTTAACCTGACCTGTACCCATCTCGGGTGTACGGTGAACGCGACCCCAAAAGGATTTGCCTGCCCCTGTCACGGAAGTGTTTTCAACACTCTTGGAGAGGTGGTCCAGGGACCGGCCGACCGTTCCCTGGCAAGGGTTGCTACTGAAGAACAGAATGATGATATTTTAATAATGATGACCTCATAATAAGCGCTTCTTTTAACTTTATGTGAAGGTGTCAACCATGAACTCCGAATATCGAAGTATATTCACATGGAATCAATCTGCGGATTGGTTCGAAGTCTTTCAGTTTAGATTAACGTTATTAAGATGAAAAACGAAAACGGTCTATTCAACGCGTTCATCGGTCACCTGTTCCCCAGAATGGTCCGTCGGGAGAATCTGCGGATCACCTATACTTTTTGTCTGGGGGGATTGGCTTTTACGACCTTTATGGTGCTGATTGCTTCCGGGCTGATGCTGTTGTTTTATTATCAACCGTCTTCGGAGCATGCCTTTGAATCGATCCTCTTTTTGGAATCTTCAGTTCCTGCCGGGTTATATGTCAGGAGCATACACCGGCTGGCGTCCCATACATTTTTGTTGTTGATTTTCCTGCATACCCTGAGGGTTATTCTGACCGGTGCCTATCGGAAGCCCCGTGAGATGAACTGGGTGGTCGGTTTTTTTATTCTTTGTCTATCGCTTTTTGAAGCGTATACCGGATATCTTCTGCCCATGGACCAACTGGCCTTATGGGCGACCCAAACCGGCATGGAATTGATCAAAACGGTTCCAGCAGGGGAGGTGGTGGTCAAGATCTTGGCGCCGGACGGTGTGGGACAGCCGATCTCTCTGCTGCGGTTCTATGTATTGCATGCCGCAATAATCCCCGTGGCGGTTTTGCTTCTTTCATTTTTACATTTCTACCGTATACGCCAGAACAAGGAGGTGTTACCTTACTTGTGAAAGATTTTCTGCCAAGTTCGCCGTTTTTTTTCCGTATCATTAAAAGAGCCATGGTGCTTTTGGTGGGTCTTTTACTCTTTCTGGGAATGGTTGTCCCGGCACCCCTGGAGGAACCCGCCAATATTGCCACCGTGCCGAATCCGGTCAAAGCCGCCTGGTTCTTCCTCTGGATTCAGGAGCTGGCAAGCTATTCAAAGTACCTGGTTTATGCCGTCCTACTGGTGGGTGTCTACTTTTTACTGCTGCCATATCATCCGGGCGTTCCGGAAGCCAAAAAGGCTGAATGGTTGCCGAGGGATCAGCGGGTGGTAAATATAGTAACCATCGTCGGCTTTCTCTTAATAACCGTCCTGACCATCATCGCCATGTTTTTCCGGGGGGAAAATTGGGCCTTCGTCTATCCATTTTAACCGTTTTTCTGGGTCTCGTCTGGATAACAGGACCTCACTTTTACAAAGGCCGCACCACCGGTTGCCTTGAGTGCCATTCCGCCCACCATGAAGAATGGGGCGCCTGTGTGGATTGCCATCGGGGAGATCCCAGGACCCAACGAATTCAAATCGCTCATCATCGATTGATTCCAGGAGAATACGCCTGCTTTACCCTTCCGGGAAGCCCTGTTGTGAAAACCGGTCAACAATTGGTCAACATATCCGGATGCCGTCGATGTCACAAGACCGGCGGTCAAGGGAACAGCCTTGCTTCGGATCTGGACGGAGGTTTGCTGAAGGTCCAGCCGGAAATACTGGCAAATGCCATAAAATATCCAGTGACATTTATGCCCGATTTTTATTTCCAAGAGACGGATGTCACGCGCCTGGTGAACGCCATTCTGAATTCAGGCGCCGTTTATGGGACAACGGCCAGGGAGCTCACTCAGGTCATTCATTTTGAAGAAAAGAAAGGAGACAGCGATAACATTTTCAGCAGAAGCTGTGGCGCGTGCCACCGCATTTTAACCCAACGGGAAGGAGGTATCGGCAAGGGTAATATAGGGCCAAATCTTTCAGGAATTTTCAGCGATTTTTATTTTCAAAACTTCAAAGGGGGTAAATTCTGGGATTCGAACGGTCTCGAACAGTGGCTGAAAAACCCCCGTGACATTCAGCCCTCCGCCCAAATGCCGCCGGTGGATCTAAAAAAAGATGAATTCATTTATCTTTTACGAATATTCGATAATGGCGTATTATCTTGATAAAACCTAAAGCCCTTCAAACTGCCCGTCGGTTTCCAAGAGAAACACACCGTCGCTTCGCTGTATTGAAATCAAATGCGTTCACCCTGGGCAGTACGGAATCTGTGCTTGACAACCCCGGGCAATTGGAATAATTTTTTATAGAATTCTTACATAAAGGAAAAAGGAGGTGACGAACTTTTTTTAGCTGTAGATTCTTAATTAGTTTCCATCCATAAATGGCCCTTTTTGCCCGGATCTGTGTTCTCCGCGGGTTTTCGGCTGGGACTTAGGTAGAATGCCCCTTTGTTGGGCCCTGGTCCGGATAAAAACTGCTCATTTATGAATAGGAAACCCACGGTGCCCATTTTACAATTGTGGATGGACACTAATTAATTATCCGACTTTTTTATAGGAGGTTTTACCATGAGAAAATTGATCGTTTTTGCAGTAATGATTGCATTTGTCTTTGGTGCTGTCGGTTTTGCTTCGGCGGACGATTCGGAAATGCTCAAAGCCAATGAAAAGAAGGTTTGGTCGGAGGCAATGAAAGCCGTTCCAGCCGAACGCCAGCTCTCCACCGATCAGTTTAAAGCACTTTACGATAAGGTGGTTGCCGGAAAAGAGAAAGCCTATCTCATCGACACCCGAACCCATCCGGAGTTCTACGCATTTCACATACCTTACACCGATCACATTCATTCGGGCCACATGTATACGATTCCTAAAAAAATTAAGGACAAAAACGCCAAAATCGTGGTCTGGTGCCGAACGAAAAAAAGACAGGCCTATGTATCGGAGAAGCTCGTCCAGTATGGTTATACCAATGTTTGGACGCTCAAAGACGGTATCGTAGGGTGGATCAAAGCCGGCCATCTCGTATGCAACGAGTTTGCGGGACTCTTTAAGGTCGTCGAATATCACAAGCATTTCACGGAAATGGATAAAAAGACAGGCAAGCCTTTGTATCGAATCCGTGAATTTCATCCCTATTAACAGATAGGTCCTTTATTAAATAGATAGATTCTTTCCATCGAGGGGAAGGGAAGCCTCCTTTTCCCTCGATGGGTCCTCGCTTTTGACCCATTCTACCCCCCATAACCCAACGCTTTTCCGTGTTTTCTTTAAAATAAAGACCCCAAAGAATTATTCGCAGTTTTTATCATAAAAGCCCTTGACACAAATCCGAAAATTCCTTATATTCCAAAAACAGAATATAAGGAGCAGCCATGAAAACATTTGTCAAAGTCATGAAGGCCCTGTCCGATCCCAACAGGATTAAGATCGTAAAATTGCTCCAGCAAAAAGTGATGTGCGTCTGCGAGCTTCAGGCAGCTATAAAGATTTCACAGCCGAGCGTCTCCAAGCATTTAAAAATACTTGAAGAAGCTGGATTGGTCGATTTTCAGAAAGACGGCCTTTGGGTCAACTATTATCTTTCGGACGGCCACCACAGTGCTTATGCCGCCAGCCTGCTGGGAAACATCAAGCACTGGCTGAACGATGATCCCCAAGTGGCCGAACTGGTCAAAAAAGCGCCGTTTTTAAACCGGGAAGAAATAACCGGATAATTTTTTTTACCTTAATATATAGGCAAATAAGCATATTATAATTTATGGGCCTCTGCCTTGTTTCAAAAACATATAAAACATAGGAAATTTTTTGGGGACACAGAGGGGCACAGGTCTCCAAGATTCTCAAATCGAAGAATAATATTATCTGTGTATACCTGCCCGCTCGTGCCCCAGGCCGCCTCGCCTTGCCCGTCCGCCATCGGCTTCGCCT
>Ga0209013_10003511_pt1 | contig 13937 bp, 7 predicted proteins | sample Cruoilmetagenom2_FD_187291 | JGI IMG/M metagenome (GOLD analysis project Ga0209013, IMG submission 187291) | Oil polluted marine microbial communities from Coal Oil Point, Santa Barbara, California, USA - Sample 2 (SPAdes) (version 2) | ecosystem: Environmental > Aquatic > Marine > Oil seeps ... | reverse complement strand
AGGGATTTTCGGTTGTGTCGCCCGGTGACTGCGACACGTTTGAGATGATCTGGGTGTTGCTCACATTCACCGATTCGCATTCGTAAAAGGTGCCGTGGGAGGCGTTCTTGTAGACGAGCAGTTGGAAGGCGTAGTTCTTTAGGAACTGTTCGGCGTTGTCGATATTGATCACCGGCAGGTAGCTTCCGGCGCCGCTGTCTCCGGTGGCCTGCAGCGACCAGGTGGTGTCGATGACCCTGATGATGGGGTCGGGCTCATCTTCGATCGCAGCGTTGCGGACGAACGGGTTGCGGACAAAGGGGTTGCGGACAAATGGGTTGCGCACGAAGGGGTTGAGGGCGTCAAGATCCCAGTCGGTCGCCTCGTAGACATCTACGCCTTCGTTGACGATGTTGACCTTCTGCGCCTCGGATCCATTGGTATCGGGGTTGCTGGGGTCGGGGTTGAGGGTTACGAAGCCCCGCTCACCGCCATCGACTTCGACCCAAACTCCGAACTCTTCGTCCCATTCGACCTGTGTGACCTCAATGCGAATCTGTCCCATGGCAACGGGATCCACGTAGACCATCTGTGACGTGCTCGAGTAGGCGAAGATCTCGACGACGCCGCTAGTCGGATCAATATCGGGATCCTCCAGTAGGCCTGGATTCACCACAAACGTGGCGTATTCCGCACCTTCGAAAATCGTCAACTCGTAAAATCGAGTTTCGTCGCTTTGATTGAACACCGAAATGGGATAGCCCCAATCTGGATTTGCGGTGCTCCCCTGTTTGTACGTCGTCGGTGCCGAGAGCACCAGCTCAGCGTTTACCTTTGCAGTCAGCACGTCGGTATTGCGCGAGCCGAGGTTGGCGCAAGCATAATCTGTTTCTTCCGTGGGGTAGCTGTAAAGAGGATATCTTTCCCATTCCTTGTCCAATTCCGGCTCGGTCGGTGGAATCAGGTGTCGATTGTCTGCGAAGACCGCGTGGAACGCCTGGTAGGGAACATCCCGTGGGCTGGTTGCCCACCGCCATTCCCAGGCCTGCTTCGTTTCGTTGAAGTCGTAAAGGAACTGGACGATCGGCGACATCCCGGGGTAGTCGCCCATGAAGGCCGCGTGCCCCGATCCCGAGTGGTTCTTGTTGGCGAAGTTGAGGCTCGGTTGGCAGTATTCCGGGGGCTGCCCGCTCGGGGGATCGCACAACTCGGGGGCTACCGGAGAGACGTCGGCGATGCCCTCCCCGTCCTCGTCATCGAGAACAGCTGTATATCTGATAGGGTAGCGAGAGACTTGAATTGTCTCCTTGAGCTGTCCGGAGTCTGGATAGAGCAACGCGACTCTGAAATCCATCACACGGTCGATGTCGCTGATATAGCCGTTGTCGCTGAGGTCTGCTTCCTCGTGGTTCCAGATGGACTTCTTCCCGATTGGATTTCCATTTTCGTCTTCGATGTCGAAATCGGTCCTCGTGTACATCCCGCGGGACTCGCTGTAGGCGAGAGCCAGTTCCCCACCGCCGAAGCTCAGCCAGGGCATGACCTGGGGGCCCGATTCCCTGGGGGTCAGCAAGGCCCCGAAGCCGGGTGGAGGGTTGCAGTTCGGTTTTCCAGGTGGGCAGGGTCCGTCTCGATAGCCGAAGTCCACGGCAACCCGCTCGCCGGGGTAGCCGTAGATATCTGTCCAGAAGGATTCGCCATCCTCCCACCTCACCATGACGATCCGTGGCGAGGACGGTATGTCATCCGTTTCATCATATTGTTTCGGCATTTCATAGGTTTTGCTGTCAGGGTCGATGTCAACGTGCTCTTGCCAGGCAACATAGAGAGCGGCTCCAACTGTGTCGTCCGACGGGTCATCAGGATCAGCACCTTCGTCCGCGACGAAAGGCGCGACAGCGGCCGTTGGAAACGCGTTGGACCGGAATGCCACCTCTCTCGGGCTGTTGGGCCAATTGTCGATCGTCTGGATTGTCGGCTGGTCGAAGGCCTGCATCGGAATGTCGCCGGTCAGCTCGACAGGCTTCGACCACTTCTTGCCGTAGTTCGTGGTCTTGATCATCACGATCGCATCCGGAGTGTAGAAGTGGCGCCACACCAGGTAAACGCTGCCGCCCCCACCGGTGGTCGGAGTGCCCGGTCGAGGATCGACGGCGATGAAGGAGCCCTGGTTCTGGGTGTAGGGCTGCTGAATCCTGGATTTGTCCCAGGTCTGTCCCGCGTCCTTCGAGGCCGCGAAGTTCAGCTTGCTCTGGAACTTGCCGAACTTGTCGAGGCCGTTGAAAGTGCTGTAGCTCGTATAGACCCTGTGGCCGCACTGGTCGGCAGAAAAATTCGGTCCGTAGGTGCTGAAATCCGAGTCGTCCCTGAAGATGTCGAGGGCGATGTGGGGTTTGTCGAGGAAGTAGCCGTTTGTGGCATTGTTGCCCGACTCAATCTCCCATGTGCCCTGGTACTGCCAGATCCTACCGCTCTCGCTGTCGTTGAGGTCCTGGAACCGGGCCACGACGAGCTTGCTCTGGTCACCACGCGTAAACGCCATGAAGGCCACGTAGACGTATCCGCAGGGACCGGCCACCGCCACCGGGTCGGTGGCTGCTTCGAGAAGGTAGACAGGCGATTCTTCGGCGATCACCGAGTGGTCGAAACTTGCGCCGGGCATGAAGAAGCCGCTCCAGGTCATGCCGCCGTCGTGGGAGGAACTGCCGCCCACCCAGGCCTCGCTTGCCGCAATCGGAGGCGATTCAATAAATGGGATTTCTGGAAGGGGGATGAGTCCGGCCAGCATCATGTTGGTCGTCTTCATCGCCAGCGCGAAATTCTGGGTCTCTTCACCGAGGCCAATGTCCGATCCAACGTCCACCGCCCGGTAGTCGACGAAGAAGGAGAGGATGTGATCCGGGTTGCGGGTGGAAACCGCGATGGTGGGCTCCACCTGCCGCTGCAGGTAGCCGTCGCCCTTGAGATACCAAGCAGGATCGTAATCCGGATCGTCCGGCTCGAGCTCCGGAATCACCGGCAAAACCGGGATGTTCTGGCTCGCCTGCTGCGCCGAGAGCGGCGTGCTCAGTACGAGAGCGATTCCAAAAGTGATGAGAATGAGTCTCTTCATGTGGCCTCCACTTTCACGGGCTTGCATATTTTGTAGAACAAATTGTGCCATGCAAAAACCTTAATTCAAGGCACTGTAACGATCTCGAACGGCGTTTGCAAGAGAAATGTCACAACCTGACATCAATCTCATCCAAGAAGTTTCTCCTGTGAAGATTCTCTTGAGGTGTTACCGACTTGAGAGGGCTGTTGCTCAGGCTAGAAGAAGGGCGATCACCGCGACCGCATAGCCCGCGAACACCAGTGGCGCGGTGCGTTGCCCGAAGCGGGTCCAGAAGGACGTCCCTCTGAAGTTGACGTGACCGAGGGAGACCAGGGCCAGAAAGAGGCCGAAGAGAACGGTGCCGATTTGGAGCATGATCAGGAGGCTGAACTCGGACGGCATCCAGGAGGGCAGGAGGGTGGAAGAGGGAAGCACCACCCAGGCATCGTTGAGGACCGCGATGTTGGCGAGCTGACTGGTCATCAGGGCCGCCCAACCGAGGATCATCAGGGTCATTGCGAGGCGGATCATGATCGCCATCCGGCGCTCAGTCGCGGCAAGGGCCATCACTGCCGAGTGGAGCGCGACACCCGCTACGATGGCGAGGATGCAGAGCAGGGTGAATCGGAGGGGGCTTGCGAGGATCTCAAAGGTTCGTGCCGCCACGAGACCGAGGGCGAGCAGGGTGACGGTGATGGCGAACATCGAGAGATCAGCGGCGCTCGAGTCGAGGCGCCACAGCGCCAAAAGGGGTGGGCGCAGCTGCAGGCTGGCCGAGTGGTGGGGACACGACTGGAGGCAATCGAGGCAGAGCTTGCAACGATAAGCCTGTTTGCCTTCGAGGGGGTGGTGGAAAACGGTGCAGCCGGGGATGTCAGGCGTTCCGCGGTAGCAGGCGTGGGTGGTGCAGGTCGACGCACAGACCCTGGATTTCGCGACGATCTGGAAGGGAGAGGCTGGAGCGAGGGTCGTGGCCAAGCGGCCTAATGGACAGAGGTGACGGCACCACGCCTCGCGCCGGAAGAGGAGAGCGGGAACAACCGCTGCGGCCATCAGTGACAGCAACAGGAGGCCGGAGGCGATCGGGTTCTCCGCCGAGTTGAAGACCCGCTCGACCCAGATGATGAGTGCGAAGCCGACGATCGCCAGCCACGGTCCGTGACGGATCAGCCAATCCGGCGGCGGCGTGCTCGACCGGTGCAGCCGTTTCGCCATCCGGGCAGCGGTCGAGAGGGGACACACGGTGCACCACACCGGACCCACCAAGAAGAAGAGAGCAAAGACCGCCGGTTCCCAGAGCGACCAGATTGCGGTGTTGGCGGCGCGGCCGGCCAACGATGAGGCGGAAGCCAGGCAGAGAGCGATCACTGCCACAAAGCCCGCGAGGGTTGTGACCCGGAGCACCGGCAGGCTCATCTTTTGTAGCAGACGTCGCATCAGTGGGGTGTCGGTAATGTCCATCCCCGGCACGATCGCGTCGTCGCCGACGCCGCCGAAGATGTGCTCGGCTCGTATCTCGTTGCCTTCGGCGACCCGCACCGCCAGATCGAGGATTTCACGAAGTTCAGCCACATTGCGTCGCTGATAGCGGAGCGACAGCAGGGCGTGGCGCGCCCCTTCGGTGATCACCGGAGGGGTCGGCCCCTGTCTCTGCATGAACTCCTCGGCGAGGGGCAGAATGTCCTTGAGTCTCTTGCCGAGGGGTGGTATCTCGATCACCTCGTCGAAGCACTCGGTGAGGTCCTGCGTCAGTGCGTCGTTTTCTTCGCCCTTGGAAGCCTCGCGCGCGGTGATGATGAACCTGGTGTCCGGGAATGCTCTCGGATTCGACCGCCCCCTGAGGTAGGCGGAGATCAGATGCTGCGCTGCCGGTTCGAGGGCGTCAGCGCCGCGCAAGACAATGGTGCCGCCGTGGGCGAGGTGGATGCCGCCGCTGGCTCGCTCGCCGGCCGGCAGCCGGCCGCCAAGGTCCTCGCCGAGAATCAGCTCTGCAGCGTGTCCCGGAGCGAGTTCTCTGCAGTTGACGGCGATCAGCGGCCCTGTCGACCGTGCCGACCCGTCGTGGATCAGGCGGGCGATGAGGGTCTTGCCGGTGCCGTCCTCGCCGAGCACCAACATCGGATCGTCGCTGTCGGCGCATTTTGCGACCTTCTTCTTGATCGCTTTCATCCGCGGCGAGGCCGCGATCAGTTCGTCGGGATCGTTGTCACCCTGGACGAGACGGGCCATGACCTCGGCGCCGTGCATGACGTCGAGCGCGTCGGAGGTCGTCTTGTGGATCTGGCGGGCAATGCCGCCGAGCAGCTTGCGTCGCAACGAGGCCGATTCCTGGAGCGCGGACGGCAGGGCCGATGCCGGATACCTCAGCAGACGCACATCGGTAACAGCCACCGCATCGATCGCGGCGCCCTCTTTGCCGAGCACCGACTCCGCACCGAAGATGCCGCCCTCGCCGATCCGCGCCAACGGACGGCCTCGGCCCTCGCCCTCTGAAAGCAGCAGCTCCACCTCTCCCTCGATGACGACGTAGAAGAACTCCTGGTGCTCACCGCGGCGGACGATGACGTCGCCTTCGCCGGCACCTATCTCCTCGCCGGCGTCGCGCAGGAAGCCGACGGTGGCCGGACCCAGGAGCATGGATGCTCCCGAGCTCGATTCGGGGCCGAAGAGCCTGTTTTCGGCGTCATCAGTTTGCAGCGGTCCGAGCTCGAAAATCACTCCGCCGACCTTGATCGCAGCGTGGTCGGCCACGACGACCGGTCCGTCAACTGGAGTGCCGTCTACCGCGGTGCCGTTGGTCGATCCGAGGTCTTCAACGGTGATGCCGTCATCGGTGCAGGTGAGGCGGGCGTGGCTGCGAGAGACCGTCGGATGGCTGACCCTGAGATCGCTGCCGGCCCCGGAACCGAGGGTGTGGACGCCGTAACCGAAGCGAAGGTCGAAGGTGGCCCCTTCCGCCGTGCTGGTCAGCTGCCAGGTGCGCTTCAAGGCAGTAAACCCTCCTGCTCACCCAGTAAATCCCGTCTCATCTGCCGCACAATCACGGAGAAAACAACTTCTCGCAAGAGCGCTGACTCGATCCGGGATCAAGTTGACTGGACGGTCACATTGTACTTGAACCCGCCGGCGGCAGCGATATGTGGCCGAGGCCGGACTTGTCACGGCGTAGCCAAAGGCGGAGCCGGAAAGGAAGGGTGGGTGCGTGCCGGCCAATCGGCCACTCGCTGGCGAAGGTGGGACACGTCGTCCAGAGGGCGACAGCAACCCTTGCGCCAGGCTATTCGCGCTTTCGAGAATCGGATTCATCAAGGAAAAGGGAATGATGTATTTCAGAATTGAAACATCCGTCCAGTTCCAGAGGTGGTGATTTCCGCGAACTGAATATATATTCAGTGCATGGTGAACAATCGATGAGTTGGGAGTCTGAGCAACTGAGAAATAGCTTGTCACTTTTCTTCACAAGCCCTATACTCATCGGCGCATGAGGCCATTTCAGGGTCTCGTCATTTGCTGAAATTGACAAATAACGACCGGGTTGAGAGGTGGTCGATATGTCGTACGGCCTCTCTGCCGGCAGAATAAATGGGAGGCATCGATGTCGACTCTGAAAGAAACCCTGTTCAAGAAAATCGAAGAGCATCGTCCGAGGACGGTTCGCCTGCTCAAAGAGTACGGCGACACGAAAATCAGCGACGTGACAATCGCCCAGGCCATCGGAGGCGCCCGTGGCGTCCGCTGCCTGGTCACCGACGTCTCCTACCTCGATCCGTTCGAGGGCATTCGCTTCCGGGGTCGCACGATTCCGGAGACCTTTGCGGCGCTGCCGGCGGTCGAAGGCCAGGAGTACCCGAGCGTCGAGGGCTTCTTCTACTATCTGATGACCAGCGAGATCCCGACCGCCGAGCAGGCGGAAGCGGTGGTCGCTGACTTCAAGACTCGTCGCCAGCTTCCTGACTACGTCAAGGACGTGCTGCGCGCCATGCCGAACGACACCCACCCGATGACCATGTACTCGGCCGGAATCCTCGCCATGCAGCGCGAGTCGCTCTTCGTCAAGAGCTACAACGAGGGCATGTCGAAAATGGACTACTGGGATCCGACGTTCGAGGATTCCTGCAATTTGATGGCCAAACTGCCTGTGCTGGCGGCGTTCATCTACCGCCTGAAGTACAAGGATGACGACCAGATCGCTGAGGACCCGAACCTCGATATGGGCGGCAACTTCGCGCACCAGATGGGCATCGACGCGCCCTACGATGACGTTGCCCGGATGTACTTCATCCTCCACTCCGACCATGAATCGGGCAACGTCTCGGCCCACACCACCCACCTCGTGGCTTCGGCCCTCTCGGACGCTTACTACTCATTGTCCGCCGGCATCAACGGCCTCGCCGGCCCGCTGCACGGCCTCGCCAATCAAGAGGTCCTGAGCTGGACCATGAAGTTCCAAGAGACCCTGGGCGGCGCCGAGCCGACCGAGGAGCTGGTCAAGAAGGCCCTGTGGGACACCCTCAACAGTGGTCAGGTGATTCCGGGCTACGGCCACGCGGTGCTCCGCAAGACCGACCCGCGCTACGAGTCGCAGCGCGAGTTCTGCCTCAAGCACCTTCCCGACTACCCGCTCTTCAAGCTCATCAGCATGATCTACCAGGTTGCGCCGGGTGTGCTCGAGGAGCAGGGCAAGGCCAAGAACCCCTGGCCCAACGTCGACGCGCAGTCGGGTGTCATCCAGTGGTTCTACGGTCTCACCGATTGGGACTTCTACACCGTCCTCTTCGGCATCGGCCGCGCCCTGGGCGTGCTCACCAACATCACCTGGGACCGCGCGCTGGGTTACCCGATCGAGCGTCCGAAGTCCCTTACGACCACGATGCTCGAAGAGGCCGCTGGCATCGAGTAGGTCAGATCGAACTCCACAACAAGGGGCACCTTCGGGTGCCCTTTTTCTTAATCTGCTCCCAATCCCTTCGTGGGTTAAGAGTAAAGAGTTCAGCCTCCTGCAAAAACCGGCGCATCTCCTGTAGGGGCGGGATATATCCCGCCCTTGTTAGTTGAAGTCCTCCGGGTCTCTCAAGGGGGCGGCATATATGCCGCCCCTACAGATCGCCGACGCTGTTGTCGTAGGGGGCGGGGTTACGAGAGATCCTGGTTTCTGCAAGAGGCTGAGTTAAGAGTAAAGACCTTCTCAGGCGCTTGCCACCGAATGGCACGCCTTGACCCTTAACTCATTACTCTTAACCCTTTACTCGTGGTGGAATTGGAGGACGAGTGTCTGACGCCAGACTACTCTTCTTCCTCCTCGCTCGTTTGCATCTTTGTGAGATAGAACTTCGCGAACTCGTAGGCATCAGACAGCTTCAGCTCGCGAGCGAACTGGTGGACGTGACCCCGTACGAACGCAGGCGCCGGCAGGGCTTCGAAATCCTCGTTCTCGATCTGCTCGAGGATGGCGACACCGATCTTGGTCTCGACGGCGATCTGATGCAGGGTGAAGCCCTTGGCGGTTCGATAAAACCGGAGATGTGCACCGGGTTCTGAAAGCGGGTCCGGAGCGTTGCCGATCACCACCTCGTTTGCTGCGTCCGGCTTGATTGTCGGCGGCGGCGCCTGTGGAGCGGCCGGCAGCTCGGACCCGATGATCCTCCGGTAGGCCTCCTCGATCCGATCCACCATGCCCTCCCGTTCTTCATCGTCAAGGAGGTTATAGGTGGCGAGGGCCGCCGGCTCGTACAGAGATCTTCGGTGACGGTATGCACGCCGCACCTGACCGATGTCGGCCCCGGGCTCGATCCCGAGGATCTCCCAATCTTCCGGGCGGATTGTCACGAAGCCCTCGGCCGCACATAGGTCATATTGCCGACCACGTCACGCATGGCGCTGACGAATGGAATCTGGGTGAAGTACTGGGCTGCCGGTTTCTGCTCGACCACCGATCTCACAACCAGCTTGTCATTTGGCAACGAGCCCAAAAATTGGAGGCGAATTCCGAAATAGTCGCGGCACGCGGACACGATGTCTTCGCCGAGCCGTTCGTGGCTCGGATGATCGACCCGGTTGACAATCAACGCTGGACGAAAGCTGCTCGCCTCCGCGACCAACGCCGCTCCGACATCCGGATCGACCGACCAGACCTGCGAGATCAAATCTCTCGGCGTTTTCACCTTGCTGCGGGCGCTGCCGTTCATGACCTCTTTGATGGCAGCCTTGACCTGCGCGCGCGGTTGGGCGCGCTTGAGCTTGCGGAAGAACGTGGCCTTGAGGAAATGGTAGGCGTTCTCGACGGAGGTCGGTTCCGGCACGACGACCAGGACGCCCTTACGCGCAGCAAGAAAGAAGTCGAGGACATTGAAGCTGGTCCCGGCGCCGAGGTCGAGGACCACGTGATCGACCTCGAGGGCGTTGATGTGACGCAGGATCTTGCTCTTTTGACCGAAGTTGGGGTTGGCCATTTCGACCAGCGCCTTCGCGCCGGACACCAGCCAAACGTTGTCGATTGGTGTCGGGGTCATCACTTCGCCCAGGGAGCTGACCCTTCTCGAAATGAAGTCGGCCAGATTTGCCCTGGGACTCGGGACACCGAGTAGGGTGTGGAGATTGGCACCGCCGAGATCGGCGTCGACGAGGGCAACGCTTTGGCCGCCTCGAGCGATCGAGGCCGCGATGTTGGTCGCGATCACCGACTTGCCGACTCCGCCCTTGCCGCCCCCGACGGCCCAGACGCGTGGCCCTCTCCCGCGACCCTCCGACAATTCCTCGGTCATCTCGGGAAACTACCTCCGATTCCCGGGCGAGCGCTCATCAGCAACACCGAACCGGGTGTGGGTGTGACCCTGATCATTTCAGACAGTTTAGCACCGCGGGAATGATATGCCTTTGATGCGAGGTTTGTTGGACAATAGTCAGATGCTCGAAGCTTTCGCTCCGTATACATGTCAATAGTCGGAATCGAATCGTACCTTCAGTCGTTGATCAACCGTTTGCTGTTTCGAGCGTCAGATGGAGTGAAATGAAATATTTTCGGAGAAAATCACACCCCCGCAACGGCAGCACCACCCACCGCCGCCATCTGCGCGGGGAGCCGCCGTTCTTCACGGCGAGCCTCAGCAGCCCGATCTTTGTCGAGAGCTGGAATGGCGGATCACCGCTCAACTGGGTCGAGTTCATGGGCCGTTGGGAATTTACCCGCTCCGATCGAAGCGCCAACAAGCAAGAGGACTGAACAGGTCCTTCCTGTGTCCGCGTCCCGCGGAAATTTCGGATTTCGAATTTGCTGTCGGCCTTCGGTAACTCAAAACTCATAACTCAGAACTCAAAACTGATCATGGCACGGGCTTTGCTTTATCAGCAACCACGCACCCTTGTTGGTGCGTATACTCCAACCTGGAGCGGAACATGCGGATTCAGACACGACTCTTTCTGGGAACGGCGGCACTGGTGCTGGCCCTGATGGCCCTCCAGTGGTGGTTGTACGCGCGCCAATTGCGATCCATTGAAGACGAGGTCACTCGGGTTGCCACGACAGTCGGGACACGCATCCTCTCGGCCGAGAGGGCGATCTTTGGCGAGGCACTGTTGGCCGGGACCCACGATTTCCAGTTTGACATCGACGGTGCCGCGACGGCTGAGGCGGGGGCTGGGATTGAGAACTGTGACGACACAGATACCGATGTCCAGGTCGTGGTGGTCCCCCATCCGTCAAATCCCAGCGTGGTCGAGCATGACGGCAAGCGGGTGATACGTCGCGAATTCGTGAGACCGGTTGACGAGTCAGGGTCCGAGAAGATCGAGTGGGTCATTGAAACCCGCGAGTTTGCCCATCCCGAGGGAGTGGTGATCGGTGAACACACGCAGCTCGTGGGGACCCTGGACGCGTTGCCGGAAAACGTCAGAAAGTTGAAGGTAGAGGTCGAGGATGGCGAGGAGCGCCACGATCGATTTCTGGTCGTGAGCGAGGACGACGAGGCGGTCCATAGGATCCCGATTCCGGTGTCGCCTGCGGTCAAACAGGTCCAGGAAACCATGCGCGAAGGGGCGGCGATGGGCGGTCTCTTGCTGGTCGTCGGGCTCTTTGCATCTGCGGTGCTGTCCCGCCGGCTCACGCGACCGCTGCGGTCGCTGGCGGAGGGCGCGGAGGCGCTCGGCCACGGCGATCTGGGGATCCAGGTCCCTGTGTCCGCGACCGGCGAGGTCGGGGACCTGCAGCGCTCGTTCAACAGGATGTCGGCGCGACTCGCCGAGCTCGAGGCGGAGCGTGAAATATGGCAGGAACGAGAACACCTGGCGCAGCTCGGCGACCTCTCGCGCGGGCTTGCCCACACCCTCCGCAATCCTCTCCATACCCTCGGTCTGGCCGTAGAGGAGCTCGCGTCAGGAGGGGGGGAGCGGAGGGATCTCGTGGCCACGTCGAGATCCCAGATTCGGCGAATCGACCGCTGGCTGCGGTCCTTTCTTGCCCTCGGTGCCGAGGAGGTGGCCGAGCCTGAAGTGACCGACCTCGGGGTGCTGGTGCGCGCGGTCGCGCTGGAATCTGTGCAGCAGGGAGCGGAGGTTCGGATCGAGGGTGGAGAAGATAATTTGCGGGTTCGCGTGGTCCCGGGCGCGGTGCGCGCCGCCCTCGCCAACCTGATAGAAAACGCTACCGAGGTGTCTCCGGATGGGGAGCCGGTCGAGGTGATCGTCACGGTCGAAGACGGGGATGCCGTGGTCAGCATCGTCGACGGAGGTCCCGGTCTTCCTGATGCCGTTCGCGAGCGCCTTTTCTCACCCCACGTGACAACCAAGGTTGGCGGATCCGGCATGGGTCTCTTCCTTGCTCGCCAACTGGTGGTTGGCATGCACGGCGGAAGGCTCGAGATTGTTGATGGCACGGACGGTGGAACGGTCGCAACGGTGAGGCTGCCGTTGGTGGGCGAGGAAGCACCCAATGGGGAGCCAAACATTGGGTAACGGTGTCTCAGTTCTGTTGGTCGAGGACGAGATTGCCCAGAGGCGGTTGATCGCCGAGATTCTGGGCCGGGAGGGTCACGAGATCCGCGAGGCCGGCACGGTGGACGAGGCGTTGCATGCCGTCGCGGAAATGGTCCCCGATCTCATCCTCTGTGACTGGCGGATGCCTGGACGCGACGGCGGTGAGCTTCTCGATGACGTGCGTCAGAGATCCCTCGGGTGCGCGTTCATCGTGATGACAGCCTACGGCTCGATCGCCCACGCGGTGGACGCCGTTCGGCGTGGGGCGGATGACTATCTCGGCAAGCCCTTCGAGCGCGAGGCGCTGCTCCTTGCCGTGCAGCGGGTGCTGCGTACCCGACGCCTGGAAAGGGAGAACCGCGAGCTGCGCGAGGCGGTCCGTGAGGGTGATAGCTTCGGGGAGCTGATCGGTCGCTCACAGGCGATGAGAGCCCTGTACCGGACGATTGAAAAGGTGGGAGCGACCGATGCCACTGTGTTGGTGGTGGGGGAGTCGGGGACCGGTAAAGAGCTGGTGGCCCGCTCCCTCCACCGCGCAAGTCGGAGAGGCGATCGGCCCTTTGTGGCCGTCAACTGCGCTGCCATCCCGGACACCTTGATCGAAAGCGAGCTCTTCGGTCACGAGAAGGGCTCCTTCACCGGCGCCCACCGTCGCCGCGAGGGCCGCTTCGAAGAGGCCGACGGCGGGACACTTTTTCTCGACGAGATCGCATCCATGCCCGTGCCGCTGCAGGCGACGCTGCTGCGGGTGCTGCAAGAGCGTCGTTTCACCCGCGTCGGCGGGACCGGCGAGATCGAGAGCGATGTTCGGGTGATCGCGGCATCCAACCGCGACCTGCCGGCCCTGGTTGGCGAGGGCGCCTTTCGCGAAGATCTTTACTACCGTCTCAACGTGATCTCCATCGAGCTGCCGCCTCTGCGGGACCGCATGGAGGACGTGCCGCTGCTCGCGGCCGCCTTTCTCGAACAGGCGTCGGCCCGCCACGGCATCGAGATTCGACCGCTGTCGCCCGACGTGCTGAGGATCCTGATGGAGCACGGGTGGCCGGGCAACGTGCGCGAGCTTGCCAACGCCGTCGAGCGCTTGGTTCTGCTCGCTGAGGACGGCCGGCCAAGCGTCGAGGATCTTCCAGCCGAAATGCGACGGTCGACAGCCGGCGAGGAGGGGTGTCCTTTCAGTCTTCCGACCGACGGGTTGGTGTGGGAGCAGGTGGAGAGAGGCATGATGCGGCAGGCGCTGGAACGGTCGCAGGGCAATCGCGCCGCCGCCGCGCGCCTCATGGGTCTGACCTACAAGGCATTCCTCTACCGATTGGAAAAGTTCGGCATGGCCGGTGAGAGCGAAAACGGCGTGACAGAATCTCCCGAAATGGGGAGCTGACCTCCTCATTTCGGAAGTTCGAGAGCCAGCGGAAACCTGGATACCCTGGCACGGCGATTGCTCTAACGAGGTTTGACACAAACGCCGCGAAACTCAATCGCGGCTAAAACACACGACGGAGGTTGTATGAAGCTGGAAAGTTGGACGCGATACCTGGTGGCGGTGGCTCTGATCATCCTTGTTGGCGCGGCATGGGTGCTGGCCGGGGAAGAGACGATGAGAGTCGAGGTGCGAGCCGAGGACGGCAAGGAGATGACGATTGACGTCAACGGCGTCACCGAGGTCATTCAGCTCGAAGACCTCGCGGATGGGGAAGAGCGTCTCTACGACGTGGGTGGCCATGAAGTCACGGTGAAGCGCGTCGGCGAGAGTCTCTCGCTGGTGCACGACGGCCCGATGTCGGGCCACCATCTTGGCGGCGATTGCCAGAAGATCTGGATCGGAGGCGACGAGGAGGGCTCCGGAGAGCACCGCGTGATGATCATGAAGCACGGCGACGCCGGAGAATTTGAATTC
>Ga0209013_10003510_pt1 | contig 13938 bp, 12 predicted proteins | sample Cruoilmetagenom2_FD_187291 | JGI IMG/M metagenome (GOLD analysis project Ga0209013, IMG submission 187291) | Oil polluted marine microbial communities from Coal Oil Point, Santa Barbara, California, USA - Sample 2 (SPAdes) (version 2) | ecosystem: Environmental > Aquatic > Marine > Oil seeps ... | reverse complement strand
GTTTCTTGGTGTCTTTGAGGCTTAGTGGTGAGAGATTGACTTATGAAACAAATACGAATTTTTCGAGGATGGAAAAACCAAGATAATAGTATTTACATGGATCAATTTCCATCTTGTTCGGTGTTACAAAAAACTAGATGCCTCTTTCAGAAGAATCAGGCCTGGAGCGTAAGTTCGGAGGTGAATACAGATGCTTTAAAAGAACCCCCCGATGGATACCCCGTCTTTGATCCTGGGAACAAAAGAAATATCTGGGTGGAACGTTTGACCCTGCTGCCACACTAAGCAGACCAGCGGTTTGGTAAAATTCAATGGTTATCAGAACTACTGATCGTTGCAAAAGTTACTAAACGTCTCTTGCGTTGTTTGATGTCTGATTGGGTGGAGCCTTCAATGTAAGTTTCAGTATACACTCGCGCAGGAGCAATCGAGATGATAAAAGGTTTGATAGAAGTTATCCTTTATGTGCAGGACATGGCGGCGCAGGTCGCATTTTATCGTGATACGCTTGGTTTAGACGTACTTTATCCCCAGGGATTGACTGATTTCAGGGACGAGTACTGGGTCACCCTGGATACAGGCGCCTGTGTACTTGCGCTTCATGGCGGCGGGCAGGGACGCCTGGGTCAGGATACACCCAAGATCGTATTCGGGGTCGAAGAAATCCATAACGCCCGCATACAGCTCAGGGAACGTGGGCTCGAATTAGGGGAAGTCCGCTCTGCGGCGCCGGGCATATGGGTGTGTGACGGCTTTGACCCGGAGGGCAACCCCATCTCGATTGAATCGCACGCATGATATTTTTGTGTATGGAGACCATGATGTCCTGGCAAGGACAAACTTAAGGAAGGTGATGATGAAGATACTGCGTTTCATACTCAATATTATTGGGGTACTTTTCGCCGCCCTGGTAGGCAACTGGATCGGAGAGCGATGGCGTTCCGCTGATACAGGTGAAGCTGGGCATGAAATAGCCCTCGTACATTCAGGCGAGGAGGGAGATTTTACCATCGCCGTCAACCCCGTGATGACGAATTTCTTGCCCGCAGTGTTGGCCGGATTAATGAGTAGGCCTGCTGGATGGGTGATGGCTTTCGTAACCGGCGTGTTGACAGCGCGCTTCATGGGTGATCAGTACGAGGAACAGTTTGATGAGCTCCTGAGAGGATTGATGCCCGGCGAAGAGCCCACGGAGACGCCCGAGTCATGAAAACCGTCGTCATTACCGGCAGCACGCGGGGCATTGGCTGCGGGTTAGCGGATTCGTTCCTGGACATGGACTGTGCTGTGACAGTCAGCGGTCGTTCATCGGACGCTGTCGATCGAGCGATTGTAAATTTATCCGCCAATCACGAACCGGCACGCGTATTTGGCTGTCCTTGCGATGTGACCGATTTCCAACAGGTGCAGGCGCTTTGGGATCGATCGTCGCAGCACTACGGTAAGGTGGATATCTGGATCAATAACGCCGGTATTTCCGGCCCGAGACGCTGTTTATGGGAGCAAAACCAGCAGGATATCGATGCTGTAATACGTACAAACCTGGTCGGGACGATGTTTGGCTCGAAGGTCGCCGTAAACGGCATGCTGGACCAGGGCTTTGGTGCGATATATGTAATGGAGGGAGCCGGCAGTGATGGGCGGCGTATGGTGGAGGGTATGTCGGTGTATGGCACCTCGAAGTACGGTTTACGTTATTTTTACGAATCACTGGTGGAGGAGACACGCCATACGTCTCTGATCGTTGGTTCACTCAGTCCGGGGATGGTGCTGACCGAATTCCTTACCGGCCAGGAGCACGAACATCCAGAGGATTGGGAAGCAAACAAGCGCATCTTCAACATACTGGCCGACCGCGTAGAGACAGTCACTCCCTGGCTGGCAGAAAGGGTCCTCGCCAACGAGCATACGGGCGTGAGTATTAGGTGGCTGACTCGCGCTAAGGCGATGGGACGTTTTTTACGCAGCCCATTCACCAAGCGCGATATTTTCGCCGACCCAAAATGAGCATGAAAATTTATGCGGCTGCCCTGGCACCTGACCTGGTTTGTGTTCGCTTCACAAACCGGTTATCTGATCGATCTCGTGGATATCAGGACGAAAGGAAAACTGTATGAATGATAAACTGGACACCCGGCGTTTAGTGATTTATCTGCTGTTAGCGTTCGGGATAGCCTGGACCTGCGGATTGGTTGTCTATCTGACCGGGGGGTTGGCGGACAGCCGGGTGCTTATCCCGGGGACTTCGATCACGCTTGCCCTGGTGCTTTTTGCAGTGGGATACATGTGGGCACCGGGATTCGCCAATATCCTTACCCGCCTGATTACAAAAGAAGGTTGGAAAAACACATACTTGAGAACCAACTTTAGGAAAGGCTGGCCATATTGGGTAGCGGCATGGCTCCTTCCGGTTGTCCTGACCGTCTTGGGGGCCGCTCTCTACTTCGCTCTCTTCCCCGAACATTACGACCCGTCCCTGCAAGCCATCAGCGATCAACTGGAACGTACAACCGGGGGCGCCGTGGATTTCAGTCCCTGGATTGTAGTGATCATCAATACCACGACAGCTATTTTGATCGCGCCCCTTGTCAACGGTTTCTTTACTTTTGGAGAGGAATTTGGTTGGCGGGTATATTTACAACCCGGGTTGATGCCTCTTGGAGGGCGGATCGCCATTTTATTGATGGGAGCGATCTGGGGTGTGTGGCATTGGCCGGCCATTGCTATGGGACACAACTATGGATTAAATTATCCCGGGTATCCGCTAAGTGGGATGCTTGCGATGGTCTGGTTTACGCTTGTGACGGGCACTTTCCTGGGTTGGGTGGTGATCAAGAGCGGCAGCGTGTGGCCGGCAGTCATCGGTCATGGCGCCATCAACGGGATCGCTGCGATCGGTATCTTGTTCGTTCAGGGACAACCGAATCCGCTGCTCGGACCGGTACCAACCGGCCTGATCGCTTCCATCCCCTGGGCGTTGTTTGCGCTGCTGATCTTCCTGATACCCAACGCGCTGAATGCGCCTGAATCCAGGCAAGGGTTTGTGGAGGTTGTCCGGGAGGATGTATCAACTGCTCAATAATGCACACCTGCACGCTTATACATTCCACTTTCGAAATGGTCACAGCAGGCTCGAATCCCAATTTAATCGAAGGAAATATTTAGTATGCCTTTGCTGCGTGTACCAAACCAGACTCCCATCCAGCTCCAGCTGCGCCGCGATCTGGTGCGCTCGGTAAAGCGCGGCCACAGCTGGATTTATGCGGATGCCTTGCGGGCTTTACCCCCAACGAAAGCGGGTGTGTCTGCGATCCTGCTCGATAACCGGGGAGGGCGTGAAATCGGGCGTGGGTATTATGATCCCGCAGGAAAAATAGCCCTGCGGGTCTGCACTGCCCGGCGTGGTGAAGCCCTTACGGATTCATGGGCAGCCGGCCGCATGCAGCGCGCATTATCTCTCCGGAAGACATTGTTTGATGGGGGTACGACCGCTTACCGGCTGTTCAACGGTGAAGGCGACGGATTGCCTGGACTGGTGTGTGACCGGTATGCGGATGCTGCCGTACTCACGCTCGACGGGCAGGCTGCGCGCAATTTCTGGCATACTCCAGGCGTCGCCCGCTGGCTGGTCGATGCCCTGGGTCTGAGCCTGGTTTATGAACGTATGCGGGGTCACAACGCTCCAGGGGGGAGGGGGTTATACGGTCCCACCCCGGAAAACCCGGTACCGTTTCTAGAACATGGGATCCGCTTTCTTGCGGACATTGTGCATGGGCAGAAAACCGGTTTTTTCCTGGACCAGCGCGAAAACCGGCTGCGCGTTCAAAAATATGTCTCCGGAAAACGAGTGTTAAACGTCTTCGGTTATACGGGTGGTTTTTCTGTTTACGCAGGCATGGCTGGCGCAGCTCATGTCACCACGGTTGATACCGCTCAGCCGGCCCTGGATACCGCCGTGATCCACTGGACTATGAATGACATGCCGGTCGAAAGGCATACAGCGGTTTGTGCAGATGCTTTTGAATTCTTAGGTGATGCGAAGACGAGCCGGGAAGATTGGGACGTTGTTATCCTTGATCCACCATCATTTGCACCCTCCAAGAACGCACTGCCGCAGGCCCTGAATGCGTACAAAAAATTGATCGCAGACGGCGCATCCGTAACCATCGATGGGGGTACCCTGGCGGTGGGTTCTTGCTCCAGCCATATCGGCCTGAACGATTTTTTGCTCACATGCCAGGAAGGGATTGCGAAAGCCAGGAAGCAGGCCACGACTCTCGGGATATTCTCGCAGCCTGCAGACCACCCTGTGCCGCTGGCGATGCCGGAATACCGCTATCTAAAATTCGTCATCATGCGGGTGAATGGATAACGTGTAATGAAATATAGTATGCCTCGACCAACTCTCCCTCCACCTACCCTTACGATCAACAAAACGCACGCCCGGCGTTTTTTGCTGGCACACCAACGTCTCTGGCCCCCACGCAGCCATCGGGGCAAGAGCGGAATCCAGGATTACATCCAACATGTAGGTTGTATCCAGTTCGACCCCATCAACGTAGTCGGCCGCAACCCGGACCTGGTGCTTCAGTCCCGTATTACTGCTTATCGTCCTGGCTTACTGGATGAACTGCTCTATCACGATCGAACGCTCTGCGATGGTTGGGATAAAGTGTCATCGATTTACCTGACAGCAGACAGACCATATTTTGCGCGGCATCGGGCGCGAATGGTGCAGCAGCACGGTGACCCAACCAGCCAGCCCATGCAAATTGCTCCCCTGGTGCTGCAGGCAATAGGTGAACGCGGACCGCTGTCATCTACGGATATTAAGCACGGCTCCAGCCTGAATTGGTCCTGGGGGCAGAACTCCAGCCTGGTGCGGGCATCCATGGAGGTGCTGTACGCCATGGGTCAGTTAGGCATTCACCACCGTGTCCATACACGTCGCTATTTCGACTTGATCGAGCGTTTGCTGCCAGACGAAGTGCTGTCTGCGCCTGACCCGAATGTCAGCCAGGAGGATTATCAGAATTGGCATGTGCTGCGCCGTGTAGGTGGGCTGGGGTTGGCGAATTCCAGTGCGGCCGAATACTGGTTGGGCATCCTGGGCGTAAAAAGCCAGGTGCGCCGGGAGACCTTATGGCGCCTGGTAGAATCGGGCCGCATAGCAGCTGTGGAAGTGGAAGAATTATCGGGACGCACTTTCTTCATCAGGACTGCCGATCTCCCGACATTAGAGGCAGCAGTGGATGACAGTGCCAACAAACCACGGTCGGCTTTCCTCGGCCCCCTGGATAACCTGACCTGGGATCGAAAATTGCTGCGTTGGATCTTCGATTTTGATTACATCTGGGAGGTATATAAGCCCGTTGTCCAGCGCAAGTATGGATATTATGTACTTCCGGTGCTCTATGGCGACGGATTTGTGGCTCGTTTCGATCCGGCATTCGATAAGAAAACGCGCCGCTTGACGATCAACAAATGGTGGTGGGAAGCGGGAATTAAGGCGGATGAGAATATGGGGGCTTCGCTGTTGGAATGCTTCCAGGAATTTACTGCTTACCTGGATGTTAAGAATGTGCAGCTTGGAGATCAGGTTGCAGGTGATGATAGTCTAAAATGGATCAAGGCTCTGGTATGAATCAATACAATCATTGGATCCTCGAAGAAAACTTACCCATCGCTACCCTAACGCTCAATCATCCGGATACGATGAATAATATGACGATGGAAACGCTGTTTGAATTGCGCGACGTTTCGAATTATCTCGGGGGTCGCTCGGACATCTGGGTGGTGATCGTACAGGGGCAGGGCGAACACTTTTCGAGTGGTGTTGATCCGAGTGTATTCACTGAACGCCTCGAGAGTTCAACGGAGGATATGCGCAATTTGGTGCACCACCAACAGCGCTGCCTGGATGCGTTTGCTGCTCTCGAGAAGGTGACCATCGCCAAGCTGCACGGTTTTTGCATCGGCGGTGGATTGCTGCTGGCCGTGAGTTGTGATTTTCGTATCGCCAGTAAACGCACCATATTCAGCCTGCCCGAGGTGCGGCTTGGGATTCCGATCTTATGGGGTACAAACAGGATCACCAGGTTGGTTGGAACCGCTGGGGCGAAAGAAATGATCATGCTGGGAAAACGCTACCGCGCGCATGAAGCGCTGAAGATGGGCATGGTCCACCAGGTTGTCCCCGAGGATGAGCTTGAACGCCGCGTAAAAGCTCTGGCGGAGCGCTTTTTGAATCTTCCACCGAGGACCGTAGGGATTGCCAAACGCCTCATCGATATGGGATTCAATTTGTCGATGGAAGAAAGTCAAGCATTGGAGCTCGAAACGCTGGAAGAATTGTTGGACAGCCCTGATCTGCGCGAAGCTGTTATGAGCTACACAGAAAAGAGAGCGCCTGTTTTTACCGGAGAATAAGGAGCATTATTCCGCACGTATAAGGTGTGCGAGCGTTTTGGGTCAACGTAGGATCAGATAGGTGCCAGCAAAAGTTACTTATGAACCGGCGTGATTTTCTTAAAATAACGGGCATTGCTACAGCAGGAGTCGCGGCTTCATCTGTCTCATTCCTGGTCCTTGGTAATGAAGCCCAGAATATTATTGTCGAGCGAGTGCAGCTTCCGATTGTGGATTTGCCCCCATCGTTTGAGGGATTTCGAATCGCACAGCTCTCGGATTTCCACCTGGAACCGCTAACCAAAATCGAGCTCGTCCAGCGGGCGGTCGCGATCACAAACAGCCTGAAACCGGATGTCATCGTGCTTACGGGCGATTATGTTTGGCATCAAGTCGAGTCAATTTTCGATCTGGTACCAGAGCTGGCTAAGCTGAATGCCAAACACGGCGTCATCTCGGTCATCGGCAACCATGATGTCTGGGCGGGGCTTAACATAATAAAGGCTGGTTTTAAGGGTGCAGGTCTACCTTTATACATCAACCAGGGTGTTCAGCTCGTTGAGGGTAAGAGCAGCCTGCACCTGGCGTGCCTGGACGATGGCTGGAGCGGAACTCCCGATTTGGAGGCTGCGATGGAAAATTGGGTGGATGGATCGCCGGTAGTTCTGCTGCTCCATGAACCCGATCTCGCTGACAGATATTCATCAGACAGCAGGATCTCTCTGCAGTTAGCAGGTCACACACACGGAGGTCAGGTCCGCCTGCCTTTGGTTGGCGCAGTAATATTGCCTTACCTGGGGAGAAACTATGATTACCGGTTGTACCGGGTGAATGGTATGTGGCTTTACACAAATCCGGGTATAGGAGTGATCAGCGTAGCAGCGCGTTACAATTGTCCTCCTGAAATCACTGAATTTACACTTGTTGGCACACAGAGCGGAACACAATCTTAATTTCAGTGTAGCGGTCACACTGCTTTGAGAATTGAAGATTATCATTCGCCTCTGGAAATTAAGCAGGTTGCTACTCTCAACCACAACGGGCAAAATGAATACGGGGCATAGGATGTATACTTAAGTGTGGGTGTCGCAGGTACCGGTATTAATATATACACATTGATATTTGTTAATTATCCCAGGGAAGTGCGCGCTTTTAATGAAATTAGTGCCCCTGGAGGTAACTAAATCATAATGAAAATGACGTTTTTTTATCCAAGAATTATGTAGAATGGAGGCTGACATGCGTTACAAATTGCTGGGAAAAAGTGGGCTGCGCGTATCCGAACTGTGCCTGGGTACGATGACCTTCGGTGAGGATTGGGGTTGGGGAGCTGCGAAGGAAGAGTGTATGTCGCAGCTTAATACGTTTGCCGATGCGGGTGGTAATTTTATCGATACTTCGGTCAACTACACAGACGGCAGCAGTGAGAAGATATTGGGTGAGCTGCTTCAAGGCAGGCGAGAAAGATTTGTGATCGCCACCAAATACTCGCTCACAAAACCGGAATCAAGCGACCCGAACTCGGGAGGCAACAGCCGCAAGAACATGAAACAATCCGTGGAACGCAGCCTGAAGAGGTTGGGGACGGATTATATCGACCTGTACTACCTTCACATGTGGGATTATAAAACCCCGGTCGAGGAAGTGATGCGCGGACTGGATGACCTGGTAAGCTCTGGCAAAGTGCTCTACGTTGGAGTATCGGATACTCCTGCCTGGATCGTCTCCCAGGCTAACATGCTGGCGGAGCTGCGCGGCTGGTCGCCCTTCATTGGACTGCAGGTCCCCTACTCCCTGGCTGACAGGGCTCTCGAGTGGGCGCTTCTGCCGATGGCCAAACACTGGCAGATGGCCGTCATGCCCTGGGGTATCCTGGAGGCGGGTATTCTGACGGGTAAATACTCGAAAGCCAATCAAGATCCGACGCGCATGGATCGCGATAAGGTAAAGCTCAGCGAAAAAACCGAAGCGATCGTGGACGAGGTCGGTAAGATAGCTCAAGAGACCGGCCGGTCGGCGGCGCAGGTTGCTGTCAACTGGGTCCGCCAGCAGCAGCAGCGCGCGTTGATGATCCCCATCCTGGGCGCTCGTACGGTAGAGCAGCTCGAGGACAACCTGGCTGTCCTGGAATGGAAGCTGGATGAAGATCAGATGAAGCGCTTAGAAGATGTAAGCCGCCCGGAGTTGGGCTTTCCGCACAACTTCCTGGAAGGCAATCCTTATATATTCGGTGCCACCTTCGATAAACTCGACAACCATCGCAGATGACTGTTCCGGGTTGGTTGTGCATCGAAATGATCTAAAAAAATTTGCACCTGCCGATTTTTACGCAGAGCGCCTGGGGGGCGAAAATAAGGTTTATTTTGCATATCGGAGTACGAGCAGTAGGGGAGTTTAATTCTCATAGGTTAGAAGTCCAATCGTACCAGGCGCGATGATTAACACGGCTAACACGATTGGACTGTCGCTCATCTACGAAGCTCCTGCCTACCTGACTGGCTGAATCAAAAAATAGATAAATCTGTGGTAAATTAAGAGAGAAATTGTCTATTTAGTAAATAACTTGACCTGGGAAGCTGTAGAGTTGCGCAGTTGGTGAATAAGGAGGTTAGCATGTCTTCCGAAACATCTGTAAAATACCAGTGGCAAAATCCACATCTGCGAAAAACCATCTATCCGTTCCGGGAGATGAAACTGCGCGATTTTTTATTGATTTATAAAGATATCGATCTTTGGAAGGCGATGAAGGATAAATCTGTCGATTCCCAGGCAGCCTCAGAGTTGATCCAATTACATACCGACATCGAGAAACAGCTCACAGTTTCCAGGCTTGAGAAGGAGCAGGTAAAGAAAGGCCTTCTTGACCTCAGGAAGAAGCATCGTCAGACGCTAAATCAACGCCATGTGAGGTTGTTGAGATACAAGATCACCAATCTAGAAACCAGGCTGACTGGGCTTGAATCGAAGAAAAAAACCTTGGAACGCCAGATTGCCTGGTACAAAAAGTTTGCCCCGGACCACCCTTATTATGAAAAGTGGAAGGCCAGGCTGGTTGAGGTGATGGTGCCGTACGAAGATGTACAGGGGCAGCTGCAGGAAACCAGGCAGGCGTATAACACTGAACTGGTGCCATTTGAAGCCGAGGCATTGGAATTAAATCAGCGTACGAAAAAAAACGCCCGGGACATAAAACGATTAACCGAACAGAAGAAGAAGCTGCCCCCGCTGGATAAGCGGGGCTCCATGAATCAACGCTCTGTTGTGCGCTGGTTGGTGTACAAGTACGAGCAAGAATTACTTCAAATGGACCATGACCAGCTGATGGTGGAGGTGTTAACGCGTTTTGATGAAGAACCGGATCGCTATTCGAAGTGGCTGCAGTACATGGTGATCCATTTCTCCGGTATGCGCTATCGCAGCGCCCACGGCTCGTGGGCCGACCCGCGCGATCTCCTGGAGATGCTCCTGCTGGACGAAAACAAGAGTCGCGTTCAGGGTGCCCCGGATGCTCAGCTTGCCCCTACCCGGCGAAAAGCTATCGCGTCGTTGGAAAAGAATGCATCTCTGGAGAAAGATGCGCGGCAGAAGAGGCGTTTAGGGTACCGCATCAAAGCTCTGAAATCATCAAACTGGCGCACCGAAGTACAGAGATTTGAGGCTGAGAAGGTCATCGATGAAGTTGAAAAATTAACCGACCAGCAGGTTTTGGACCAACTGAAGGGGAAAAGGACCCACTTTCCCGATTGGGCCTGGAAAGAGTTGGTCAGCCGGACGGACCTGCGCCTGGAAGTCAGCGAGGATGATTGGGAAGAGTTAACCCGAGAAGAGCGTATGCAGCGCTGGAAGCAAGAGAGCGGCCATTGGCGGGAGATCATGAATTATTGGGAGCGGCAGGACATTACCGGTTGGCGGCAGGAACACAACCGCTCGCTTGCCTTAATCGTCACCCGCGCGGTGTGTAATGAGGTCTCTGAGCACATCCAGCATCTGCGCGGTATAAAACCGGCAGCCGGTCTGACCGCCAAGCCCCAGTGGTATCTTAATCGCCAGAAGAGTCACCAGCACCAGGCCTATATCAGGAGAGGCGCCACGCGGGGTGACTTTAAGAACGGCGCCAGTATTCTTTTCCTTGGCTGGACATCAAGACGCCCCAATGCCTGGCAGATCGCACGACCCCTGAGTGGGATAGAACTACTGCCAGCCGGCATCCGTCCCAAAAGAGTGAAGAAGAAAAACATAAAAAGAGGGCAGGGTGATGAATGGCGTTATCAAATTGCAGATGACTTCGAGAGGACCAGCCGTCCGTTTATCAAGAAACGCGTTGCGGTGCCCGGTAAGAAAAACAAGTTTAAAGAGAAGACGGTCCGTGGCCCGCTTTTGCGGCACTGGCTGCGCTGGACACACGAAGCGATCGTTGTCGAAGTAGCCGATATGGCCAGGGGGACTTTTGTGCTGACTTTCGAGACCGGAAAGATTGGGCTAAATCTGCGTTCTTTAAGACGGATGACCAATCATTGGGACATCTATATCGGTTATGTGCCACCCGCAGAAATTGACCCCACCAACCTAAACAAGATGTTAGATCGCCGAACGATCCTTCCGGAGATGGAAGAATTACCTTTCGCTTTTGAATTTACCTTTGAGGACGAAGAGCAGGTTGTACCCGAGCCAGACAAGGTTTTGTCCGATGTCCAGGCTGAGCGCCAGGCAACTCTGGACACCATGCAGAAGTGGGAGAGTCTCACGCTGCGCCAGAAGCAGGTTGTGGCGCTTGTTGTACAGGGTTACACGACCCGGGAAATTGCTACCTGGTTGGATACATCCACGGGTAATATTCGTTCTCACATCAGCCGGGCGATGGGTAAGTTCGGCTTTCGCCGTCGAGAGCAGTTCCAGTCTGTATTAGGCGGTTGGGATTTCAGCGCATTGGGGAACCTGGTGAAATGAAGCAATCGGTTCACAGGAGTACCGCGTGATGAAGGACTCTAAAAGGCGGCTTGGAAGATCCGATCTCCTGGTCTCGCCCATTGGCCTGGGTTGCTGGCAGTTCAGCAAGGGAAAGGGAATGACGGGCAGGTACTGGTCTGCGCTATCCGATGATGAAATTGCTGAAATCGTCGCACTTAGCCTGGAAGAAAGTGTGAACTGGTTTGATACTGCTGAATCGTACGGGGGTGGAGAATCTGAAAGAGCCCTGGCGCGCTCGCTCCGGCGGCTGGACGTTGATGTTGATTCCGTGGTCATCGCGACCAAGTGGTGGCCGTTCTTACGTACAGCCCGATCGATAACACGCACAATCGACCGGCGCCTAGAAGCGCTGGATGTGCCGTGTATTGACCTGTACCAGATCCATCTACCGTTTTCATTTTCCTCCGTGCGCGCTGAAATGCAATCCATGGCCCAGCTTGTCAAGGTAGGCAAAGTAAGCGCTGTTGGGCTGAGCAACTATTCAGCGAATGGCATGAAAACAGCCAGCCAGGAGCTGGAAAAACATAATATTAACCTGGTTTCGAACCAGGTGGAATTCAACCTGTTAAACAGGAACATCGAGACCAACGGGATCTTGAAGGCCGCCAATGAATTGGGCATTACCATCATCGCCTATTCCCCACTGGCACAGGGATTATTGACGGGTAAATATCATTCCGAACCCAGGCGCGCCCGGCAGCTGCCTTCTTTTCGCAAGATTTACAATCCGGTGACCAGTCGCAGGCTCAAGAAATCCCAACCAGTGATTGATGTGATAAGAGACCTGGCAAACAAGTACCACGTATCGCCATCCCAAATTGCTCTTAATTGGGTGATCCACGTTCATGGGGAGAGGATCGTTACCATCGCTGGTGCATCTAAAGCATCACAGGCGAAAGATAATGCCTCGGCGTTAAATTTCAAGTTGTCTGAAGAGGATATAGCACGCCTGGACGACGTCTCGCTCGCCTACGCGAGTTCATGATAATCCAAACTGCTGCCCGTGATCTTGTCTAGAGGCGGCCCTGCTCCCGGTGGCTGGTTAAGATAAATCCAGCGTGTTTATCCTTATAATCTGTGTCAATATAAATTCTTCACAACAGGAGAAAACATGAAAGAAGCAGCCGTGATCCAAGCTCATAAAAGCCATGTTGCGGATGTCCTGTTCAATGCGGACAGCACCACGCTGCTCTCGGCGGGGATGGATAACCTGATCAAGCTCTGGTCAGTACCGGATTGGCAGTTGACAGAAACCTTTGATGGACACGAAAAGAGCGTTAACTCTGTGGCACTTTCTCTGGATGAGGCGCTGCTGGCGAGCGGTTCAACGGATGCAACGGTCAGGGTATGGGCATATCCGTCTGGCGAGCTTCTGCGCACGATGAAGGGGCATAAAAAAACCGTTGCCTCGGTGGCGATCTCTCCGGATGGACGCTGGCTGGCATCCGCTTCCTACGATGGGAAGGTAGTATTGTGGAACCTAACCAGTGGAGATATGGCAGCTACGTTGAAAGGACACACAAGCAATGTAGGATCGCTTGCCTTTTCATCGGACGGAGACTGCCTGGCCTCAGCTGGTTTAGGCAGTGATATCTTGATCTGGAGTGTCCCGGACGGGGAATTAACATCCAGGCTATCCAGGCACCAGATTGCCGTCTCGTCGCTCAATTTCTCCCCAGACGGACGGTTGATGGCTTCTTCCGGTGGGGAAGGAACCGTGCTGCTCTGGTCGACCGGAGACTGGTCCGTCGTACAGAGTATCGAAATTGGTGAGGGTGGGGGCTATCCACGCGCGATTGCATTTTCGCCTGACTGGAAGAGCATGGCAGTTAGCTTGGAGTACAAGGTGCAGGTATGGTCTCTCGACCCGACTGGTCTGGTAGAGGAAGCAGCAGTGAAGGCTAAAGGTGTTTACGCGCTCGATTTTTCACCTGATGCACGCTGGTTGGCAAATGCAGCAGCAGATAAAAAGGTCAGGATCTGGGAGTTATAAATGATGAATGGTCAGGATATAAATAAGAAACCGGTCGTATTTTCCGGTGTGCAGCCCTCTGGCGATCTACACATTGGAAATTATCTGGGGGCGATCCGGCGTTGGGCCGCCCAGCAGGATGAAAAGGAGAGCTACTTTTGCATCGTCGATATGCACGCCATCACGGTTCCTCAGGACGTCGAGGAATTACGTCGTTTAACGCGAGATGTAGCGGCTTTATATATCGCGGCTGGAATCGACCCCGCCCGCAGCACCATCTTTATCCAGAGTCAGGTGCGCGCTCACGCCGAGTGCACATGGATCCTGAATTGCGTTACACCCGTGGGTTGGCTGGAACGCATGACTCAATATAAATCCAAGGCTGCCAGGCAGGAGAGTGTCAGTATGGGCTTGCTGGATTATCCGGTGCTCCAGGCTTCCGACATCTTGCTGTACGATGCCGATGAAGTGCCGGTTGGCGAGGATCAGAAACAGCACGTTGAACTTACGCGCGATATAGCCGGGCGTTTTAATCGTATTTATGGCGAAACCTTCACCCTGCCCAGGGCGATGCTGCCGCAGAGCGGTGC
>Ga0209013_10003509_pt1 | contig 13938 bp, 8 predicted proteins | sample Cruoilmetagenom2_FD_187291 | JGI IMG/M metagenome (GOLD analysis project Ga0209013, IMG submission 187291) | Oil polluted marine microbial communities from Coal Oil Point, Santa Barbara, California, USA - Sample 2 (SPAdes) (version 2) | ecosystem: Environmental > Aquatic > Marine > Oil seeps ... | reverse complement strand
TATTTAAATTCTTAAACAGATTTTTAGTAAGAGGAGTTGAAAAATCCAGAGTTCTTCCTTTGCCAGAAATATACCATTCTATCAATAATCTCGTAACAAAAATAGCTGTAAACAAAGAGGTTAGAATACCAATAATTAAGGTAGTAGCAAAACCTTTAATAGGGCCACTACCAAAAATCAATAATATAATTGCAGTAAGGCCTGTTGTTACGTTTGCATCCAGAATGGATGATAATGCATTTGCAAAACCATCAGAGATAGCTTGCCCTTTCCCTTTACCTTTAGCCAATTCCTCCTTAATCCTTTCAAAGATCAGAACATTAGCATCAACAGACATACCTATAGTTAATACAATACCGGCAATTCCGGGTAATGTAAGTACAGCACCCAAACTGGATAATACACCAAAAATTAGGACAATGTTGAAAGTTAAAGCTATATCGGCAAAGATTCCTGCTTTACCATAATAGAAGATCATCCATATTAAAACAAAAACCATAGCAATCAGAAAGGACATAAAGCCACTATCTATGGCTTCCTGTCCCAGGGAAGGACCAACAACAAAAGAATCAATGATCTCTGCGGAAGCGGGTAATTTACCAGCCCTCAGCACATTGGCAATATCTTTGGTTTCATTTACTGTAAAAGTTCCGGTAATTTCAGAACTGCCTCCTGATATTCCTCCTACCTGAGAAACCCCTGGCGCAGTATATACTTTATTATCGAGGACAATTGCTATACCTGTATTATTAAGGTTAGCCTCACTGGTTAGTTTTTCCCAAAGCTTAGCACCTTTTACGTTCATGTCCATGCCTACAGCTGGCCTGTTAAACTGGTCAAATTGGTCCCTGGCATCACTAACCACATCACCACTAATTCTAGGGGTATTATCCCTGTTAGATTTTAAGGCATATAAGGATGCTACTTCGGAATCCTTAGTAGGCCGCTCCCATAAAAATTTTGTGAATTGTACTTCTGCAGCTAATAAACGTCTGACTTCCGGCATACGAAGGTATGATCCTATTTCTGCGGTATCTTTTATTGCCGCTATACCAACAGCAAAACCAGGTCCGTTTAACTGTAACTTTTCAAATAATGGATTACTCTCAGTGGCCAGATCCAAAGAATCCTGGGTTACGTCTGAGAGTAAAGAATCTATCTCAGATTCTTCCTTATCAACAACATCTTCTTCAGAGTCTTCTACGAGGGTTTTCAGGCGGTCATTGGCCTGAATAAAGAAGTTTATAAGGCTTTGATTTCCTGGTTCATAGGTTTCCCAAAACTCCAATTGTGCGGTACTTGACAGAAGGTCCTGGGCTCTTGCGATATCTCTTGCTCCCGGTAATTCAACCAAAATCCTTCCGGAATTGCCTTCACGCTGAATGTTGGGTTGCGTAACTCCAAAACCATCAATACGCTCACGTAATACTTCGAAGGCCGATACTACAGATTCATCAATTTTTCGCCGGATAATAGGCATTACCTCATTATCTGTCATTTGAAAATTGATCTCATCACTAAGACCTTTATTTGCAAAAATATCAGGAGAAGCCAATTTAGCATCTCCCTTTATATTTTCAAATGCTTCGAAAAACAGATCAATATAGGTTTCGTCGCTGTCTTTAGAAGCCACGTCGGCATCCGCTAATGCTTTGTTAAAGATTGGATTTTTGGTATTATCCGCCAGGCCTTTAAGAATATCTTTTACCGATATCTGAAGCGTAACATTTATACCCCCTTTAAGATCCAGGCCTTTATTTAGTTCCTTTTTCTTTGCATCGTCATAACTGGTATATCCCAAAATAGGATTACCTCCAATGGAATCTAAATAAGAAGCTTCAACCGCTTCTCTTTTGGCCACATAATCCTCCTCAGAGGGTGAAACAGCAGATGTTGCAAATAATGTTGCATCTTTTTCTACCTTAGCGGTAATGAATGTGTAGGAAAGTTGATAGATACTTACCAGTCCGAACAAGAAAGCAAATAGCTTTATAAGTCCTTTATTCTGCATGGTTTAATTGATTTTTTGATGGAATTTGTAAACAGCGTGCAAATATATCATTTCCCTTAAGAACTGACAATTTATTTATGTTATTTGTATAGATCAAAGGACTGTTGAGACCTTTGTACTTAAAGCTTTATTTAGCAATATTTTCAATTTACAGCTATAAAGCAATCAGTTCCTAAAAATTGCCAGAGCCCTGGCATAATGGAAACAATCTTTATACAGACTAAACTCATTCTAAAAAAAGAAGCATCACACGAGTGATGCTTCTTATAAATCAAAAAATGGTTTATACTACACGTCCAGCAAACCATTAGTATTTCTAACCCCTACAGCGCTCTCCTGCATTTTAGCTTTTTCGGCATCACTCAGGGAAATCTCTACAATATCTTCAATTCCGTTTTTGCCGAGTAATACAGGAACACCAATACAGATATCGTTTAAGCCATATTCCCCTTCAAGGAAAGTAGAACAAGGAAACATCTTCTTTTGATCACAGGCAATGGCCTGTACCAATGCTGAAACAGCGGCGCCAGGCGCATACCAGGCACTTGTACCAAGAAGTTTAGTAAGTGTAGCACCACCCACTTTTGTGTCTTCCACTACCTGTTGAAGGCGGCCCTCCGATAAAAATTCAGAAACCTTTACGCTATTTCTTGCAGCCTGACTGGCAAGAGGTACCATACCAGTATCGCTATGCCCACCAATTACCATTCCATCAATATCTGAGATAGGAGCATCAAGAGCCTCAGCCAAACGATATTTAAATCTTGCACTATCTAATGCTCCTCCCATACCAATAATTTTATTCTTGGGAAGATTTGTGGTCTTATGTACCAAATAGGTCATCGTATCCATCGGATTACTTACCACAATCAAAGTTACATTTGGTGAATGCTCTAAAAGATTTGAAGCCACAGTTTTCACTATCCCTGCATTTATACCAATCAGCTCCTCTCGAGTCATGCCTGGTTTTCTGGGAATCCCCGACGTGATTACAGCAATATCGCTATCAGCGGTTCTTGAATAATCTCCTGTAGTGCCCGTTATGGTGGTGTCAAAACCGTTCAAAGAAGCCGTTTGCATAAGGTCCATAGCCTTTCCTTCAGCATAACCTTCTTTAATATCCAGCAAAACAACTTCCGAAGCAAAATTTTTAATTGCGATATACTCGGCACAACTAGCACCAACTGCACCCGCTCCAACTACTGTAACTTTCATGATATACTATATTTTAAAGTGATTTATAAGACTGGTAAAATTACAGAAATTTAACAGATTTAAGAACCCATTATCAACATATATTTTCCCTTGAAGTTTTGATTTGTTTATGCATTGTTTTATTAATATGTTAAAATAAAATGCAATTCAACGAAGAAACTCCAATTCTTATGTATTACATCGATTTTTAACAATACCTGTTTTAGTATTGGCGTTAGAAATACTAATAGATCCCAAATCTAAAACCTACTAGAATTGAAAAAGCTTTTCTCCTTTATGGCGATAGTTGCTATTGTGTTAGCCAGTAACTGTTCCAGAATCCCAGAAAATAATGATCCGGTCATCGGTATTTGGTACAGGGTGGATGTTATTAATACCAGCGAAACTAATAAACAAACAGTTCGCCAGGAATGGATATTCAACGACGTATATTTAGGAAGGTACCAAAAATACAACGGGTCTCAGGTTGACTTCAAAACTGATTTTAGCTGGGTAGCGGATAAAGGTGTATACACTATTTCTTATCCGGGAACAGACATGATTAAAGATGTTGTAAGCATGAAAGAAACTCCGGAAGGTATGTTGCTGGAGGATGTAAAAGGTGAAACCCTGGCAAAACGAGAGTAATTCCCCAATTTTTTTTCCATATAGTTACGAAAAGCAGTCTTTTTAAAAGGCTGCTTTTTTAATTTAAGAATAATAGCTCCGGCAAATAAAACCGAAACTTATAACTTAATCTCAATAAAAAAATCCCGAAGCTTTCACATCGGGATTTTTACTTTCATTTATTACTAGTTACACGTCAATATTTGCATAAACAGCATTTTTCTCAATAAATTCCCTTCTTGGAGGAACTTCGTCTCCCATTAACATAGAGAATACTCTGTCAGATTCGGTGGCGTTATCAATTGTAATCTGTCGTAAAGTCCTGAACGATGGGTTCATAGTGGTATCCCAAAGTTGTTCTGCATTCATTTCACCTAAACCTTTGTAGCGTTGAATTGCGGCGCTACCTCCAAAACTTTCAACAATCCCATCTCGCTCCTTATCAGACCAGGCATAACGTTTTTTGCTCCCCTTTTTAACGAGATAAAGAGGTGGAGTTGCAATATAAACATGACCTCCTTCTATTAGTTCCCGCATATAGCGAAAGAAAAAAGTTAGTATTAATGTTTCTATATGACTGCCATCTACATCCGCATCACACATGATCACAACTTTATGATAACGCAATTTTTCGAGATTCAAGGCTTTACTGTCTTCTTCAGTACCTATAGTTACACCCAATGCCGTGTAAATGTTTTTTATTTCTTCATTTTCAAACACCTTATGTTGCATGGCTTTTTCTACGTTCAATATTTTACCACGTAAAGGTAATATTGCCTGAAAATTCCTGTCTCGGCCTTGTTTTGCAGTTCCGCCTGCGGAATCTCCCTCAACAAGAAAAACTTCACATAGAGCTGGATCCTGTTCTGAACAGTCAGACAATTTTCCCGGTAACCCTCCGATACTCATTACCGTTTTCCGTTGTACCATTTCCCGTGCCTTAGCAGCTGCATGGCGCGCCTGAGCGGCCAGAATCACCTTTTGCACAATAATTTTGGCATCATCAGGATGTTCCTCCAGATAATTGGTGAGCATCTCTGATACCGCCTGGCTCACAGCCGAAGAAACTTCCCTGTTTCCTAGTTTTGTCTTGGTTTGTCCCTCAAACTGAGGTTCTCCCACTTTTACCGAAATAATAGCCGTAAGACCTTCTCTGAAATCATCTCCGGCAACTTCAAATTTCACCTTATCTAACATCCCGGAACTATCGGCATATTTCTTTAAAGTTGTTGTAAGCCCCCTCCTGAATCCCGAAAGATGTGTTCCACCCTCATGAGTATTGATATTGTTTACATAGGAGTGTAAATTTTCAGTATAGCTATTGTTATAAATCATTGCCACCTCAACCGGAATACCGTTTTTTTCGCCCTCCATGGAGATGACATCATTAATCAAGGGTTCCCTGTTGCTATCTAAAAAACGTACAAATTCTTTTAACCCCTGATCTGAATAAAATTTGTCAGACACAAAATTACCTTCTTCGTCTTTCTGACGCCTGTCTGTAATACTTATAGTCACTCCTTTATTCAAATAAGAAAGTTCCCTCATCCTATTAGACAGGGTTTCGTAACTGTATTCTATAGTTTGTGTAAAAATGTCGACATCCGGGTGAAAAGTTACTATAGTTCCTGTTTCACTGGATTCTCCAACGCTTTTAACAGGATAAAGTGATTTACCCCTTTCATATTCCTGTTCCCATACTTTACCATTTCTGTGAACAGATGCCTTTAAGTGATCGGAAAGCGCATTTACAACAGAAACTCCTACGCCGTGTAAACCACCTGAAACCTTATAAGAATCTTTATCAAATTTACCCCCTGCTCCAATTTTGGTCATTACCACTTCAAGTGCCGATATCCCTTCTTTCTTGTGAATATCAACTGGTATTCCCCGACCATTATCTTTAGTAGTTATTGAATTATCTTCGTTTATAATGACTTCAATAGCGTCGCAATATCCTCCCATTGCTTCATCAATTGAATTATCCACTACTTCATAAACCAAATGATGTAATCCTCTGACTCCTATATCTCCAATATACATGGAAGGCCTCATACGCACATGCTCAATACCCTCTAATGCCTGAATACTGTCAGCGGAATATTCTTTTTTCTTAGCTTCTTCGCTCATAGAACAATTTATGTTGTTTTATTTAAAATTTTGTAATCCTACAAATATAGATAATACCCTATAGAATATAGTGTTTGTGCCCATACGAAGCCCTTAAGTTATCAACAATTTAACAACAATTTATGCTTCCTTTAAGGAAGTCTATGAAAATTGATTAAACATGACTTTTGTTAGTTATCTTAACAGGCAAATGGCGTACTTTTGCGCGGAAACTTTACAATAAAAAAATGGCTGATTCCAGAACCGCCTCGATCAAAATTCTTTCTGAAATTCAAAGAGTAGTAGATATTCAGAGTAAAATAATCTACTTCTTGTTAAGTATTATAGCCGCAGGAACTCTTACCTATTTTTTGTATGAACCCTCGCTCAATGAAGCCCAATTATTTGTGCTGTTCATACTTTTCCTGGCAGTCGGTCTTTGGGTTACAGAGGCCATACCACCCTTTGCGGTCGGATTGCTTGTCTTTGGCGGTTTAATCTATGGCATGGCCAACTATTATGGTAAGGTTGATCCGGAGAATGTCCAGGGCCACATGATTCAGTATGTGAATTCCTGGTCGAGTAGCGTCATATGGCTGATGTTGGGAGGATTTTTTATTGCTGAAGCAATGAGTAAGACAAAATTAGACCGTGAAGTCTTCAGGATTTCCGTTTCAAGGTTTGGAACCTCTCCAAAATATATACTGCTTGGACTTATGCTTACTACCGCCTTATTCTCAATGATCATGTCTAATACAGCTACCACGGCCATGATGATAGCTTCTGTACTACCGTTTATAAATACACTTGACAAAGACTCTCCCTTTGCCAAGGCAATTCTTATCGGAATATCCGGTGCTGCTTCAATTGGCGGCATGGGTACTTTAATTGGCTCACCGCCAAACGCAATAGCCGTGGAAGCATTGAATAATCACGGAATTCCTGTAGGTTTCCTGGAATGGATGGTTGTAGGATTTCCGATCGCCATCATTCTAACTTTACTGTTTTGGTTTGCTCTAACCAAAAAATATATTCCCAAACAACAGAAAATGCATATTGATATAAAGAAGGAAACTTTGGATCCTAATGACCCCAAATACCGCTTCGAAAAAATCAAAAAAAAAGTGGTCCTTTCAGTGTTGGGTCTCACACTTCTCTTATGGCTCACAGAAAAAGTACATGGCATTCCTGCGGCTATGGTGTCCTTTGTGCCTATTATTTTATTGACCATGACAGGTATTATTTCCGGAGAGGACGTACGCAAACTACCCTGGGACACGCTTATGCTTGTAGCAGGAGGTCTAACACTTGGGCTCGCAATTCAGGATACGGGACTGGCTAGTTATTATATCGAACAGCTAGATCAAACCAATTTAAACTTCTATATGATTGTAATTAGTTTTGCCTTCCTCACAGTTATCTTGTCGAATATCATGAGTAATACAGCCACGGCAACAATTCTTATTCCAATAAGTCTTATTCTTACCTTTGAAAATCCAGCTATTTTACCCTTTGTAATCGGTTTGAGCGCCTCCGCGGCCTTATACTTGCCCATATCTACTCCTCCCAATGCTATTGCATATAGTACGGGCAAACTCGAACAAAAAGACTTCCGGTATGGAGGAACGCTCTTTGGAATATTAGGACCCATTATCATCACGTTTTGTGTTTTTGCCATAGCCGCTTTGTACCAAATGATTATATGATTACAGAAGTTAATGATGAGAAGAAGGCATGAAGCATGCAAAAGAAGCGCCAAAATATTGGTGCTTCCTTCTGACTAATTAATAATTCAATAGCTACTTCTTATAAAAAAGAAGGTTTTGTGAACAGAATTTCAGTGTTTCTGAAATAAAGTATTTACTATTCATAAGCATCATCATGAACATTGGCAACAGCACGTCCTGAAGGATCATTCATGTTTTTAAAGGCCTCATCCCACTCCAATGCAATTTTAGTACTACAGGCTACCGATGCCTCCTGTGGCACGGACCATGCAGCAGCATCACTTGGGAAATGCCCCTCAAATATAGACCTATAATAAAATTCTTCCTTTGTGGTAGGAGTTTGAATAGGATATCTGAATTTTGCATTAGCCAATTGTTCGTCAGATACTTCCTTATTCACAACTTCCTTCAATGTATCTATCCAGCTATACCCAACCCCATCAGAAAATTGTTCTTTTTGCCTCCAGGCCACACTTTCCGGCAATACAGATTCAAATGCTTTACGCACCACCCATTTTTCCATTCGTTCCCCATTTATCATCTTGTCTTTTGGATTAATCCGCATAGCCACATCTATAAATTCTTTATCCAGAAAAGGAACCCTGCCTTCAATTCCCCAGGCTGCTAAAGATTTATTTGCCCTTAAGCAATCATACATATGTAACTTGCTTAATTTCCTAACAGTCTCTTCATGGAAATCCATAGGACTGGGTGCCTTGTGAAAATACAGGTAGCCACCAAATAGTTCATCAGCACCTTCACCTGAAAGGACCATTTTAATGCCCATAGATTTTATTACCCTGGCCATCAGGTACATAGGTGTTGATGCCCTGATGGTAGTAATATCATAGGTTTCCAGGTTATAAATTACATCCTTAATAGCATCAAGGCCTTCCTGGATAGTAAACTTAATTTCATGGTGGATAGTGCCTATATGGTCTGCGACTATTTGAGCGGCTGCGAGATCCGGCGATCCTTCTAATCCTACAGAAAATGAATGCAATTGTGGCCACCAGGCATCCTTGGCATCATCAGACTCTATTCGCTTTTGAGAATACTTTTTAGCTATAGCAGAGGTAATGGAAGAATCAAGACCTCCTGACAGAAGAACCCCATAAGGCACATCAGACATTAATTGCCTGTGCACTGCCGCATCCAGGGCATCCCTTATTTCATCGATACTTGTTTGGTTTTCCTTTACAGCTTCGTAATCCATCCAATCCCTTTTATACCATCTCTTTAGTTCCCCGTCACTACTATACAAATAATGTCCTGGTGGAAAAAGCTCTATTTTTGTGCATGTACCTTCCAATGCCTTAAGTTCTGAAGCAACATAAAAGGTCCCGTTTTTATCCCAACCCATATATAGTGGAATTATACCCATATGATCTCTGGCTACAAAATATTCATCTTTTTCAGAGTCATAAATTGCAAATCCAAAAATCCCATTCATATCATCCAAAAAATCAGGTCCTTTTTTCTGATATAGCGCCAGAATAACTTCACAGTCAGATTCTGTACTGAAAGTGTAAGATCCTTTAAATTGCTTCCTTAATTCTCTATGGTTATATATTTCCCCATTGGCGGCTAAAATAAGTTTCTGATCTTCACTAAATAGGGGTTGTTTTCCAGATGCAGGATCCACAATTGCCAAACGTTCATGAGCCAATATAGCCTTCTCATTTGCATAAATCCCACTCCAATCAGGACCTCTGTGCCTTACTTTCTTGGACATTTCCAATAATTGGGGTCTCAAGGTTTCTGTACTTTCCTTTACATCAAATGCACACACTATTCCACACATTTTATAAATATTTTATCAGTTATTAGGCAAAGATGCGTATAAACTTATTAAATTGAAACACAACTAAGGTTATTTATTTCATATTGTAATTAAATAAGCAATAATTGATATGATTTTTAATCAATACACCAAAAATAGGAGTATTGAACAAACATTTTGTAAGCAGTTAAAATTTTAACGACTTTTTATAAGAACCCAAAGGGTTTACTAATTAGATTTGATAAATATAAAAACAAGCACAATTATGAAAAAAGTATTGACACTAACTATCATGGCCTTAGCCATAGTTTTTACGAATGAAATTACAGCGCAGGAGTTTGGTGGGATGGATAAAAGTCCAGCGGATATTGCCTCATATCCCTCCAGTTACAAAGTTTCCGATAAGTTGATAAAGGTTGTATATAGCAGGCCACAATTAAGAGAAAGATCACTTTCTCAACTTGCACCTGAAGGTAAAGTTTGGAGAACAGGAGCAAACGAAGCTGCCGAGATTACCCTTTATAAAGATATGATGTTTGGAGATACTTCTGTGAAAGCAGGAACTTATTCTCTATTCACTGTGCCAGGGGAATCTGAATGGACGGTTATTTTGAATAGCAATTTAAATCAATGGGGAGCTTATTCTTATGATGAGTCTGCTGATGTAGCTAAGACTAAAGGTTCTGTTAGTATGGGAGATGAATCATTGGAAGCATTTTCTATCGGATTCAAGGAAGTAGACAATGGAGTACATATGGTATTAGGATGGGGCACCACAAGAGTCGCGGTTCCTTTTAGTATGAGTATGTAATAAACATAGATAAAAGTTAAAAGCCGAAGTTAAACACTTCGGCTTTTTTTGTTTGATACTTTAAGAATTAATCTGTTAGGTTTCCTGTCTGAAGTCTCCCATCTATATATACCTGCTCTGCCATAATTTTCGGAATATTCTTTGGAACTCGGCAAACAGCGAGAATAAGAGCCAAAATTAATACGAGGTTTCTGATGTAAACATTTATATATTAAAGATTGAGTAAAATATTTCCTTAGTCCCTTATTTCATGGCAGGACAAGTAGATAGTAGCTATTTAATTAGTTTGTAAAACCTCAAATTCGGCGATTACCTTCAAGCATAAAGGTGCCGTCAGGGGTATTGCTTTCGCCTTTAAAAGAATCCCCATCCATAATAAGAGCAACGTCCACCATACTTCCTTCTATATCTACAGAGAAAGTCAGTTTGTTTTTATCAACTTTTACGTTATTCGCAGGCAAGTCACCCCCCGGCAATTCCAGTTTCACAGTATACACCTTCTTTTTTTTAGAGATATGCAATACCCCGGAACTATATTCTACCGGAACATCTTGAACTGAATAGTCCCAACTTCCGGTCCATTTCTTTTTTTTAACAAGCATATCAGAACTTTCAACCCCATTTAAAGCATTACACCTTTCAAGAGAATATCCATTAGAAAATATCAGTATTAAAATTATAAGGCAGAAATTTTTAAAAATTGTTTTCATCAGAGAAGTTATTACGTTTATGCCTAAATGTACAGCATTTTTTTGAAGTAAGGCTTAGTCCTTTTCCGAAATAATAAAAGCTACGCGCCTATTCTTCTGCCTGCCCTCTTCTGTTTCATTACTTGCTATAGGTGCACTTCCACCATGACCTTTCCAACTTATCCTATCCTCTGAAACTCCCAGTTCAATTAAATATTTAGCAACTGCAGAACAACGTCTATCCGATAAATACTGGTTATAAGAACTAGTTCCAATATTATCTGTATGTCCGTCAACGGTTATCTGAAGTGACTTGTTTGCATCCAGGTAGTTATATATTTTTTGAACATCTGTTTTAGCGGAATCCAATAACTTAAATTCATCAAAATTGAATAGGACATTTTTAAAAACATGAATTTTGTCGAGTTCGTAATTTTCAGTTTCCAGATCCGGATCATGAGATGAATTCACAATAGAACCTATAGATTTTGCCAGATTTAATGCAACCATATCCAGGTAGTAATAAGCTCCCTGTTTGGCTCCTTTTTTTATTTTAAACTTTCTGGTACCGGCATTATTCTTAAAATTGCCTATTATCATATAATTTTCTGTGCCTTTGGCTGCAAATCTGGTACTTACTACAACCCAATCTTTTGTATCTCTATAAAAATTTGTATATCCAATCTCCATAAAATTATAGGCATTACCCACAATTTTATACATGTGCATTTTTGAGAGCTCTTTTTTTATATTCAAGTCCAGTTTATCCTTTGAAAACAGTACTCCAAAATCTTTTACGGCGAAGTCCGAACGTTCGGCAAGACTAACGTGGAAAGAAACCTGATAGGTTTTACCTTTCTCTAAGGTTTGAGTAAGCGGTACCTGTATATATTCCCGATAATCATCCGGGGCATAAAGATAAAGGCCGGCATAGCCCTTGCCAAAATCTGGTGGTTGTGTCCCATTAAAATTTTCAGGGGTCCCCATTATCGTGCTGCAACCATTAAAATAATCAGTAGATCCTTTTGTTGGTGTACTCCAATGAGCGACATCAGTTTCAAAATTACCGAGACGTGCCGGGCAAGCATCGTACTGCTCAAAACTTGGATTTTGTATCAGGTTTTGGGACAGAAGGTTCGCAATACACCAAAAGTAGGTGAACAACAAGCTGTATGTACACTTTGCAACCAAAATAATGAGGGGGTTATTACCTTACCCTAAATTAAGAATTAATCTTCTGGCATGAAGTTAATACCGTTAAACAGTGTCTTTTACAGATGATTGAGCTAAAATTTAACTTTATTATTTATAATGTTATTTAAAAATCAAACTTATAGGATGCCCCTGCCAATACCTGGAAGCTCTGCACTCTAAAATTAGCCCATCGCTGATACGAATTATTTGCGATATTATTTGCTTTGGCAAAAATAGAAAGTTGTTCATTGAAATGATATCCCACATGGGCATTTGCATCAAAAAAACTATCTAAAGTGATCACTGTGGAAGGGAAATCTGCAGGCAGAATATTTTCTACCACCTGGGCACTTAAATCCTGACGCTCGCCTACATAAAATAAATTAGCCCCCAGAAACCATTTTTCTCCTATCTGGTAATCCAAAAGCAATGACCCTTTAACATCAGGAAGGTTCCATGCAGGATTATCAGTCTCGGTATTGTAATCAAATAGTTCTACGTTTACTCCAAGCGTGAAATCTCTGTTTATATCCACATTTAATTCGGCAAACAATCCGACGGTTTTAATATCATCATAAAATACTTCGAATGAATTGCCATAATAATATCCCTTTTCATCATCCCTAAAATCATTTTGAGGATTTAATTTATAAAGCGGTTTTCTGTTTTCAGCTCTATAGAATCCTCTTATGTTATAGCTCAGACTAGGTATAATTTGACCTTTTATACCCAGGAATGCATCATACTGCCTATCTGTAGGCATAATAGTTAAAGTGGGAGATACAAATGGGTTTTCTCCAACAAAACTATAATAAGAATTTTGATCTAACCCCCCTTCTATGCCTCCATAACCAATAACCGTATCTTCTAACAATCTGTACGAGGCTGTAATTTCCGGATAAATATAAAAATTGCTGTCACTGACCTCTGTATCCAGACCATATATTAAAGAAACTCCCAGGTTTAAGGTGTATTTATCCCCGGATAATACCAAGTTTGGATTTGCACCAATTTGCATTTGGCCGTAATCTATTCCCATTGTGTTCGTTGAGCTATTTATGCCAGCATTTTTAAAACTCCCACCTACATAATCAAAATTGACCTTTAAAGTCACTAATTCTGACGAGACTGGAAATTGAAATTCTGGTTTTATCAAAAATCTATTTTCTCCGGAATCCACTGCATCCCAAAATCTTCGATACAATATTTCGCCGCCAGCAAAAACAGACTCCTCCATCTGGAGTTTGGCACCAGCTTCAAGGCCAAAATAATTTTGGTTTTCATCAATTGTACTAATTGTTGCTTCATCAAAAACCCCTTCAGGAAGGCCATACCAATTGTATTTCTGATGTTGAAATCCAATATCGGCACGCCAATTCAAATCTCTTTCTTTTTGATTATAAGAAGCATTCAATTTGGTATTGTAAAAATCGGTATCGAGCAAAACATCTTCAAGGTTTCCGCGTGAGGAATGATGATTAAGTCCAAAATCTACTCTTTTATTACCCCTGTCTATGTCTCTGCTGGTATAAAAATCTGCGAGGGCAGTGCTAAAATTTCCAAAATTGACAGAAGCATAGGAATTATAAAGTTTTTCCGGTTTGGCTTTTTGCACAACAGACGCCTTCCCCTTGGCCGGTGTAAAAGTCGAAGCAACAGGTATTGAAAAAATGCTGTACTCAATCTTCTTTTTTTGAAGTACAATAGAATCATTGAGATTTGGAATAGATTTTACCTTGAAGGCATCTGAAACTGTCGGTGAATATGGCCTTACCACCGTAACAGTTTCCGTT
>Ga0209013_10003506_pt1 | contig 13941 bp, 13 predicted proteins | sample Cruoilmetagenom2_FD_187291 | JGI IMG/M metagenome (GOLD analysis project Ga0209013, IMG submission 187291) | Oil polluted marine microbial communities from Coal Oil Point, Santa Barbara, California, USA - Sample 2 (SPAdes) (version 2) | ecosystem: Environmental > Aquatic > Marine > Oil seeps ... | reverse complement strand
AGATGATGGTAACTCTGCACCCTCACCTACTGGCATATACTGCTCTTTAATAGCACTGTAAACAAGCTCATCTTCACCAAGTGCTTTGGCATAGTAGTATCCCATAAGTCCTTGAAGCTCTGTAAATTCATACACCATTTCAGACATTAGGTCAGATTTTGCAAGATCAACAGCTTTGTCCATAGCCTTTTCCAACTCTGCTGAATTTTTACCTGACTGTGCTTCTACTTTATCCATATACAATGCAAGAAGACGAATAGCAATATTCTTTTCTCTTGTTATCTTATCTGCAAGTGAGCCAAGACCATCAATAAATTGTACTTTTTCAAGACCATCTATAGAGAGTCCATTTTTAAGGTCATTTTTGTAAAAGAAAAGACCATCTGCAAGACGTGGTTTAAGTACACGTTCATTTCCTGCAATAACTTTGCTGTAATCATCTGTATAGGCATTACTTACTACAACAAATTTATTGGTTATTTTCCCATTTTCAAACACAGGAAAATAACGCTGATGCTCTTTCATAGAAGTAATGATCACTTCAGGAGGAAGCTCCAAGAAAAGCTCATCAAAAGTCCCTACAAGTGCTTTAGGATTTTCAGTGATAGCAACTACTTCAGCAATAAGTGCCTTGTCTCTCTCTATGATGATATTATGTTCGGCTTCTAAAGCATCAAACTCAGCTAAGATCTTTGACTCTCTGCTTTTTGGGTAAAGCATGACTGCACCTTCAGTTAAAATACCCTCATACGCATCGATATTAGCTACTTCAACTGCATCATAAGTCACCATACGATGTACATAGGTTTTTGTATCTGACTTAACACCAAACAGTTCAACAGGTATAGAACTCTCTCCCAATCTCACTTGAAGCCATCTGATAGGACGAATATACTCATCTGTTCTTGCTCCCCAACGCATCATCTTTCCAAATGACATAGAGGCTATCCACTTTTCCAATATCTCTTGAAGAAGAGAAACAGTTTGGGCACCCTTCTCCTCTTTTTTGAAGTAAAGCACTTCTTTACCATTCTTCTCTCCACGACCAAGCGTATCAAAATCCACACCACATTTACGCGCAAAGCCTTCAGCTGCTTTAGTTGGCTCTCCGTCTTTAACTGCTGCAACCATAGGAGGGCCAAAAAGTTCTGTAGTAGTATCTTCCTGGCTCAAAGGCATTGCTTTATGCTTAAGTACAAGTCGTCTAGGTGTATAAACAAATTCAAAATCAGAGGAGAGGGTGTATTCTTCTAATATATTTTTCCATGATTTTTCAATATTTGATACAATTTTAAGTAGTGGTATAGCAGGTAGTTCTTCTACACCGATTTCGATAAGTAGTGCTTGTGTCATTTGGATAATCCTATACGAATAATAATAGCTATTATTTTACCTAAAAGTTGGTAAATAGGGGGTTAGTCTTTAGTTTCCTTATCTTTATCTTTCTTATTTGCAGTTTTATCTGAAACATAATCATCTTCATATTCATCGATCAGATCTTTACGCCTCTCTTGCTCATCGAATTTAGATAAAAAGTTATTTCTAATGATCGTAAATGTCATAAAAGAAAACAGAATAATCGCAATAATATAGAGATAGTCTCCAAATGACATCGTTTAATCCTTTAACGTATTTGCTATGGTGATCTTCTCAAAACCATCATAATTCTGACGCAGTGCATCATAAATAACAATGCCCACACTCACACCAAGATTCAGGCTTCTTCCTTTTCCACCCATAGGAATAGTAATGCACTGTTCAGGATGAGCCAAAAGTACTTTTTCATCTATACCTTTCGTCTCTGAACCAAATAAAATATAATCATCTTTTTGGAACTGGGCATTAAAGTAAAGATTATCTGTTTTTGTTGTTGCCATGTAAGAGTGTTCATCAATAGGATGTGCTTCTAAAAATTCAGCAAAATTCTCCCACACAACAAGGTCAAGTTTATCCCAATAATCAAGTCCTGCTCGCTTAACTGCTTTATCATCAATATCGAAGCCAAGCGGTTTCACTAAGTGCAAAGTTGCACCAAGGTTGACACAAAGACGACCTATAGTACCTGTATTTGGTGGTATTTGAGGTTCTACAAGAACAATATTGAACATTAAAAGATAACCGTTTTATTACCGTTTACAAAGACTCTATCTTGTAGTACTAAAGACAAAGCTCTGGAAAGTACTATCTTCTCACCATCGCGCCCTGCTCTCTGCATATCTTTCCATGAAAGACGATGATTTACAGGGATGACATCTTGAGCAATGATCGGACCTTCATCAAGATCATCTGTTACAAAGTGTGCTGTAGCTCCAATAATTTTAACACCTCTTTCAAAAGCTTGTTTATAAGGGTTTGCGCCTATAAATGCCGGTAAGAATGAGTGATGGATATTGATGATCTTTTTATCATATGCTTTTACAAAATTTGGAGTTAAAATTCGCATATATTTAGCAAGAACCATATAATCAAATTCATGTTGATCAATACACTGCATAACTTTTTCTTCATGCTCTTCTCTACTTATATCTTCTGCTGGAATATGAAAGAAAGGGATATCAAAACGTTCAACAAGTTCTTTAAGTGTATCATGGTTCGCTATGACACACTCTATATCTGCACCCAACTCACCATCTGCATAACGGATGAGTATATCACCTAAAGCATGAGATTCTTTCGTTGCCAAAAGAACAATTTTTTTATCTTTAGGCTCGATCACACGTATATGTGCATCTTGAGGGACAACAGATCTAAGTTCTTGAAGTAATTCATTTGTATCAAAAAGTCCAGTCACAACTGTACGCATGAAAAATCGACCATGCTCTTTATCAACAAATTCACGGTTATTATCGATATTCAGATCTCTGTCATAAAAGACTTTAGAAATCTTATATACTAAACCTTTAGCATCTTCACAATCAATAAGTACTCTTGCTCTGTTTTCCATATCATGACCTTAAGTATTTTAGAAACTAAATTTTCTACAACGCAACCAGTTGCGTGAGCCTTCCGCTAAGGAAAACTCAGTGTTAACGTAGCATATTGGGCTTTGCCCTATATGCGTTCTATTTAGATGAATAGTCAGCGATTATATCACCCATTTCAGTACAAGTACAGATCTCTTTTGCATCATAATCACCAAGATCACCAGTACGGTAACCTTCACTCAGTGCTTTTTTAATAGCATCGTCTATTTTGTCTGCTGCTTCATTTTCACCCAGTGCGTAACGTAACATCATACTTGCAGATGAAATAGTTGCTAAGGGGTTAGCAATTCCTTGTCCGGCAATGTCCGGTGCAGAACCATGGATAGGTTCAAACAGTCCAACCCCTTTTCCTGTACTGGCAGATGGGAGAAGTCCGATAGAACCAGAAAGCATAGATGCTGCATCCGAAAGGATATCTCCAAAGATATTTCCTGTCAAAATAACATCAAACTGTTTAGGATCACGTATGAGTTGCATTGCTGCATTATCTACATACATATGTGTTAGTTCAACTTCAGGATAGTCTGTTGCAACTTCTTCAACTATTTCTCTCCAAAATTGACTAACTTCAAGTACATTTGCTTTATCTACTGAACAGATACGTTTGTCACGTTTCATAGCAATATCAAATGCTACGATCGCAATACGCTTTACCTCTTCTCTAGTGTAGATCATAGTGTTAAAAGCTTTGTCTTCCTGAAGTTCTCTTGGTTGACCAAAATAGATACCACCTGTCAATTCACGAACAACCATAATATCTACACCCTGAATTACTTCAGCTTTAAGACTTGAAGCATTCACCAATTCATCATATACCATTGCCGGTCTAAGGTTTGCAAATGTTCCCATCTCTTTACGTAAACCAAGTAATCCTGTCTCTGGACGTAAATGTCTCTCAAGTGTGTCCCATTTTGGTCCACCGATCGCACCAAAAAGGACTGCATCACATTTTTTAACACCTTGGATGGTCTCATCTGGTAACGGCATACCTGTCTCGTCTATAGCTGCACCACCAAGTAACATCTCATTATACTTTATGTTAAACCCTTGTGTTACAGAGACTGCGTCAAGTACTTTTATAGCCTCATCAATGATTTCAGGACCGATCCCATCACCTTTGATCACACCAATTCTATAATTTTTACTCATTCTATTTTGCCTTCTGTTCTATTTCTTTTTTTGCGAATTCGATCAATCCGCCTGCATCTACCAACTCTTGCATAAACTCTGGGATAGGAGAGAATTTATATGTTTTTGCTTGAGAAACATTTATCACTTCTCCTGCATCCATATCCACTCTTACGGTATCACCTTCATTGATCTCTGCAGCTTCTTCAAGTTCAAAGATAGGAAGTCCCATATTAAATGCATTTCTATAAAATATACGTGCAAACGTAGGAGCAATGATTGCCGATACACCTGCTGCTTTAAGTGCTATGGGAGCATGTTCACGACTTGAGCCGCAACCAAAGTTCTCACCTGCAACAATGATGTCACCTTCACTCATTTTAGAAACAAACTCCGGGTCTGCATCTTCCATTACATATCTAGCCAACTCAGATGGCTCAGATGTATTAAGATATCTTGCTGCGATAATCAGATCTGTATCGATATTATCACCAAATTTCCAAACTTTACCTTGCAAAGTCAATCCTTATATTATGTCTCCTTCAAAATAAGCCAAGCTCATTTTAAATTCCTCTCACTAAAGCTTCGCATAAAGCTCAGTTTTTAGATATTGATACGACTAAAATTTTCGCGATTATAGCTAAAAAAATAAAAATTAACAAATTTCATACTGTTTTCTAATAATATTTCGGTATAATCCACCTTAATTATATCTGAGGTTTTTCACCTCAAAATTTCAAGGATTTATATGGCAGCAAAAGACAGTATGAAAAATGTAGAGGCGTTATTCAAGTCCAAGAAAAAAGGTGATGTTGTCACACTTGAAAACATTGCAAAAGAGTTCAACAAACAGCCTACGGCTGCACAAGCAAAGAAGATACATAAATTTGCAACAGACGCTAAAACAGAAGTGATATCTGCTTCTGAATTTGCAAAATTCCTTACAGAAAAAGAAGCAAAAAGAAGAGAAGATGCCAGAAAAAAACTTGCTGAAGGTGGTACAGAAGATGAATTTGACCTTCATAAAGAGAAAGAACTTCTAGAGTGGAGCCGTTCTGACTCTCCTGTCAGAATGTATCTGCGTGAAATGGGAAAAATACCACTTCTTACAAAAGAAGAAGAGGTTGACCTTTCTATGCGTATTGAAGAGGGAGAAGATATCATCATTGATGCTATCTGTTCTGTTCCTTACCTTATCGGCTATATTCTCAACTATAAAGAACCTCTGCTTAACCGTGAAAGACGCGTAAAAGAACTATTTAAAAGTTTTGAAGATGAAAAAGCTGAATCTAATGATAAAGAAGAGAGTGAAGAGAGTCCTGTGCAAGGTGAAAAAGAAGCACCAAAAGACAACAAAAGAGTAAAACAGGTCATTGAAAGTTTTAAAAGACTCGAAAAAGCAAAAAAAGAGTGGATGAAATCTCGTGACGAACTTGAAATTTTTATGCAAACTGAGACTGATCCGGTTAAAGTGCTTCATGAACGTCTTAAAATTGCATTTAAGAAAGAGCAGCTTAAAGCTGCCCTTTTAGACCTTGGACCAACATCCAAACTCATCAATGAACTTGTAAAAGCAATGGAAACTGCGCTTACTTCTGATGACAGTTTTGATAAAGAGTTAAAAAGACTAGAGTATAAACTTCCTCTTTTCAATGACTTATTAAAAAAGAATCACCAAAAGATCTTAGATGACATTATAAATATGGATAAAGATGACATCATTGATGCTGTACCTGAAACTACTATGGTAAGTACGTATGTTGAAATTAAAAAACTGTTTGAAACAAGAGAAGCAAGTAAAGGTGGTTTCGATCTTTCAGAAGAGAAATTAAAAGATATTCTAAACCAGATCCGTCAAGGTAAAGCAAAATCTGAAGTAGCGAAAACGCGTATGGCAAAGTCAAACCTTAGGCTGGTTGTATCTATTGCCAAGCGTTATACGAACAGAGGACTACCATTCCTTGACCTTATCCAAGAGGGTAACATCGGTCTTATGAAAGCGGTTGATAAATTTGAGTATGAAAAAGGTTACAAATTTTCAACATACGCAACATGGTGGATACGTCAAGCTATCTCTCGTGCTATTGCAGACCAAGCAAGAACCATTCGTATACCGATTCATATGATCGAAACAATTAACCGTATTAACAAGATCATAAGAAAACACCTTCAGGAAACAGGGAAAGAACCAGATCTAGATACTATTGCTGAAGAGGTAGGTCTTTCTGTAGATAAAGTGAAAAATGTTATTAAGATCACTAAAGAGCCTGTTTCTCTTGAAACACCTGTTGGGGATGAAGATGATGGTAGATTTGGTGACTTTATTGAAGACAAAACTACGCTTTCTCCAACAGATGTAGTACTAAAAGATGACTTAAATAATCAGATAGATGAAGTACTTGATCAACTCAATGAGAGAGAAAAAGCTGTTATCCGTATGCGTTTTGGTCTTCTTTCAGATGAAAGTGACAGAACGCTTGAAGAGATCGGTAAAGAACTTTCTGTAACACGTGAAAGAGTAAGACAGATAGAATCTTCTGCCATTAAAAAGCTCAAACACCCTAAAGTTGGTAGAAAACTTAAGAACTATATTGAGGAATAAATTCACGTAGGGTCGGTTTACCGATCTTTATTATACAATACCTCTTTTTGGTCGGTAAACCGACCCTACAATTCTAGAAAGATATATTCATGGATCCAACACCCTCTTTTTTTACCCTCATCATCGGTACAGAGATCCTCAACCGTCGCAGAACAGACAAACACTTTGATTTTGTTACAAAAGCATTAGAAAAAAAGGGTCATAAACTTTCAGCTTCTTTTATACTTGAAGATGATCCTGCACTTATTGTTCAAATTCTCAAATTCATAGCATCACAACCAAACCCTATTTTATTCTCATTTGGTGGCATAGGATCTACTCCTGATGACTATACCAGAAAGTGTGCTGCTATTGCACTTAGAGACGACAATCTTTATGTACATCAAGAAGCAAAAGAAATTATAGAAAAACAACTTGGAGAAAAAGCTCACCCTCACCCTATAAAGATGGCAGAGCTTCCAAAAGGTGCAAAACTTTTATATAATCCTGTCAATAAAATGCCTGCATTCTCTTTAGATGAACGTTTCTTTTTTATGCCTGGTTTTCCGGAAATGAGTCATCCTATGGTAGATGAAATTTTAAAAAAATTAATACCAAATAAAAAAGAGTATTATCGTCATACACTAACTGCTTTATGTCAGGAAAATGAACTCATTGAAGTTATGGAACAAATGCCTAAAGAGGTTGAGTTCTCTTCTTTGCCTAAACTTTATTCTGACGGATGGAGAGTTACTATTTCTGTTGCATCATATAATGAAGCACTAGCTTTTCAAGCCTTTCAAATGTATGTAGAGACACTTGAAAAAAAAGAGATAGTCTTTGGTTTACATGATGAGAACAATAATCAATAATGGGTTACATAGAAACACTTAAACATCCTGTAATTGCCAGACTTTCACTCATACAACTCATCTCTTACTTTGGTACATGGTTTTCGCAAGTAGCCATTTTCTCTATGATCGTTGCTTATGGTGCAGATGCTATCACCATCGCATTCACTGCTGCTATGGCAATGCTACCTGCTGTGATTCTAGCTCCTATTATCGGTATTATTATAGATCGCATTGACTTTAAAAAACTTATGATGACACTGCTGCTTGTTGAAATAGCTATGACTATTTCTCTTACATTCATCAATTCTTTAGAATATGTATGGGTACTTATGATCATCATTTTTATCCGTTCCTCTGCTGCTTCAATGCTCTTTTCAGCTGAGATGGCACTCTTCCCAAAAATCCTACAAGGTGAGATGTTAAAAAACACCAATGAAATTCATTCTATTATCTGGTCGTTGTCTTATGCTTCAGGTATGGCAATAGGAGGGATAATTACTTATTATTTTGGTTACGATGCAGCATTCGTCATTGATGCTTCTCTTTATAGCATTGCTGTTTTACTCTTACTTGGACTCAAACTATCGCTTGAGAAAGCTGTACATGCAGACTCAAACTGGCAAATGTTTAAAGATGGATTTAACTATCTAAAATCAAGAAAAAAAATACTTCACCTCATCTTGCTTCACGCTGCCATAGGACTCACCAGTTTTGATGCACTTATCACCCTACTTGCAGATTTTCAATATAAAGAGATCATCGCTGTACCTTTGGCCATAGGACTAATGAATGCAACTAGGGCATTAGGTTTAATGATAGGTCCATTTATCATAGGAAAGATCATTAACAAAGAAAATTTACATTATTTCTTTCTCTTGCAAGGGTTTGCCATCATGTTCTGGTCAACAATGGAATACAATTTTTACTTAGGCCTTATAGCCCTGTTTGTAACAGGATTTTTCATTACAACTCTCTGGTCATACACGTATCTTCTCATCCAAGAAGAGACCGCACAAAAATATATGGGAAGAGTGATCTCTTATAATGATATGTTCTTCATGCTTTCCAATGTTACTACCGCTCTTTTCATAGGATATGCTTCAAACTGGGGATTAAGTTTAGCAGGGATCACATTTACTTTAGGTATTGGATTTTTCTTTGTTACAGCATATTATATTTGGTTTAAAAAGCAATATCTCAATGAAGTATAAAAATAGAACTGTCTGCTACAACTGTTACCAACCACAAACATCCTGTATGTGTTCATACATTACCCAAATTAAAACTAATACAAGATTTATCATCTTGATGCACCCTAAAGAGTTTAAAAAAACAAAAAATGGTACAGGTCATTTTACAAACCTGTCTCTCAAAAATTGTACACTTCATGTTGGAATTGATTTTTCTAAACATTCGACTATCAATCAAATAATAAATGATCCAAAAAACGCTTGTTACGTACTGTATCCCTCCGATATAAGCATTAACCTAAATGAAGAGTGCATTGGAGAAGAAGAAAAAAACACTGTCATCTTTCTCATAGATGCAACATGGCCTTGTTCTAAAAGTATTTTAGCCTCTAGTTCCAATATTGATAACTTAAAAAAAGTAAGTTTTACCCATAGCAAAGTTTCTCGCTTCACATTTAAAGAACAACCGAAAGATTATTGTTTAAGCACAATGGAGTCAACCTTATGTGTACTAGAACTTTTAAATAATCAGCATCTTGAAAATATTGACAATAAAAGTCTAAAGAATTTTTTAATGCCCTTTGATAAAATGGTTAAATATCAACTCTCTTATAGTTAATATGTATATTAGACTTTCTGCTCTAGTAAATAGATCGATACACTGTCTGAGCTAGTTGTCTTGCTCCCTCGACATTAGGATGTACATTATCAGGAAACAACTCTTTTTTGTTACTGAGTGCAGTATATACATCAATAACAGCTACACCATTTATTGAGGCAACCTGGCTTATCTTCGGAATCACTTCGCCTTTTATACGCTGGTCGGTTATACCTGCCACTTCTGCATAAACAGGGGGAGGATAACATACAAATACAATAGGTTGACTAGGAAGATTCTTGTAACTTTCTATAAGTGCTGTATAGTCTGGTATAAATTGATCTTTATTGACCCAGTTATTGGGTTTGGCATCATTTGTACCCAATATAATGACAACAATATCTGGATTATAATCATGTGAAGGATTAAACATACTTGTATTCCAGTATGGTAGACTACCACTCTTCATCAGTGTTGCTGATTTTATACCAAAATTTTGGACCTCCCAGCCTTCACCAAGCATTCCTGATAGTTGTGAAGGATAACTATCTTTTTCTGGATTACTTAGGCCTGTCCCTGCAGTAATACTATCACCTACACAGGCAACGCGCAACAGTGTACTTTGATTTACATTGTCCGAGATTGATTCTTCTGCAGGCTGACTTACAGTAGTGTTTTGGGAAGAATTGTCTGATGAACCACCGCATGCTATAAACAGTGTGCTCATAGCTGTAATTAATATTAATTTGATATATCTCATTGATACTCTTTTATATTTAATTAAAAAAACTTTTAAAGGTTTTTCTCTATTAACTTAATAACTTCTTTTATCTCATTAGTTGAAAGTTTCCCAAACTTTTTATAGATCAACTTTCCATTTTTATCAAAGATCAGAATATCTGAATTATCATCTGCAAGGTTCCACCTATTGACTAAAACTTTCTTCTTATCTTTTACATAGATCGTGTCAGGAAACTCTTTTTGTTTGGCTTTTAACTTAGACTCTAAAACAGCATTAGGCATCCATGTAGCAGCAAGATTTATCATCGCGACCGAAGCATATTTCTTTCTGTCAAAATGACGCTTTTTCAGCGCTTGACTCAAAGGTTCATTAAGCTTTCTTTCATCCGGGTCAACATAAAAAAGTATATGTACCTTCCCTTTAAGCATCTCAGAATTCCATGCAGATCCATCTGTTCTGCCACCATTGTCTCCATCCAATACGATACTGCTTGGCACTTTGTCTAATTCTACCGCTACTGCAGATACAACTAACATCAAAAAACCTAAAATAATATTTTTAAGATTCTGCATTTGGTGCCTCACTGTACTGAATTTTACACAAATCATTTAGTGATTTGTTGCATTGCATTTTAACGCTTATAATTCTTGTCATCTGTTCTTCTTAAAGTGAATATTAAGCTTTTTATTAAAACCCTTGCTGATTTTTTCTATTATCCAAATACCTGCCTACACCCTCAGTAATACCTTCAACTATTTTATCTTGATAAGCAGAAGTAAGGAGTCTTGCACGCTCTTTTGGATTGGTAAGATATCCTACTTCAATAAGAATAGAAGGTCTGCTTGCACCTACAAGTATGTAAAACGGTCCGGGTTTTGCCCCACCGTTTTTTACTCCTGAGTACTTGCTGTTAAGATTTCTCATCATGCCATTTTGTACATCGATCGCCAGTTTATGTGAATGTATGATCTTAGGTCCATTGAGTACGGCATCTATGATCACATCCTGGCTTAACTTGTCTGTACCCTGCAATACAGAAGCATTTTCTCTGGCTGCAATACGTTGAGATCTCTCATCTCTCGTCTTTTGCAAGAAGTAAGTCTCTACACCCTCTACGACATTAAAACGACTCTTGTCTGCAATAGCATTAGCATGAATGGAAATAAACACTTTTGCATCTTTATGGTCTGCAATTCTTGTACGTTGTCCCAGCTTCAAAAATCTATCTATATTTCTGGTAAGATGAACTCTGTATCCTTCACTTCTCAACTCTTTATAAAGCTTCTTAGTGATCTGAAGTACTATGTCTTTTTCTTTTTTACCTCCACTGAACGCACCCGAATCATGACCACCATGACCTGCATCTATCACCACAAGATCAGCAGACCTGTCAGGACCACCACATGCTACAATTAAAAGTAATGCAGTAAACCCAAATAACATTTTTTTAATATTCATCATTTAATTATCCTTTTTAAAATTCTATCTCTTTTTTTCTATTATGCAGATAATTATTCACACCCTCAGCAATACCTTTAGCCATAAGCTCCTGATACGATGGTGTAAACAATCTTCTTCTCTCTTTAGGATGAGAAATATACCCTACTTCGATCAAAATAGAAGGTCTACTGGCTCCCACAAGTACCCAGAACGGTGCATGCCTTACACCACCATCCTTAACATCCTTATAACGACTGTGTAAATTGGTCATCATTCGTCTTTGCACATCTATTGCCAACTTGTTTGACTGGACAATTTTTGGTCCATTCAATACAGAATCAATAATGACTGTTTTACTTAATTTACTTCCTGCACCTTTAAGTACTGCCTTGTTCTCTCTGGCAGCAATACGTTGTGATTTGGCATCTCTGGTGTTTTGCAAAAAGAATGTCTCAACCCCGTGTATTTTATTTCTTTTTCTTTTAGGGACAGAATTGGCATGAAGAGAGATGAATACTTTTGCATCTTTTCTGTCTGCAATACGTGTTCGTTGCGGCAGTTTTAAAAAACGGTCATTTTTTCGTGTCATATAGACTGTATATCCACGTTTTTTAAGTTGCTTCTCCAGGCGTTTCGCAATTTGCAATACCAGATCTTTCTCTTTCTTTCCTCCACCTACAGCACCAGGATCATGTCCACCATGTCCTGCATCGATCACGATACGTCCGCCTTTACCATATGCATTTGTAGCAACAGGCATAATATAAGGTTCTTCTTTTTCAATCACTCGTATTACTGTGGATTTTTTTACTTTTTTTGCTTTTGTCTTTGCTTTTTTTACTTTTGCAGGCTTTTTCTTTGCATAACTTGATCGTTTACGACTTTTATACTTTGGCAGAGGAATATGATAAGATTTGTATGAAAACATTGGTTTATAGGGAGCACAGGCATACGGTCTGTCTACCTCAAGAACAACTCTGATAATATTTCTTTTGTATTGGGAAATTCTAATAGACCGGCAGTATGAACTTTTTACATTTCTGCCTACCTTTTTACTGGCCAGACGTGCATTCTTGATATCAAATACTTTTCTGGTAGGATTATTTAAGGTAAAAACTTTGATAAGACTTTTATTGTAAGCTTGATTGAATTGCAATCTCAGTTCACCTTTTTTAACTTCTACTTTATTTAAAATAGAGATGGAAGAAAAAAGGGTTGTCGAAGTGACAATAAATAAAAGAAAGATCTTAAGAAGTTTCACTCTATGACTCTTCTCCATACATCAATTTGTTCATCAACTCTTTAACCGTTATGATCTCATTAAGACGGTAACCGTTGGAACCTGTAAAAAAGAGTCCTGTATCGATAAGTCCGTCATAAGCATCCGTAAGTCTATCAGCAATACAGTATCCAACCACTTTAGCTTCTTCTCCACGATGACATGGAGCCACACAATTTGAAATACATGCTACCTTAGGCGCAGTACCCTCTTCAATGCTCTTATGCAGATTGGTCTTCACACCACGTGCCGGGTAACCAACCGGTGATTTAAATAGCTTGATCGTGTCTTCAGTTGAATCAAGAATAACATTCTTCATCACATCAGAAGCATCACACTCTACTGTACCGATGAAACGTGTTCCCATCTGTACTGCACTTGCACCAAGTTCCATCATCTTAACAATATCATCATGATCCCATACACCACCTGCCGCAATAACAGGCATAGATCCCCAGTTCTTCGCTTCTTCTACAACTGGAGGTAAAATTTCTTCCAGTTGATTTTCCGGTAAGAAACACTCATCATATTTAAAACCTTGGTGCCCTCCACTAAGAGGTCCTTCAACCACTACTGCATCAGGAAGTCTGTTATGTGTTTTTTTCCAACGGCGGCATAAGATTCTCAACGCTTTAGCCGTAGAAACGATAGGTACCAACGCAACATCAGGATAATCTTTTGCAGCTTCAGGCATAGTTAAAGGCAGACCTGCACCGGTGATAATAATATCTGCTCCAGCCTTACAGGCATCCTGAACAACACGGTCATACTCACATTGCGCATAAAGTACATTTGCAGCCAATGGTCTGTCACCACATATCTCTCTAGCATTGTCAAATATTTTTTGCAGTGCAGGATAAGAGTAAAAGTTGATCGCTTCAAGTGGTCTGTGCTCTTTACCTACCATCTCTTTTTCATCAAGATATTTTCTGTTTTTATATACTCCTGTACCAACAGCCGAGATAACACCAAGTCCACCTTCTAAACTTACATTTCCCGCTAGTTGATCCCAAGATATACCAACACCCATACCACCTTGAACTATAGGCTTTTCAATAGTGTATTTTCCAATTTTAAAAGATTTAAATTCCATTACCCAACCTTCACTTTTGCAAATTTTCTTTTTCCTACTTGTAGGATATACT
>Ga0209013_10003505_pt1 | contig 13943 bp, 8 predicted proteins | sample Cruoilmetagenom2_FD_187291 | JGI IMG/M metagenome (GOLD analysis project Ga0209013, IMG submission 187291) | Oil polluted marine microbial communities from Coal Oil Point, Santa Barbara, California, USA - Sample 2 (SPAdes) (version 2) | ecosystem: Environmental > Aquatic > Marine > Oil seeps ... | reverse complement strand
CTAACTGGGCCAGACCCTGGAGCATTTATGTGTTGAAAAAATGGATCAAGAATAACCTTTAGGTTGCAAGTCAAATCCTGCGCAATCTTGTAAAAACCTCTCTGAACAATTCTTTAATACGTCTCGTCCATATGACAAAATAATCGTTGTGAGTTGAAACGATGATTTTGTAATCCATGAAACGCAAAGAATCAAATAATAAGTTTGCTAGATAGATCTTTGGTACAAATATTGCACTATAGGGGACATGAAAATGACCTTATTTAAGCTAAAAGAGAAAAAAACCTTCCAGTAAAGGGTATTCTTATGTTCAAAACGGAAAAAATCTTCCTCATATTACTGACTGGCATTTGCTTGATCATCAGCATCGTGCTGCTTGACAGTGTTATGGATCCAGCATTATTAATCCAGACTGTTTATGCCAAGTTCTCAGATCCAATTGACCCTTCCTCAAGTGAGATCTATATCCCTGAAATCGAGGAAGAGGACATTGAGGAAATCTCAGATGAATTATCTGATGATTTAACACCGATACTCCAAGAGGATTGGGATTGGTTCCGGAGTGAGGGTTTTGCCTTTGAGATCCAGTTTCCAAGAGAAGTGGTTAGAAAAACAATCCTTAATCAGGACGCTCTGAACGCCGGGGTAGGGGTTAACCCGGATGCTCCCGTTTGGGAATTTCACCTGGATAATCCCGAACTGTATGCAGATACTAACCTGGTCGACGCTTCATTATTGGTCCATGTCTTGGAAGGCAAGGACCAGGAAAAGGCCTGCATCTCCTTTAAACCCGGAAGCGTTTATCAATCGCCCAACCAGAAGAGAGATTCGTTAATAGAATCTGAGCTGAATGGAGTTCCATTTTTGATAGATGAGGTGATCGAAGGTGTAATGGGTGAGTTTTACCACCGCATCAGTTACCGAACCTTCACAAAGGGTGCCTGTTATGAATTAACACAGTTACTCCACTATCAAAATTATTCTGGGATGACTGACGAAAATATAAAAGAATTTGACCAGGAAGCAGTCTTTGTAGAACTTGACAAAGTCCTGGCAACTTTCACTTTCCTTGAAGTAGAACCAACTTTTCCAGAACAGAGTTATCCTGTTCCCAAAACATTGAACACAGCTGTATCCAAAGCGACTTCAGGCGACGTTGACGGCCTGGATGTGTCTCACTGGCAGGGAACAATAAATTGGAACCAGGTTGCCAATGCTGGTTATGTATTTACTTTTGCTAAAGGAACTGAAGGGGTGGGTTGGACCGATAGAAAATTCTTCTATAATTTGGACGCTGGAAACGATGCCGGTGTGATGATGGGGATCTACCATTTTGCCAGGCCTGATCTAGGCAACTCCGCAGCTGCGGAAGCCAATTATTTCCTGAGCGTTGTTGGTGATTATCTTGAAAGCGGTTACCTGCGCCCTGTTCTGGATCTGGAGGTAGGTACAGGTCTGGGAAAGACGGCATTATCAGCCTGGGTAGTGGAGTGGATGGAGACCGTTGAAAACAGAACGGGTATCTCTCCTCTGCTCTATACAAACCCGAATTATGTTAATTATTATCTGAACGAATCTGTCAACGAGTACGATCTCTGGATTGCCCATTGGACCTGTGAACCAGAGCCGTCCTTCTATTATCCCAATACAGGGAGTTGGCGGGATTGGGCTTTCTGGCAGTATTGGGGTCCAGGTGGATGTGGAGGAAACGCTGGTTATGTGCCGGGGATTACTACTAATATTGACTTGAATATATTTAATGGAGTAGAAGCTGGACTGCAAGAATATGACGCTTTATCCCAGCTCTGGGTTTCCTTAACCAGTGATGATTATTATGTGCCTGCACCTTATTTTGCAGACATCACAGGAAATGTGAATGGTGATACCACAGGATTGATCGATTATGCCTTCTGGTGGGAATGTACTGAATTGAGTGCGGATATTCCCACTGTTGAAGGTGTTTGTGGCGTTTTACCAACTCCCGCAGATGGTGAATGTGAATATAACGATGTGGGTTTAAGATGTATGGCTGTAGAAGATGATAAACAGCTGGCTGAGCATACATATAAGAAAGCTGGTGAATTTACTGCTAAAGTGATCGTAGAAAGAGGGACTGAACCTATAGTTGAAGATCGCTATAAGATCGCAACATATAATCCAATCCGGACCATTACTTTCAATCCGGCAACCCCAGGTCTGGGATCGATCGATGAACCTTATGATCTTGACGTGGCAGTGAAGCTTGATACTTCTGTATCCGGGGTTCTCCAGGTTAGCGTTGTTGATGAAGCAACAAGTGAATTGGCCGCTCAAGAATGTGTAACTGTCCGTGGGGATGATATATTTACCGAGCATGTAGCCTTATCATGGACAGAAACTCAAGCAGTTGAAAAGACTTATGAAATTTCGACACGCTATCGGTTCTGGGGAACTTGTCCGATTGACGACGTCAAAGCAGACGATAAAACAAAGGTTTACGAGATTTATTGGGTGGACGATCAGCCAATCCTCGAACTCCAGGATTTAGATGGAACCGAGGTGCCGGCTGGCAGCCTGATAGATTTGGGCGATGTTGAACCTTTCCAGGTTCATGAATTGGAATACATTGTTAGTAATCCTTCAACCATTACTCAATTAGAGATCTCTGCAGTGGCTTTTGAAAACCTGGAAAATGTAGTCAATTTACAAATAGAACCCCAGGCACCGATTGAGGTTGGGCCTGAAGCTGAACAACCCTTAACTCTGAGCTTTGAAGTTTCCTCCAGCGGTCCATTTTCTTTTGATGTTCTTCTAGAACATAATGGCTCCAATCCAACCCCTTACAGTTTCTCAGGTGAGGGTATGGGTCTTCTTTCAAACAATCCTATCCAGCTTGTTGATCCTCAGCCAGTAACTCCTGGGTCGGCGTTGGAGGGTGAAGAATACAACCTGGCAGTAGATGTTGATCTTGATGCACCTGTAGCAGGAACTCTTCAAGTGGTTATCCTTGATCAGGATAATACTCCTATCACAACACCGATCTGCCTGGATGTGACTAACCCCGGTTTGGATAGCTACACTTTTGATTATTCATTTACTGAAAGTGAAAGTGGTCTAAAGGAGTACCAGATTTGGGCTCGCTATCGCGATAACGGAACTTGCTTGATAGAAGATGTAACTGAATATGATATCTCTCAGGGCTACCAGATTGATTGGGAGGAAGACAGCCCGGTCCTGGAACTGGAAAACTCTGATGAAGTAGCTATTCTATCCGGTGGAACTGATGATCTGGGAGAACTTAACCCATTCCAGCCCATCACGCAGCAGTATTACATCTTTAATCCTTCTAACACGAACAGCTTCCAGATTACTGGAGTAAGTTTCAATGATTTAGTAAATGTGATCAGCCTGGAAGCAACCAACACAACCCCGATTACCGTAGACCCGGGTGAAGAGATCATATTAGCAATTGATTTTGAGATTGAGGACCCGGGAGAATTTTCCTTTGATATAGATCTTGAACATGATGCTTCTAATCCAACGCCTTTCAGCTTCAGTATTTTGGGAGAAGGGATACTGGATATCAATCCTATTCAATCGATTTCACCAGAACCATTGTCACCAGGAGAGAAATTGATCGGTGAGGTTTTTGGTCTGAATGTTGACACAGCCTATAACGCCCCTATTGAAGGATCCATGGTGGTAAGTCTCCTTGATCTGGAAAACAATCCGATCCAGGATGCTGATTGTCAGGAGATTACAGAAATTGGATCCGGTACATCTACTGCAAGTTTTGCCTGGTCTGAATCCGGAGTTGTTCTGAATGATTACATGATCCGATCCGAATTTTATTCCCGGGGTGCTTGTCCAACAAGTGGAGATCCTATTTCGGAATTATCGATGTCGTACCAGGTCGATTGGCAGGAAGAGGTTCCCGTTCTGGAAGTCACAACAACTGATGGAAACCTGATTGAAGCTGATGCAACTATAAACTTAGGACAGTTCGAGTATTATCAAACCGTGGATTTGACATATTTGATCCACAACACATCATCAACCAGTTCCCTGGAAATAAGTGATGTGTCTGTTGAGAATATTACAAACCTTGGTAAGGTAGATTCGAATCCTGAGACAGGTTTTAGTGTAGATCCCAACGGTGACCAGAACCTGGATATATCTTTCCGAGTTGACAATACGGGTTCATTCTCGTTTGATCTGGTGATTGATCATCAGGCGAGCAATTCATCACCTTATATAATCACTTTTCAGGGCAGCAGTGTGATGACGGATAATCCGATCAAATTTGTTGTGCCGACTCCCGTTTCACCGGGTGCTACCTTGATTGGGAGTTCTTATCCTCTCAATATCCAGGTGGGCCTGGACGCTCCCGATATTGGCGCGCTGCAAGTAAGTCTGGTTGACAATGAATCCGGAGACATAATTGAGCAGTCCTGCCAGGGATTAGAGGAGAATTTAGATCAAGCCAGGACCTTTAATTTGATTTGGACGCAAGAGACTCCTGGAAATACACAATACACTATTTGGACTCGATATAGAGCTCAGGAAGATTGTCCTATTCAGGATTCACATGAGAGTGATATTTCCCAACAGTATCAAGTCAATTGGGAAGAGGACATTCCTGAACTTGAAGTGAAAGAACAGGGAGGATCCCTGGTTTCAAGTGGAGATATCATCAACCTTGGTCAGAATGGATTTTTCCAGCATTTTGAGTTGATCTATACTTTGTCCAATTCATCCACTACATCCAGTATGCAGATCAACAGCATAGGTGTTGAAAATCTAGTGAATCTAGATGGTGTTACATTAGATCCTGCTGGGCCAGTTTCTCTCGGCCCTGAAGAACAACAGCTTGTAAAGGTTGCTTTCCAGGCAACGGAAATAGGATTGTTCTCATTTGAACTGGTAGCAGAACATGATGCGAACAACTCCAATCCTTATCGGTTCTCTATCCAGGGCACAGGTGATTTGATCGAAAATCCGATCTATGGAATTACACTTATCCCAGTTTCTCCAGGCAGCATGATGACCTCTGAAGTTTTTGAGCTTCAGATCCAGTCTGAAATTAATCCTCCGGCCTCTGGAGTGATGGAGATAATTGTCTTAGAGGATGATACCAGTGATATCGTTGGATCAACCTGCATATCCGTTCTCGGTGAACATTCTTTGCTGAATGTGGATCTAAGCTGGACAAAATCGATGCCAGGCGATGTAATGTATCAGATCCGGTTAGAATATCATGCTGGCGGTTCCTGCCCGACAGTAAATCAACCTGATGCGATATTGACAGAAAATTACCAAGTCAGCTGGTTGATCCATAAACCAGTGCTGATTGTCAATCGACCGGAAAGGGTCACCATTTTTGATGGAGCGGTGGATTTTGTTGGCGACCATGAGTTCTTTAGATTTGTCGAAGTTACTTATCTGATTGAGAATAACAACGAATCTGCACCCCTGGTGATTGATAATATTCAGGCTATAAACCTTGAAAATTTGCGAGAGGTGCTTATCGACCCAGTTGGGGCGATTGAAATTGGTCCTGGCGAATCCCAGGAGATTAAGATCAATTTCCAGGTCCTGATGCTAGAGCCATTCTCCTTTGATCTGGTTTGGAACCACAACGGATCCAATGCCAATCCTTATACTACAAGCATTGAAGGTACGAGCACACTTTACCTTGGAGACGGTGTACCAGAACAATCTTGGCTGTACAACTTCGTGGATTCTTTAATCAGGTCTGGTTTCTTCCTGAAGATCCCAGCCCTCTGGACTGGACAATGATCATCGGACCATAATTTCCGGTTGAGGATTACTAAAAAAAAATAACACTCCTGATTTTCAGGAGTGTTATTTTTATACCTGAACCCTAGCGAATCTGTATTTATCGTATAAAATGGAATTATGGAAGGGGAAGTGAAAAACCAGTAAACAGTATCAGAAAAGGGTTGTCTGATAAAAAGAGACTCATCTATAACTAGACCAAACCGCCAAACTGATCTTCCAATGACTATATGATCAAGAGAATGAATTTTTCGCGAATATACCGAGTTTTTATCTTCATAACCCTTTTATTGGGCCTGAGCAATCCTACCCGTGTGCTGGCGGATGGGGATCCTCCCCGCCAGGAAATCATCAATATTGTCTTTACTGAATACAATTGGTGGTTAATTCATTGGCAGAATGACAAACTCGCTTGCGAGATCAAGGTCGACCATGAAGGAGAACCGACCGGGGCTGAGATCTACCAGCAATGTGGAAATAAAATATACGACCTTTGGCAAACTACTGATCCTTGTTCTGCCGCTGCTTCAGAGGATCAAGAACAATGTGGGGGTCTGTATCTATTTCTGGCTGGGTCAGAACAAAATGAAAAAGATATCCAGGTAGAACTACCGACTGCTAAAGTCTGGATAGATCTGGTAAATTGCATTTCCAGTTGGAGCACTGATAGATGTGATGAAATTCCTTCTCTCTTGATCACAGCGGAAGAACCCCTTCCCAATGAGAGAATCACCAGGATTCAGGGAATAATGAATGACCTTCCTTTCATCTGTTATGGGAACAGCTGTGATGTAAAGCTGCGGGTGACCGGTGACAGCGGAATCCCGATCGAGTTTTGGGCCGATTCAAGTTATGGAGATAGCACAGTTCATTATCGAGGTCGTATACGGGTGTCAGAGAGTGTCGATGAACTGACCATCCCATCCGGATGGCAGGTGGATATAGCCAGTGAAATGAACGAATTTAATACCATGGTGGGTTGCGCTCAGATCTGGCAAGCATTCCCATCTCTGGGCGCACCTCCAGACTGGTTATCAAGCCCGCCGCACCCAATTATATTGGAAACGGATGAACCTTATACATACCTTGCCGGGCAATTGATCTTTCGGGGATATGTGGATGTCAGTGATTGTGATAGTTTTGGATTAATGGCAAATGGATATGCTTCGCAATGTGGATTGGAGAAGGCCAGGGATACTGTGCGATTGTGGCAGAATACTTTTGATCCATATCTGGTTCAGGCTTCAATAGATACGGGAATCCCCTCTCAGCTTCTGAAAAGGATATTTGCGAAAGAGTCCCAATTCTGGCCGGAAACAAAGGAGATGATGTATTACGAGTACGGCCCAGGCCACATCAATGAGTTAGGAGCTGATACAGTTTTAATGTGGAATCATGAGTTTTTTGATCAGTTTTGTCCTCTGGTTCTTAGTAGAGACGTTTGTTCAACTGGGTATGCCATGCTGGATGAAAGGAATCAGATTTTATTGCGAGGGGCGCTGTTAGCTGAAATTGAGCTTGATCTCCCATTACGGGGAGAGGTTGTTGATCCTGAACAAGCCCGCAATAGTATCTCCCTATTCTCTGAAACTCTTCTGGGAAATTGTTCTCAGGTAAGACAAATCATCAACTATGAATTAGACCAAATCCCGGGTGAGATATTAAGTTATGAGGATCTTTGGCGAATGACCCTTGTGAACTACAACGCAGGATCAGGATGTCTTGCTGAAGCTATCCAGGAAGTTACCGAAAAAAATCAAACCCTGGACTGGAATTCAGTTGCCAGTGCCCTTGAGATCGTTTGTCCAGGAGCAGTACAATATGTTCAGGACATTGTGTATTGATTGTTAATCTCTGAATAGATAAGTTATCTAATTTTTTGTATTTACTTTCCCAAGAATTAGTAGTGAATCCTTTTGAAATTCGTTTGAGATATAATTGTGATGTTCTATGATAATTATAAAACATCTCTTTAGAATTGAAATTTAATGAAGATCAACAGCGTTTTTACTTTTAGGGAATACCTGAGTCTAGCATTGGGTCACCGCTTGGTTAACTCTCGCCTTGCTGACCAATATCTTGTATCATATCCGAGATCCGGAAATACCTGGATGAGAACAATGGTAGGTGTTCTAGTAAACCCGGCTGAAAAAGGCAATCCCGATTTTACTCGCCAGACTATCCCCGGAATATCGATCAGCAATGCTAAAAAAATCAATTCCCTTATCTCTCCCCGGATAATAAAAAGTCATTCCTGGTATAGAACTGATATTCGCCGTGCTGTTTACCTGGTTCGGGACGGTAGAGATGTGTTGGTCTCTCTCTACCACTATCACATCACCAGGGAGAATAAAACGATTTCGTTCCCTGAATTTTACTCAGACTATGTTAACGGGAAATATGGCCAGCTCTGGCATGAGAATGTCGAATCCTGGTTAACTAGGGGAAAGGAGTTATTAGGGGAAGATCTATTGGTGATCCCATTCGAAGAATTAAAGGTAAATACCTATCAGATCCTCACCCAGACAGCTGAATTCCTTGGCCTCCCTGCGGGAAAGCCTGAAGTAGACCTAGCTTTGGAGGCATCGGATATCAGTAGGATGCGAAAGATAGAAATGCAGCGCCGCGGACCCGTTGATAATATTAATGCTTCCTTTTATCGTGGCGGAAAGACAGGGGAGTGGAAGGATCTTTTTACTCCAGAAATTAGAGAAGGATTTTATAGAATTGCAGGGAATGCTTTGAATCTAGCAGGTTATGAATAGAATTTGACGGATTTATGCAATTGTTTTTGATCTTGTCAATCGAGAGTGGGTTACTTACAGTCTCTCTATTTGACAGGATTTTTTTGTTCTAGCGTATAATTAGCTGGGATCCCGTTTTTACTCGGAATTTCACTTTCTATTCTTCCGAAACTTAATTTGCTAAAGGTAAGATCTGGGTTTTTCTACATATGAATGCGATAAATAAGATAGTCAAGGAATCCTCAATAAACTTCACCGGCTCTGCCATTGGAAATATCCTCGGATATGCCTGGTTGATGATCATGACCCGGTATCTAAGCCAATCAGATGTTGGTAGTTTCACATTGGCTCAATCGATAATAAATATTTCTTTGATATTTGTCTTATTAGGCATGCATAGATCTTTAGATCGTTTTATCCCTTTTTTTAATACATCTGGTGAAAAAGGAAAGATTAAGTCTCTCCTGAGATTGATATTCTTGTTTTCAATCTCTGCCAGCGTTATTATTGCTATTGGTTTGTATTTCTGGGCGGATTTTATTGGGATAGTGATCTTTGACAATCAAATTCTCTCTCAGTTGATCAGGATAGCGGTAATTTCCATACCTCTATTAGCTGTGATCAATATTGTGATCTACGCATTTACGGGATATAAGGAACTTCGTTATAATGTCTACCTGAAACAGATTCTGGAGCCGGTGCTGCGAATTCTGTTCGTGTTCTTGCTGGCGATCTTCGGTTTGGGTGTGGTCGAATGGACTTGGTTTTACATTCTAACGCTGGTATTCACTTCTATCGCTAGCATCTGGCTGTTATATAAAAATATCCTCCAGCCTCTGATGAAGGTGAAATCAATTAAGGTTGATTTCCTAGAAATCGTCACCTATTCCTGGCCAATCAGTATTTCCAGTATCCTGATCATGGTGATGGGTCAGATCGATTATCTAATATTGGGCATTTACCAGCAAGCCGCAGATGTAGGAGTATACAGGATCTACATTCAAATTGCTGTTTTGCTTAAGCTCGTTCTTGGATCGATGGCTCGCATTTATAAACCAGTCATTTCTGAATTGATTCCTCAAGGAAAAGGACAGGAGATTAAGGAAGTTTATATCAGGGTTTCCAAATGGGTCTTGTCACTTACTTTGCTCGGATTTTTGGTTGTTGTACTTTATGGTGATAAAGTCACAAGTCTACTTTTTACAGAAGCGTATGCCGTTTATCCTATGGCACTGATAATTCTAGCATTAGGGATTTTGATCAACTCAGCATTTGGTCCTGAAGGTATGACGCTTGAGGCATATGGTAATACAAAGTTAGTTATGGTCAATTCCTTGATCGCTGTGATAATTAATATTGGCCTGGGTTTCCTGTTAGTACCCAAATACGGCATCGTTGGTGCTGCGATCGCGACTGCGGTTACTATGTCAATTATTGGACTACTTGGTCTAATTGAGATCTATTATCTATATAAGATGCAACCATTCTCTCTGGATACTTTAAAATACCTGAGCATAGGTGCAGTTACTGGTTTGGTCTTCTACGGGATCAATTCCTGGCTAAATTTCAATAGCGTACTGAGCTTGTTTGTATTGATAGCCTTAATGGTAGTCGTCTATATTGCAGGCTTTTACCTGACAAACAGCTTGGATGATGTGGACCGGGAAACCATTGGCAGGATTACTAGGTTTCTTAAAATAACGAGATAATATTCATATGAGCAAAGAAAATCCAAAGGAAATCATAATACTTGGTATGCATCGGAGCGGTACTTCCATGCTCAGTGGGATTTTAGACCGACTGGGTATCAACATGGGTGATGATCAGCCCGGTCGGCAGCTGTCTAACCCTTTAGGGCATTATGAAGATAGGGATCTTTTAAGTTTGAATGAATATATCCTATCTCAGGCGGGGGGGAGCTGGGATAATCCTCCTCCTGCAGACCAAATCCAAAATCAGGCTGCCAATTTGAATGATAAGATCCAGAAAAATATTCTAGATAAAAGGCTAGCCAATCAAGATCAACCTTGGGGATGGAAAGATCCGCGAACGAGTTTAACTATTAACTTGTACTTACCTTATCTAAGGAATCCTTATATCATATGGAGCAACAGAGATCCTGTATCCATATCCGATTCCCTCTGGGTAAGGAATAAAATACCAGCTCACGAAGCAAATAAGCTAACAGATTATTATCAGGGGCAGATCATCGATTTTGTTGGTCAGCATCCACAGTTACCTGTCCTAGAAATATCCTATCAGGATATGATTGACCAACCAGATTATTGGATTCGTAAAATAGTGAATTTTCTTGATCTCGATGTAGATGAAGTTCAACTGGCAAAGGCAGTGGGTTTTGTCCTCCCAAAGGAAAAAATCCAGCGAGAGAGAAAAATCTTATGGTGGAAATCCATGTTGTTATTACCAGTAAGAGCTTTAAGAAAATTTGGAGTAATCAAGAAGACGAATCCATAATGTTTGGGATAATAACGATAAAATGAAAGAAACTTCTCGAGTTCTGATCCTGATTGTGAATTGGAATAATTATTCAGACACCAAAGAGTGTTTGGAATCATTGACCCAATTAACCACCGACAATTATCAGGTAATGTTAGTGGATAATGGCTCTAGAGATGATTCCAGTCAACTATTGGAAGAGGAATTTCCTGAAATTCGCCTTGTGAATCTGGAAGAGAACCTGGGATTTGCAGGGGGAAATAATGTTGGTTTAGAATACGCCCTAAATGAAGAATTTCCCTTTATCCTGCTTTTAAATAATGACACAATCGTCAAGGATGGAGATTTTCTGAGCCAGCTTGTTCAGACCCTCGAAAAAGAACACACCGTTGGTGCGGTTGGACCAGCAGTAGAAGAAAGTGATGGCATTACTCAGCTTTCGATACTTCCGTACCCAAATATTGGAAATACAATAATAAATTCCCTCGGTCTATATCACCCAAACCATAATAAACGGCAATATGTGGACAGTATTGCAGGTTGTTGTGTTCTGGTGCGGAGTGAAGCAATTGAACAAGCAGGTTTGCTGGACGAGAACTATTTCATGTATGGAGAAGAAACTGAATGGTTTTTCCGGATGCGTAAGAAGGGTTGGAAAATCCTCTATCATCCTGTGAAGAGCATTATTCACAAAGGTGCGTCATCATCGATAAAGATTGACAATCAAAAAATCTATATCGAGTGTAGAGCTAATGTGATCTATACTCTCGTCAAGGTTAATCAAAAACTGGAAGCTTTTTTAACCGCAGTATTGATGATTCTGCTGCTCGGAATTAGAATAATCGGTTCAGCCCTATTTTATAGGAAGAATCCAGGATATCCAATTTCAATAATATATGATCTAATAAAAGCTTTTCGTCAAAAGTGGAACTTGGCTCAAGATTTAACAGAAAAAAGAAATCTGGGCTGAGATTGATAGCTATTTGGGTAATTTCCAGGAATTCTCAGCATGAATATCATACACACAACTACAGCTCTTGCACCTGAATTTGGTGGTCCAGTCCGGACTGTTCCAGCATTGTGCCATGAATTAGCAAAACTTGGACACAGAGTGAAACTTGTTTATCTTGATTTTGGAGATACCTACCAAACCATCCAGCTGCCAACTCATTCGAATTTAGAATATATTGAGTTAACAGTTAAATTTAACATTGGACTTCGTCCCCTCTATATACCGGATTACCGCTCTAAAGTCCTAGAATTTGCTTCTGGGAAAAATGATTTAGTCATCCATGATAATGGAGTTTGGTTGCCTTATAGTGGAGAGCTATTGGATATTGCTCAAAAAACTGAAGCTAAAATGATAACCACCACGCGTGGTATGTTAGAACCATGGGCAATGGGATATGGGAGAATTAGAAAGAATATAGCCTGGAATTTGTATCAAAAGAAAAGGTTGATGAAGAATGATTTATTGCACGCTACTTCCAGGAACGAAAAACAGAATCTTCGAAACTTGGGGTTAACCCAACCTATCGCAGTAATTCCAAATGGGACAGAAATTCCAGATTTGAATGAAATACCTAGATCATCCGGATCTGGAAAAAGGAAGGTCCTGTTTTTATCCAGGATCCATCCTAAAAAGGGTTTAATTAATTTAGTCCAAGCTATAGGTTTGATTAAACCAGAAAACTGGGAAGTTCACATCGCTGGTTATGATGAGGGAGGTCATCAGGATATAGTTCAAGAAGCTGTAAACCAAGCTGGCTTGAATGATTATTTTAAGTTTTTAGGGCCTATAGATGATCAGGATAAATGGAAGCTCTACCGTTCAGTTGATCTGTTCATCCTGCCTTCGTATAGCGAAAATTTTGGTATGGTAATTGCAGAAGCGCTGGCGGCAGAGATACCAGTCATTACAACAAAAGGTACTCCCTGGAGAGACCTGGTTGATTATAATTGTGGATGGTGGGTTGAACCATCTGTCCCAGAACTGGTAGAGAGTCTGCAGGAAGCTTTTTCGCTAAATGGGGCAGAGCTCAATAAAATGGGAGTCAATGGAAGGAGACTGGTTGAGAGAAATTACAGCTGGTCGTCCATCGCTGAGAAAATGAGTGAGGTTTATTCTTGGATGTTAGGAAATCTAGAAAAAACACCAGACTCGATCAAATAATTCATATGTCTCATAAATGAGTTTAATGAAAGAAGGGAGTTACCTTGAATAACAATCTTAAGATGAATTGGGTTGTTTGGAATGAATTGCGAAGGTATTTACTGCTTCCTTTTCTGCGGATTTACTTCTTAGTTAAGGGAATTCCCTGGGAATCTGATTGGAGGATCTTGGGGACTCCAATTATCCAGAAATGTCGAAACAGCAAGATTAGATTTGGCAGCGGTTTGATTATGCGTTCCTGGGTATCGTCAAATCCTGTTGCCCCGTATCATCCAGTATTTATCTCTACGAGAATTGAAGCTGCCGAGATCCGAATTGGTGATAATTGCGGAATTACAGGGGGTTCAATAATTGCAGCTGAACGGATTGATATCGGAGACCGTGTATTGATTGGAGGGAACTGCTTGATCACAGATACGGATTTTCACCCCTTGGATAAATCCGCCAGATTCCAGGATCCGAAGAATATTACCAGTAAACCAGTGATTATTGCTGATGATGTGTTCATTGGTGCTCAATCGATATTGTTAAAAGGAACCGAGATAGGCGCTGGCAGTATTATCGGAGCAGGTAGTGTAGTTTCAGGTAAGATTCCCCCCCATGTTGTCGCTGCAGGAAATCCTGCTGTAATCATCCGAAAACTCGACTAGTGATTTCCCGATGAAAATATTAATCATTCATATGAGGTACTTTCCAGATAAAACAGGTACTGCGCCGCTAGTTACTCAACTAGCCCAGGATTTGGTGATTTCGGGATCAGATGTAACCGTGGTCACCAGTCTTCCTCATTA
>Ga0209013_10003504_pt1 | contig 13944 bp, 13 predicted proteins | sample Cruoilmetagenom2_FD_187291 | JGI IMG/M metagenome (GOLD analysis project Ga0209013, IMG submission 187291) | Oil polluted marine microbial communities from Coal Oil Point, Santa Barbara, California, USA - Sample 2 (SPAdes) (version 2) | ecosystem: Environmental > Aquatic > Marine > Oil seeps ... | reverse complement strand
GATTCACCTTCTAATAATGCATCTAATTGCTTACCTAACATTGTATATTGTTCAGTTGTATTACCAGCATAAGCTGACTTTGTAAACATTCTTTCACCTCTTCTATTAAGTGTTCGTAAGATTACTTCGATTGATGTTGAAGTTGATTTTACGGATTTAGCTTTTTATGAGTATATATGTCTTCATAATATTGATGCAAGTCATGTGACCGATGGGCATCAGAACCAAAAATAAGTGGTATGCCAACTTTCTCTGCATAGTTCGCATAAGAGAAGGGTGGATAAGTTTCTAAACAGTATTTTTTTGCAAGTCCCGCACTGTTAAAATCAATTTGATATCCTTGAGTATGAATATCATTTAGCGTACGAATAATTAAGTCGTGGTCATCAACTTTTTCTTGGAGTGTTAATTGGAATTTATGTATGAGCGTAGGATGACCAATTCGAATTGGTTTAAATGCACCTAAATCTGAGAAAATCGATTTACGAACAGTATCATAGTATGATTGGTAGACTTTTGTTACAGAACCAACTTCTTTTGTGAAGTCAGTGAATGTTTCAGGCGAGTAATCGATACATTCATATTTTTGGTTAAATAAAAGGAAATGAACAGATAATATCGAATCATCTAAGTGTGAACCGATTTCATCTAATAGTATTTGAGTTTCATTCTCGAAGTCTTCTATGTAATCTACTTCAAGACCAATACGAATCGTGATGAATTTTGCATACTTTACTTTGAGTTTTTGTAAATCAATAATATAGGATTCAAGATCTTCATATTTCATGAAACTGTCTTGCTCAGGTACAGTGTCTATAAAGCCATTTGGTGCTGGTGCATGCTCTGTAAATGTAAGGTGAGTAAATTGGTTTTGAATTGCTTTTTCAATATATTGTTCGAAAGAATCCGAAGAGCCATGAGGACAATAAGGGCTATGAATATGGCTATCTTGCTTCAAAAAAACACACCTCCTATGTTCTGTTTGGAAATTTTTCTTTATTTCAGCAAAATTCTTGCAAATTCGTCAGCATATTCGATTGTTTCATGGTAAGATAACATGTATGAAAAGGTATAGACCGTGATTTATGGAACAGGGGGCTTACGATGAATTATATCATCATTGCAATCATCGTACTAATTGCATTACTCGTAGTTGGATTTTCATTCCGACGCAAACATAACGTTGAGATACAACGACTTGAGCTTGAAAAACATCAAATTCAAAACAAACCTATTTTAGAAGAAATGACAAAAGTTAAACAATTGAATATGAATGGTCAAACAGAAGAAATGTTTGAAAGTTGGAGAAATAGCTGGACGGAAGTAATGGATGTACATATGCCTCGAATCGATGCATTATTGTTCGATGCAGAAGAAAGTATTGATAAATTTAGATTCAAGCGAGCTAGTGCAATTGAAAAAGAAATTGCTTTACGAATTGAAGAATGTGATGATCAAATGTCACTTATTCTAAAAGAGTTAGAAGGATTAATTGGTAGCGAAGAAAAGAATCGAATTGAAATTGAACAATTAAAAGAGCAATACCGCTCTGCTCGAAAGACATTACTAGCACATCAACATTCTTTTGGAATTGCTGCGGTTCCTCTTGAGAAGAGGTTAGAGCATTTTGTTCCTCAATTTGAAGAATATGACCAGTTAACTAGTGAAGGTAATTATTTGCAAGCACGGGAAATCGTCATTGCATTATGCCAAGAAGGAGAAACTTTGTTTGGTATTTTACATGAAATCCCGTCTTTATTAACTGAGATTCAAAACAAAATTCCTACGCATATTCATGATCTTCGTAATGGTCAACGTGAAATGGAAGAACAATCTTATTACTTAGAACATCTAGAAATGACTGACCAATTAAATAAATTAGAAGTTGAATTAATCGAATTAAAAGAATCGATTGGTCAATTAGAAATTTCTCATGTCATCCCTAGAGTAGAAGAAATTAAGGATGAAATTGAAACATTCTATGATTTACTTGAAAAAGAAGTCATGGCTAAGCGTTATGTTGATCAAAATCAAAAACCAACAGAAGTTCGGTTAGCAGAAGTAACGACGATTACACGTCAAACAAATGATGAAGCGGCTTTTGTACAGCAAAGTTATCGACTCCCTGAAAAAGATGCTGAAATCCCTCAAGTATGCTTAAAACAAATCGAATCATTACAAAAGCGATATGATATGTTGACTCAGCGTGCAAGTGAAGATCAATTAGCATACTCAAGTCTCCAAGAAGAACTTACGCTCATCTCAAGTGATTTAGAAAATTTGTATGAAGAACAAGATCGATTTGCAAATAGCTTGAAGAATTTACGAATTGACGAAAATAGAGCCCGAACAAAACTTGGTGAATTAAAACGTTTGCTTCATGAAACGGACCGTATGATTAATAAAGCAAATATGCCTGGTATTCCTGAGGAAATGGATGCTCGATTAGAAGAAGCAGAAGAACATATTTATCTTGTTATGCAAAGTTTAGAAGAAGTACCACTTAACATGAAATTAGTGGATAACTATTTATTAAAAGCAGATAAATGTATTCACGAAGTACATGAAAAATCAAAAGAAATGTTAGAAAATGTCTTATTAATTGAGAGAATTATTCAATACGGGAATCGATACCGTGCAAGTCATCCGAGGATGAATCAGCGATTACTAGAAGCTGAAGCTGCATTTAGACAGTTACGCTATGCAAAAGCACTTGAAGAGGCAGCAACTGCAGTTGAAGAAGTAGAACCAGGTGCAATGAAGCGAATCGAAGTTCTTGTCAAAGAGGACGCATGGCGTTCATAATAGAGTCAACTGAAACCACCACACAATCCATGTGTTGGTGGTTTTCTTTGCGAAAGGAAGAACGATGATGAACTACATGGATCATAGTGCGACAACAAAGCCACGTAAAGAAGTACTTGATACTTTTATAAAGGTAAATGAAGATTTCTTTGGTAATCCTTCCTCGATACATGAAATGGGTGTAGAAGCTAGTCAGTTATTGAACCGTGCGCGTTCACAAATAGCGTCGTTGCTTGGAACAGATGATAGGAAGGTCATTTTTACCTCAGGTGGAACAGAGTCCAATCATTTTTCAATTACGGGCATCGCTAAAAGTATGAGGCATCGAGGTCGGCATATCCTAACTTCTAAAATCGAACACCCTTCGGTCATCGAAACGATGAAACAATTAGAAACAGAGGGCTTTGAAATTGAGTACTTGGATGTCAATGAAGAAGGTTTGGTAACATTAGAAACTTTGCAAATGGCATTAAGAAAAGATACGATTCTTATCAGTCTAATGCATATTAATAACGAAATTGGTTCTATTCAACCAATTTCGGTATTGGCCAAATTTGTAAAGAAGACAAGCCGTGCAATTTTTCATGTAGACGCTATTCAGAGCTTTGGAAAATATCCTGTAACGTTTCAAACTTTAGGAGTAGATATTTTGTCTATTTCTGGGCATAAATTAAATGGGTTAAAAGGAACGGGTATTGTTGCATGGCAGTCTGAATTGACATTCCAACCGGTTTTAGTTGGAGGCGCCCAAGAGTTTGGGCTACGAAGTGGCACGGTTCCCGTTCCACAAGCAGTCTCATTAGCAAAAGCAATGAGGATTATACATGAAGAATCAAGTCAAGCGTATTCGAAATATGAAAAATGGTCGAATGACTTGAGGGAGTTTTTAGGGAAATATCCATCCATTAAGATTATTTCTCCTATGCAAGGTGCTGTTCATATTTTGTCATTCAGTATCCGAGATGTTAAAGGAGAAGTTATTATAAATGCACTTCAAGCAAAGGGAATTATTGTGTCCACATCAAGTGCATGTTCCTCAAAACAAACAAAAACTAGTCATGTTATTGAAGCTTTGAATATTTCTGATGCCTATAAAAAAGGTGTTATACGGATTAGTTTTGGTTATGGAATGACAGATGAGCATATTCAACATTTTAAGGAAAATTTTATAGGAATAATGAAGCAGTTGAAGGGAGAATAATAAACAATGAACTGGAAAGAAATTTTAATACGATACGGGGAACTTTCAACAAAAGGGAGAAATCGAAATGCTTTTACAGGGCGTTTACGTGATAACATCCGTTATGCTTTTGCTGACCTACCTAAACTCGAAATCATTACTGAACGTGATCGCATGTTTATTCGACCAAATGAAGCAGAGACAATGGATCAATTAATTCAACGATTACCCCATATATTTGGTATTCAATCTTTCAGTCCTGTCGCTTCTTGTAGTTTGGACTTAGAAGATATAAAAGATACGGCTATAAAAGTTGTACAATCACTTAACCGTGAAGGTAAGACATTTAAGGTGACCGTAAAACGCTCATACAAGCCGTTTCCTTTAGAAACAAATGAATTACAACTATTAGTTGGATCTCATGTACTTAGAGCATTTCCAGAAATTCAAGTTCAAATGAAAAAGCCAGATATTGAATTAAGAGTTGAAATAAGAAAAGATGCAGCATATATGACAGCTGAAGTGATACCAGGTGCGGGTGGTCTTCCGATTGGTTCAAATGGTAAATCCCTTCTTATGTTATCGGGAGGAATTGATAGTCCGGTTGCTGGGTATCAGATGTTAAAACGTGGCGTTCGATTAGATGCCATCCATTTTTATAGTCCACCTTATACAAGTGAACGTTCAAAAGAAAAAGTGATGGATTTAGCTGAGAAGTTAAGCCGCTTCGGAGCTTCTGTAAAGTTGCATATTATTCCATTTACAGAAATTCAAGAGGAAATTCAAAAGCAAATACCCGAAAATGTTTCGATGACGACAACTCGAAGAATGATGATGAGAATTGCAGATATGGTAAGAGAAGAAACTGGAGCAATGGCAATTATTACAGGGGAAAGTTTAGGTCAAGTGGCAAGTCAGACACTGGAAAGCCTAACAGCGATCAATGCTGTTACGACTACACCTGTTCTTCGGCCTCTAATTGCATTTGATAAACTGGACATCATTAAAATTGCACAAGACATTGACACATACGAAGTTTCGATTCGTCCATACGAAGACTGTTGTACGATATTTACTCCAGCAAGTCCTAAAACAAAACCAAAACTTGATAAAGTGGAGTTTTATGAAAGTTTTAAATCCTTTGATGAAATGATTGAAAAGTCAGTTGCGAACCGTGAAATATGTGTATTTCCAATCAAGAAAAAAGATAAGTTTACCGATTTACTTTAGGTTTCCATCAATTTCTAGAATCCTTGCGTGCATGAAATGTCGAGTATCACACATTCTATGTTCACAAGGAGGTGACATTCACATGGCAAATCAAAGTTCAAATTCAAATCAATTACTTGTACCTGGTGTGCAACAAGCTTTAGATCAAATGAAATATGAAATCGCACAAGAGTTTGGCGTACAACTTGGTCCAGATGCAACATCGCGTGCTAACGGTTCCGTCGGCGGAGAAATTACTAAGCGATTAGTGCAAATGGCAGAGTCACAATTAAACGGATTTTCACGATAATTAAATACAAATTGGACCGGTAGCATTTAGCTGCCGGTCTTTTCTAATATTTAGACTAATGAGTACTTTTTGAAAAATTAAATTAATATTAGTATACTGTTGAGTGTAATCAAAATTGAACTGCCAGGAGGGTACTTATGCGACGTGAGGATTTAATTGCTCCATCTACTTACAATTTGGTCCAAGAAATTGAAAAATATACATCCGATAAAAACCGAGTGGCACTTATATGGAAAAGTGAAGAGGGCATTTCTAAAAATATTACATACAAAAATTTAATTGAACAAGCAAATCAAGCCGCAAACGTAATGCTGGAATCTGGTCTGAAACAAGGAGACGTTGTTCTCGTTATGGTTCCAAGATTAATCGAAGCCTATGTCACATATATTGGTGCATTAAAGGCAGGACTTGTTGTCATACCGAGCTCTGAAATGTTACGAGCTAAAGATATTGATTACAGATTAGAACACAGTGAAGCGAAAGCAATTATCGCTTATGAGCCGTTTATTGAACAATTTAAAGAAGTTAAGAACTTGACTGGCGTAAAACAATTTGTGGTTGGTCAAGGGAATGAAAAATGGACATCCTTAACAAACGAAATGCAACATGCTTCAACCGAGTTTGAAACAGCTTCAACAAAAAACTCAGATATGGCATTTTTATCTTATACTAGCGGCACAACTGGCAATCCAAAAGGAGTAGTCCATAAACATGGGTGGGCGTATGCCCATTTACGTACTTCTGCGGAACACTGGTTAGATATACATGAAGGAGACATTGTATGGGCAACAGCTAGCCCTGGTTGGCAAAAGTGGATTTGGAGTCCGTTTCTTGCAACTCTAGGTAGTGGTGCAACTGGCTTTGTTTATCATGGGAAATTTGAACCGAAGACCTATCTCAGCCTCATGAATTCATATAATGTAAATGTTCTTTGTTGCACACCTACTGAATATCGAATTATGGCAAAGATTGATAATTTACAAGATTACAAGTTGCCTGCATTGCACAGTGCAGTCTCAGCAGGAGAACCTTTGAATCGTGAAGTAATTGATACATTTAAACGAGTGTTTAATATTGAGGTAAGAGACGGATATGGCCAAACTGAAAACACATTGTTGATTGGAACCATGAAAAATATGGAAGCAAGACCTGGATCTATGGGGAAACCAACACCTGGAAATCAAGTTGATGTAATAGATGAGTTTGGAGAAATATGTGAAGCGGGAATTGTAGGAGATATCGCTGTTCATATTGACACGCCAGCATTATTTAAAGCCTATCTTAAAGATCCAGAACGAACGAGCATGCAATTCCGTGGGAACTATTACATAACGGGAGATAAAGCGTCCAAAGACCAAGACGGATACTTTTGGTTTGAAGGTCGTGGTGACGACATCATTATTAGTTCAGGTTATACGATAGGTCCTTTCGAAGTTGAAGATGCTTTAGTAAAGCATTATGCGGTACAAGAATGTGCGGTTGTCGGTAGTCCAGACGAAGTTAGAGGACATATTGTCAAAGCATTTGTCGTTCTTACAGAAGCGAGTACAGCTTCGGAAACACTGAAAGTAGAACTTCAAAATCACGTAAAGGATTTAACAGCACCTTATAAGTATCCAAGAGAAATTACGTTTATAAATGAACTTCCGAAAACCGCATCAGGTAAAATAAGAAGAATTGAGTTAAGAACGCAAGAACTATCAAAATAAAGAGCTGACTAAAACTATTCTTAAATCCTTGAAAAAGGTTTTTAAGAATAGTTTTTTAAATTTACTTTCACTCAAAAGGAAACTATAATAGGATTATTATTTCGTGTGTCAAAATGAATGAGGTGATGGGTTGTCAGAGGAACGAAAAGGAATGCTTATGGCCATTGGTGCGTATATGGTGTGGGGCGTTTTACCGATCTATTGGAAGTGGTTGAATCAAGTTTCTAGCACTGAAATCCTTACTAGTCGAATTGTATGGGCGTTTTTATTCACCCTCCTTATTGTCGTGCTAATGAGAAAGGTACATGTTTTAAAGGCGGATTTCATCTCACTATGGAAACAGCCAAAAGCATTTTGGAGTTTATTTTTCGCCTCATTTTTAATAACAGCCAATTGGTTTTTATACATATGGGCAGTGAATACCAATCACTTAGTAGAAACTAGCTTAGGATATTATATTAATCCTTTAATTTCAGTATTGTTGGGTATTATCTTTTTGAAAGAGAATCTTTCAAAAGCTCAAAAATTAGCGTTTGTAATTGCGGCAATTGGTGTGGCTATCTTAACAATTTCGTATGGAAGATTTCCATGGCTTGCATTTTCGCTTGCGATGAGTTTTGGTCTTTATGGATTAATGAAAAAAACAGTTAAGCTCGATGCTTTAAGAGGATTAACAATTGAGACAATGTTTATCTTGCCTTTTGCATTGTTGTACTATATTTATTTGTTTTTCTCTAATCAAGCAGTACTTTTCCATGTGTCATTACAAACAGATTTTTTATTAGTTTTAACAGGAGTAGCAACTGCAATTCCTTTGTTACTTTTTACAAAAGGCGCACAAAAAATTCCACTCTATATGATCGGGTTTTTACAATATATCGCACCGACTTGCATGTTGTTTTTAGGTGTTATTATTTACGGAGAAACCTTTCAAACGATTGATTTAATTTCATTTTCACTCATATGGATTGCACTTCTTCTTTTTACTTATTCTAAGATAATGGAAGCTCGAACGATAAAAAGAAAAGAAAGAAATATTCAAAAAGCAGATGAGTAATTCATCTGCTTTTTTTATTGCTATAAATATGTTCGTTTCACTTTTTCCCAGAAAGAATTATTCTTTAATTTCACTGTTTTTACAACACGATCACTTAATTGGACTTTAACCGTTTCAACATGCTGAATACTTAAGGATTCATTATCCATTCCCATTGTAGGAAAAACATTTCCGTTTTGATGTAATTTAAGGGTCAAATCTCGTTTACCACTTAGAATAAATGATGCACCGAGCGTACGGTACTTGTTGCTATTTACAGATGCGAGTTCAGATACTTGTATACAAGGAAGTAATGGGTCAACAACTGCTCCATTTACAGACTTACTATAGGCAGTACTGCCAGTCGGAGTTGCAATAATCATTCCATCGCCACGAAACGTTTCGAAATGTAAATTGTCGATAAAAACGTCGAGGACGAATGTTTTAATAATGTTTGAGCGTATACTGAATTCGTTTAAACAATAAAAAGGTGGATTATCATCTACAAATACTTGTAAAATAGGGTAGCGACGTACTTCAATTTCTGCGTTTTGGACATCTTTTATCATGGATTCCAAATCATGAAAATGAAAATCACAATACATACCTAAAGATCCCGTAGTCGAAATACCTGCATATAAGCAATCTTGTCTAAAACCCGTTTTCCTAACCGCTTGGAGAAAAGATCCATCACCACCTAAGCTGATGATGATGTTGGCATCGCAATCATCCTCGACAACAGAGAACCCGAATCTGGCAATTGTTTCAGATAGTGTATTTTTATTTTTCAGACTGCTTTCGTCGTGTTTGGAATAAATGTAAATGTGTGTGCGTTCGGACATAATTTGTGGCCCCTTTCCAGGATTTCTTGTCGCTATTTTAGCATGTGCTGAAACATTTCGTCATGATAATCGTATAACTAAAAGTGCAAGCTTAAATAATGTTGTCAATTCCTTTTTGTAACGATAACGGAACATTATTTGAATTAGCTTTATCAGAAAGAATTAGGAGGAAAAAAGGATGAATACGAAACGATGGATTGCATTAGGTGCTGCAGCACTTTTATTCGGACTATCAATTGTTGCTAATATTGCTTCTTTTGCATTTAGTGATAATTTTACAAACAATTTTGAAGAACTATTTGCTTTATCGGAGTCTGAATATATTGAAACAGTTTTAGAAGAAGGAGATATGTCAAAACGTATTGCTGTGTTAACGGTAGACGGAGTTATACAAGATACCGGTGGAGCTTCTTCGTTTTTTGGCCCGGTTGGGTACAATCATCAATTCTTTATGGATCAATTAGAAATGGTTAAAGAAGACGAGACGATTGGTGCGGTGATATTGCAAGTGAATTCACCTGGTGGTGGAGTTGTTGAGTCAGCTCAAATTTACGATAAAATTATAGAAGTCCAAGAAGAAGCGGGTGTCCCATTCTATGTTTCAATGGGCAGTATGGCAGCTTCTGGTGGTTACTATATATCAGCTCCTGCGGATAAGATTTTTGTGAATAAAGAAACACTAACAGGTTCAATTGGTGTAATCATGGAAAGCATCAATTATGGTGAACTTGCAGAAAAACATGGAATCGATTTTGTGACGATTAAGACAGGACCTTATAAAGACATTATGAGTCCAACACGTGATATGACGCAAGATGAACGCGATATGCTTCAAGAAATGATTAATGATTCATATGAATCGTTTGTTGATATTATTGAAAAAGGACGAGGTATGACGGAAGCAGAAGTAAAAGCCGTTGCTGATGGTCGTATAATGAATGGTCGACAAGCCATTGAAGCTGGTCTTGCAGATGAGTATGGGTACCTTGAAGATGTTATTGCAGCTGTTCGTACAGATTTTGAAGATTTAAAAAATGCAGAAGTAATTGAATATGGCTTCACACAAGATTTCGCAAGTTTGTTTTCAATGAAAACACAATCATTATTTGGTGGAAATGCAGAGACTCAACTAATTGGTAAATTGCTTTCAGATTATAACGCACCTCGTATGATGTACATATATGGTGAGAAGTAAGGAGGATAAACAATCATGACCAATATAAATGAGTCCTATTCCCAAAATCACGAAATAGAGAATCACACAATACAAAAACCAACTTATACGATTGAAGAAACAGAACAATTTATGTTAAAACCCGCTGGATTTTGGATCCGTTTTTGGGCCTACTTAATTGATTTGCTAGTGATTTCATCCGTATCTAGCATCGTTATTTACCCGTTATTTCATATTTTTAATTGGGATTATCAAGGCACAACTTGGTATGCACCTATCGGCTTCATTACGGGGATTCTTTTCTATTTATATTTTATTTTAATGACGAAATTCTTCAAACAAACAGTAGGGAAAATGATATGTGGTATTCGTGTCGTTTCAACCAAACAGGATAGTTTGTCCATTCAAACGATCTTGTTTCGTGAATGGATTGGAAGATTCTTCTCTGCTACAATTTGGCCACTGTATTGGATTATTGGATTTACTCCCAATAAACAAGGATTACATGACTTTATAGCAGATACGATGGTTGTACACGAACAAACTTATGAAAAAAAGATTTTAAAAAATTATAAACGTATGAATGAATCAAGTGAGTTGCCAGAGTCAAATATGATTTAGTAAGATAGATGAAAGGGAGGCGTTATCTTGGTACAAATTACATTTAAGCAAAATCCAATCACATTAATTGGTAAGGAAGTAAAAGTAGGGGATACAGCGCCGAATTTCACAGTACTAGCTAATGATTTAAGCCCAGTAACTTTAAACGATTCTAAAGGAAAAGTGCGCTTAATAAGCGTTGTACCCTCACTAGATACTGGAACTTGTGATGCTCAGACACGTAAGTTCAACGAAAGTGCTTCAAAAATTGGAGAAGACGTCGTAATCTTAACAATCTCTAATGATTTACCATTTGCACAAAAACGTTGGTGTGCAGCTGCAGGAATTGATTCCGTACAAACCCTGTCAGATCATCGAGACCTTTCGTTTGGAGAAGCTTATGGTGTTGCTATTCAAGAATTACGTTTACTTACTCGTGCCGTGTTTGTTGTGGATGCAAACGACAAAATTACATATGTCGAGTATGTACCTGAAGCTACAGAGCACCCAAATTACGAAAAAGCAATTGAAGCTGTAAAATCAGCAAAAAATTAATGCAAAGAGACCCACTCGATTAATTTGAGTGGGTTTCCCAATTAAAGGAGCACTCCATGAATAGTTCAATGGAAAAACTGTTTAACTTTATCGATGAACATGCTAATAAAATGCAAACAAATGAAAATATAACTTATATTGAAGGTGTTTTAGAAACAACGGAGATGTGGCTTGATGGAGACATCACTCCGGGGATTCAAGAGATTCAAAAGGAAGACATACGAAAAGCCATACAATTAGCGATACTAAAAGGAATGAAAGAACATGTTCAGCCTCACCATCAAATGACACCTGATTCCCTCGGTTTACTTGTAGGGTATTTTGTTGAGCTTTTGACATCAGATAAACAACATGTATCGATTTTAGATCCTGCTGCAGGGACAGGGAATTTATTATTTACAGTACTAAATTTCTTGAAGGATAAAGCAACATCTTCAGCCATAGAAATTGATGATATGCTGATTCGGTTGGCTGCGTCTACCGGGGATTTATTGCAGCATCCTGTTACTTTGTATCGTCAAGATGCACTACAACCACTGCTTATTGATCCAGTAGATATTGTAGTGAGTGATTTACCAGTAGGTTACTACCCTGACGATAAAACGGCTTCAGAATATGAATTGAAAGCAAAGGAAGGAATGTCTTTTGCACATCACTTAATGATTGAACAAGCAATACGTCATACAGTAGATGGCGGTTATCTTGTCTTACTAGTGCCACAGGGAATATTTGAATCTCCACAAGCGAAGGAACTACACACCTATTTTTCAAATCATGCTTGGATACAAGCAGTTGTTCAATTGCCAAGTAATTTGTTTAAAAATGAAATGCACGCAAAAAGTCTGTTAGTGATTCAAAAGAAAGCACCAGAATTAAAACAACCAAAAGAAGTATTGCTTGCGAAAGTACCTAATATGTCTAACAAAGAAGCAATGGCTATGTTTTTTGAGAAAGTGAAAATATGGTATAGCGAAAATAATATAGGATAGTTGCTCGCCCCTTTAAACCCCTGTACAATGACGTTAACAGTGGAAAAGGGGCTTTATTTATGGCAAATATTATTGCAATCAATGCGGGTAGTTCTTCATTAAAATTTCAGTTACTTCAAATGCCTGAAGAACGAATCATTGCTAAAGGCATTATTGAACGAATTGGATTAAAAGATCCTATTTTCTCGATGTCTACAAATGGGAATAAAATTGAACTGGTTAAGCAGATAAAAAATCATCAAGAAGCAGTACTTTTACTTTTACAAATGTTAATTGAATTAAAAGCTGTGAAATCGCTTGAAGAAATTGATGGGATTGGTCATCGCTTGGTTCATGGTGGAGAAGAATTTAGTGACTCTGTATTAATTGATGATGAAGCAATCGTAAAATTTGAGAAATTATCTGATTTAGCACCGCTACATAATCCAGCGAATATTACAGGAATTAAAGAATTTCAAAAGGCACTTCCTAACGTTCCTTCTGTTGCTGTTTTTGATACAGCTTTTCACCAAACGATGCCTGAAAGTTCATTCTTATATTCGATCCCATACGAATATTATAAAAACTATGGCATACGAAAATATGGTTTCCACGGAACCTCCCATAAATATGTGTCTGAAAGAGCCGCTTCCTTATTGAATCGCCCAATCAAAGGTTTAAGACTTATTTCATGCCATTTAGGAAATGGTGCGAGTATTGCGGCCATCGATGGAGGTCGCTCTATTGATACGTCCATGGGATTTACTCCACTAGCAGGGGTTACGATGGGAACGAGATCAGGTAATTTAGATCCCGCTCTGATTCCTTTTATTATGGAGAAGACAGGGAAAAATGCAGAAGAAGTACTCGATGTGTTGAACAAAAAATCTGGAATGCTTGGCGTTTCAGGTTTTTCAAGTGACTTGCGGGATATAGAAAAAGAAGCAACAATGGGGAATCCGAGAGCACAATTGGCTCTTGATGTATTTGCAAGCCGCATACATAAGTACATTGGTTCGTATGCAGCTCGGATGAATGGAGTGGATGCTATTATCTTTACTGCCGGGATTGGAGAAAACAGTGATGTGATTCGCTCAAAAGTACTTTCTGGACTTCAATTTATGGGTGTTTATCTTGATGCTGATTTAAATAAAATAAGAGGAAAAGAAGCATTTATTAGTTATCCACACTCACCCGTTAAAGTAATCGTAATTCCGACCAACGAGGAAGTTATGATTGCAAGAGATACGGTGAGATTAGGTAATATTAAGGCATGAAAATTACGAGGTTTTTAGAGTCTTCGTGAATTATTTCACTGTGGTTCTTAGAAAAGTTTGATACATATCTTCCAGCTATTTTACCAACACCAATGGGAAGATGAAGATATCAAAATTCACTTGAGATACAAGAACGAATTAGTTAGACGCGGAAGAGGTATTGCATTAGCTTTTTATTCACAAAAATAGACCGTAAACAAACCATCTGAGGAGTTTGTCTACAGTCTGAAAATCCCGAGGCTTAATGCCCCGGGATTTTGTTTTTTATTCGTGTTCTTC
>Ga0209013_10003503_pt1 | contig 13945 bp, 14 predicted proteins | sample Cruoilmetagenom2_FD_187291 | JGI IMG/M metagenome (GOLD analysis project Ga0209013, IMG submission 187291) | Oil polluted marine microbial communities from Coal Oil Point, Santa Barbara, California, USA - Sample 2 (SPAdes) (version 2) | ecosystem: Environmental > Aquatic > Marine > Oil seeps ... | reverse complement strand
TAGGCTACTGCTACGTCTCCGGTCGCTTTGGCCTTGTCGCCTTGCCCTCAAAATTTTCGCTTGATCTCGCTACGAAGCCATTCTCGGACAGCCTCCTAGCTTACCTGCGAATGAAGATCGGGCGAAGATGACATAAAGATGAGATGAAAAAATGTTAAGTTATTTATTGTCGAGCCCTAAGAGGATAAGTGCTTTTTGAAACGACTGTCGGAAGGTCTGCGTCATTTTTTGCGGAATCAGGGTCAATTTGCTAAAATTTTCCTGTGCGAAAGATCTCCTGGGCCTTCATAAGGGCAGAAAGGTCGTCAATGCCCATCACTTCTTCTTCATCTTCAGCAACCACATATCCCACCGAAAGGCCATCGTCAGACATGTATTCGATAAGATCTGTAATAAAAAACTCTTCCACCACATTCAATTTTCCATCAATTTTTTTTTGCACTGTATGAGGCCTTGAGGCAAGTACCAAAAGATAACTGAGGATATCGTCTTTTCTTGCAGCATAGATGCCTGAGTTAAAGATTCGAAATCCTTTTAGTTTCGTTTTTGAATATGTTTTCCAGTAGTTCCACTCGATGATCCTTTTTACTCGATTACCTTCAATTTCCAGCGCCCCATATTGTTTCTTGGATTTAGGACAAAATCCAAGCAGGACTAATACATTGTCTTTCAATTTTTTTACCAACGACCTGTATGTGTCCCTCCTGACAAATGGGACATCTCCCATGGTGATAATTAGTTGAGAATAGCCCCTCCTTTCCAAGAATGGTCTGGCCGAAAGGAGGGCCCCTCCCGTCCCATTAAGTTCCGGTTGCTCATAGTAATTGAGGTTAAAATTATGTGTAGCCTCTATTATATCTTCCTTTTTGTAATTGACTACAACGGCCGTTGGACCGGCAGGTAGGCTTTTCAGGATTTGTAAAAGGATGGGCCGGCTCCCCTCATAGGGATTTTTTTTTGGTGCTAAGGGAAGGAGAGTTTTGTTACCATTATAACTTTCTACACGGCTACCCCTTCCAGCGGCCAGGATCAGGGATGCTGTTTTTTTTCCTGTTTCCAATATATATCCACAAAGTTTTAGAGAGCGCCTGAAAGGAATTGCCAAATCCGTTGCCGCCAATTTATTAAACAAATACGTATAGTTCACAACAGATCTGAAAATAAGATACTTTTTACCATTTTTTGGCTTGACCTTAACATACTCAATTGGTAAAAGTAATATGTTATGTATGGTCCAGCAGAATGCATTTGCCTAGTATAACTTCTAAAAACAATTTATCCCTTTATAACACCCAGAGGTTTAAGTCTGGCAACCTTGTAGGCCAAACCAGCTCCATGTACAACATCGACTACTTGTGATACATCCTTGTAGGCCTCTGGCATCTCTTCTTTAATTGTTCTCTTACTACGGGATTGCACGAAGATGCCCTTGTCCTCCAACTCACGGTGGATCGATCTGCCCTTTGCCTTTTTTGTTGCCTGGGTTCGGCTTAGCAGACGGCCGGCGCCATGACAGCTAGACCCAAAGCTGTGTAACATGGCTCCCTGCGCTCCGGCGAGCACATAAGAATGAGTACCCATATCACCAGGGATCAAGACGGGCTGTCCAACATTGCGATATATTTCCGGCAGTAGTTTATGCCCGGGAGGTAATGCCCGGGTCGCCCCTTTTCGATGAACATATAGTTCGACTTGCTTACCTTCTACGGTATGAATCTCTTTTTTTGCGATGTTATGGCATACATCATAGAGGAGCTTCATGCCAAGATCTTTTCGGCTAATTGACAGGGACTTAATCAGGGTCTCAAAGGTCCAATGCATTAAAATTTGTCTGTTGGCCCAGGCATAATTGGCTGCGCATGCCATAGCCGCGAGATAGCGTTTCCCGTGGTCAGATTTCAGAGGGGCACATGCCAGTTGTCTATCAGGCAGCTCAAGAGACCCTTTTCCACTCAAGGCGGATTTGCTAATCTCCTTTAGGAAATCGTCGCATATTTGATAGCCAAAACCTCTTGAGCCGGAATGAATAAAAATAGTGACCTGACCTTCAAAGAGATTATAGGCCTTGGCTTTTTCCTGGTCATAGATTTTATCAACTGCTTCGATTTCCAGGAAGTGATTCCCTGACCCGAGCGTCCCTAGTTGGTCTTTGCCCCTTTTGATGGCTCGTTCACTCAGGACTGAAGGATCCGCTCCCTCCATGGTGCCATGATCTTCTGTCATTTCCAGGTCTATATCGGAAGCGAGTCCGTTTTTTACGGCCCAGGCAGCGCCCTGAACAGCCACTTTTTCCTCGTCGCCTTTGGATAAATGGATAGTACCCGTTGACCCAACGCCACTCGGGATATTTTTAAACAGGGATGAGACTAGATCTTTCATTACAGGTATAATATCGGTTGCCCTGAGCAAGGTCGTCATAAGCCGGCAGCCGCAATTAATGTCATAACCGACACCGCCCGGTGAAATAATACCTTCATCAAGGTCAAAGGCCGCTACGCCCCCGATGGGAAAACCGTAGCCCCAGTGTATGTCCGGCATGCCTAGTGAATGACCTACAATACCAGGCAAATGGGCGACATTGGCTACCTGGATTAGGCTTTGATCTCCCTTAACCGCTTTTATTAATTCAGCGTTTGAGAAAATAAGGCCATCTACACGCATACCACCGGTCTTTGGAATTAACCACCGGTAGTTATCTATTTTTTCCAGTTTGATATCCATGTTGGTTTTATGATCTTTGAGTTGAAAAGTACTAAGCTGACCGCTGATGCCTGAAGACTGCTTGCTCCCAATTGAGTATCTTCGCTCAATTGGGGTTAAAGATCAAAAATGATCCTGCTCTCCCACCTGTCACCCTTTTTAGTGACTTCAATTTGATGGTAGGTAACCGCCTTAATATCGTTGATTATCTCAAGGAGGTTAGGATCAAAATATATTGTTTTCAAACGCGCATCAAGACGGAAGGGGGAAATAACATCAATTTCAACGTCGGTAATCACTTTCTTTTCTCCTTCGAAGAGATAAAGGATCTCTCCCAACCAACGGACCATTAGGTCATCCATGTCATGGCCAGGTACTGAGAGTTTAACCGACTTGGCTTTTTCATCGGTTTTGCCTCTGACCATAATATACGTCATTGACTTGGCGGCTTCCTCAAAGAGGTCTTTAGGATCTGTGCCGTGAACAATGATACCTAAATCTCCAGTATGGTCCAATAGAATAAAATCCGGCTTGTCCAGTTCCATAAGAAAAATATTATTTTTTAGGATCCAAATTGTCAAAAAGTTCTTCAGGAATATATTAAATATTTATGAGTTTCACAAGCCCGCTTAGCTGCAATTGAGAAAAGGCCAAAGATTATATGCAGATAAGATGTATACGTGTAATAGTTATTTCATGATAGAATTTAGAATAGTTGGAGGAAAACATATAATGAATTGTGCATTTTGTGGAAAAAGGGTTAACATAGGCAAAAAGGTAAACAGGAGCGAGGTATGCCCACATTGCGGAAGGGATCTTCGGTGCTGCAGGCAATGCAAGTTCTACGATAGGCATGCTTATAATGACTGCCGGGAAGTTGCTGCAGAACGAGTTGTAGATAAGGAAAGGTCTAATTTCTGCGACTACTTTGTCCCAAGAGGTTCAGCTCAAAGAAAAGTGAACAGGGTAGAGGACGCTAAAACTGCACTTGAGGCGCTTTTTAACAAGTGAGCGTCTATCATTTTTGCCTTTAGAAATGAGGGAAACCTAAGAAAGTCATAAATAAACATACCTCCCGGAACAAATTTCCTTGACCTTCAGCCCTTGTATGCATTATATTTTGTTTAAGAACAAGTGATCTTGTAACAATTAATACAATTATGTTTTAACCCTGTAGTCTTAAAGATTAAAATGGAGGGCAATATGGATATTTTTTTAGAAGATGGTCCCAAAAATCCTATTAAGATCCAGGATACCACTTTCCGAGACGGCCATCAATCAACACTGGCCACAAGAATGAGAACAGAGGACATGCTTCCAATCGCCGAAAAGATGGACAGCGTGGGATTTTGGGCCATGGAAGTGTGGGGAGGCGCTACCTTTGATACCATGCATCGTTTCCTGGGCGAAGACCCGTTTGGTCGCATAACGACCTTAAAAAAATATATCAAAAAAACCCCTTTTTCTATGCTCTTGAGGGGTCAAAATCTGGTGGGATATCGCAACTATGCAGATGACGTCGCAAGATTATTCGTGGATAAGTCCTCTGAAGCGGGCATTGATGTCTTTCGTGTCTTTGATGCCCTGAATGATTTTCGCAATTTTCAGACCGTGGTGGAGAGGATAAAGGCCAATGGCAAGCACTTTCAAGGAACGATTTGTTACTCGTTGACCGAGAGGCGTATGGGTGGAGATGTCTTCAATATGGATTATTACATCTCCAAAGGCAAAGAGATCCAGGACATGGGAGCAGACACATTGTGCCTGAAAGATATGGCAGGCATTATGGCCCCTTTCGATATAGCCAAACTCATTACAGAACTCAAGAAGGTGATCACCATTCCCATCCATCTTCATAATCACTATACAAGCGGTATGGCTTCCATGGTTTATCTTGAGGCCATTAAGGCAGGAGTAGACATTGTGGACACATGTCTGGCACCCTTTGCATTAAGGACCTCCCAGCCTGCCGTAGAGCCTATTGTGGCAACACTTTATGGAACTACAAGAGATCCGGGTTTTGATCTTGGTCTTCTTCTCGAAATGGGAGACTATATGGAAACCGTTGCCCCCAAGTACCGTGATTACTTGGCTAAGAACAAGATGTCTGTCATAGATACTGGTGTGCTGGCACATCAGATACCAGGTGGTATGATCTCCAATCTCATCAGTCAACTTAAAGAGGCCAAGGCCCTGGACCGGCTCCCAGAGGTACACAAAGAAGTCGCTCTAACCCGTAAGGATCTTGGCACTCCTCCCCTGGTGACACCCACGTCTCAGATAGTAGGTGTTCAAGCAGTGTTGAATGTGCTTTTCGGTAGGTATAAAATGGTAACCAACGAGGTCAAGGATTTGGCATACGGCCTTTATGGCAAAACCCCCACACCGGTAGATCCTGAAGTCCGAAAAAAGGTGCTGAAGGGATATAAACGGGGCGATACGCCTATTACTGGTCGCGCAGCCGATTATCTGGAGCCGGAACTCAATGAGGCCAGGAAAAAAATAGGGGAGCTGGCCAGGGACGATTATGATCTGCTCATATATACGCTTTATCCTACAACAGGGGAGCAATTTCTAAAATGGAAATACGGTCTGGAGGAACGACCTCCCGAGGTTAAGGCCAAAACCCTGGAAGATATCCGTAAAGAGGATGAGGCTATGGCCGCGGCCCTGGAACAGATTTGTAAAACAGCGTGATGTTTTATCAATAGGCACGTAATAGCTCAATAAATAGGGTTCTTCCTTATCTGCTCAATAAATCCGTTGCCGCCAAATTATTGAGCAGATACGGTAATACCTTGCTTATATTCTAAGGATTTTTTTGCACCTGACTGTTGAAAAATACAGGTTTTTTCGTTTTCGAATACTAAAACGGTCTCAGGGCACCACAATCAGGGCATTGCCAAAAAACCCCACTGCAAGTAAGACCCCACAGATTTTCCTCCATGCATCTATTACAAATCTGAAAACCGCAGGGACAGGTCCAGCAAAAGGGCTGTTTCCTGCCGCAGCAGCTGCACATATACTCCCTCTTCCTGCGTTTCTTTCTTTTATTTTTATTACTATGCATTTTTGAAAAAAGAGGAACGTCATAGTTGTTACCGGGAGATACTCCGTGAGGTGAAAAACAGTTCGAATTTTAGAGCTAACCAATACTTTTGAATCTATACTATAATTCAATCATTGGACAAGACTCATCCTGCCGGCTGATCAGGATGTTTACTCCATCAACCCCACTCTCTCCAAGGGCATCTGCCGCCTCATCAAAGGCCTTATCTATGTGATTATTTTTCTCGCTCAGGTGTGCAAGAACCACGTGTCTTAAATTATCATCTGAAACAGAGCGAAGGAGATCTCCTGCCTGTTGGTTTGAAAGGTGTCCATCCTGGCCCTTTATCCGCCTTTTAAGCTCAAGGGGATACGGGCCTTTTTCTAACATCTCCTGGTCATAGTTAAATTCCACAATCAGGGCATTGCAGCCTTTCAAATGGTCTTCTATTAACCTTGTACTCCTTCCCAGGTCCGTAGCCAGGCCAATTTTAACACCATTAAAAGAAACTACCAGGCCAAAAGGATCTGCAGCATCATGGCACTTAGTAAAGGTCTGAATATTAATTCCCTCAATTGTCAAGGGTTGCCCGGTTTGAATTATCACCGGCCTTGACAAATTGCCTATGGTTTTGAGACTCTTCTCAAAGGTCTTTTGATTAATGTAAAGGGGTAAATCAAAACGCCTGGCCAGAGGTCCGGCACCTTTGATATGATCCGTATGCTCATGTGTAATAATGACGGCATTCAGTTTCTCAGGCATAATCCCAAGCAGTTTAAGGCGTCTTTCTGTCTCTCGACAACTCAGCCCGGCATCTATCAGGATTTTTGCGTTATCAGCCTCTACATAACAGACATTTCCTCTGCTGCCGGAGGCCAAAACAGAAAATCTTATCTTATTTTTCACTCGACACCAGTATGTCCAAAGCCACCTTGTCCCCTGGACGTTGTATCAAGGTCATAGACTTCTATAAAATCCGCCCCGTAAACCCTGGAAATAATCATCTGGGCTATACGGTCTCCCCTGTTAATGGTGAAAGGTTCAGAGCCCCAGTTAGTAACGACAATACCTATTTCACCCCTGTAGTCAGAGTCTATAGTGCCTGGCGAATTTGCCATCCCAATGCCATAATTAAGTGCCAAACCGCTCCTGGGACGAATTTGAGCCTCAAATCCGGATGGAATCGACACAGCCAGTCCCGCAGGAATAAACCTTATCTCACCAGGGTAAATTATAACAGATTGCTTCACACTGGCCCTTATATCCATGCCGGAAGAGCCCTTTGATCCATATGCGGGAAGGGGTATGTCTTCATTATTTTGTAGACGTTTTATTTTAACGGGGATCCTTTCCAAAATCTGACTCCACAGGCAAAAAAGTTATATGTCTTCAAACTTGGGGGGCCTCACCCCAATGGGAATGTTGGGATACTGGAAAGTTGGAACAATGGGTTTGAACACAGTCGCAAGGCTTAAGGCAAAAGGCGCAAGACAAACAAAGAACCGTGCCCTTACGCCCTGAGCATTGTGCCCTCTTTTATTCCAAGTGTGAGGCAAAACCAACAAGCCTCAATAATCCCTTTTAATTCCAGTAAGTTGTAGAATTTCCGAGATGTTCAATTAATCGGGGGCTACCGTATTTGGATCAGCCTCATGCGTACACCATAACGCCCTGCCTGTCAAAATCCTCTTCCCTGAGTGGTCCAAGTGTAACGAGAGAAACTTCGCCATCTCGGAATGTCGTGCAGGCAGCCTCAACTACCTCATCAGCCGTTACCTTCTCCAAATCAGAGACGAGTTCTTCATAATCCACATATCTCCTAAAGATGAATTCATTCTTAGCAGTACGCATCATCCGGCTGTCAGAGCTTTCGGAAGACAAATAGATATTCCCTATTAGATGCTCCTTTGCGGCGGCCAGATCAGATTTCGACAAATCACCATTACAGATCTTTCTGATCTCGGCCTGAATAATTTCAAGTGCAGGGTTCACATTTCGCAAATCCGTTGCCACATAGACCCCCAAAAGACCGGCATCTATATATGTCGAAAAAAATGAATACACGGAATAGGCCAAACCCCGTTTTTCTCTAATCTCCTGGAATAGCCTGGAACTCATATTGCCGCCCAGAATAGTATTAAAAATCCCGCAAGAATAACGCTTGTCACTTACCTGGGAGGAAGCCTCACCTCCCAGGCAGATATGAACCTGCTCCAGATCCTTATAATTTATATGGATGCCCCCATTGGGACGGGGAATGGACCTTTCAGGATTTGAGTTTCCTCCATTTAAGGATTCAAATATGGGCTTAAATAATGAAACCATTAATTGGTGGTCAATATCTCCCGCCGCAACTACAAGAATCCTCTCCGGCATATAATATCTATTAATATATCTGAGGATTTTCTCTTTATTAATGGTAGATACAGTCTTTTCCGTTCCCAGAATCGACAACCCGACAGGGTGGTCAGCCCAGAAAGACCGGTTAAACAATACATGAATATTGTCGTCAGGTGAATCTTCCATCATACTAATTTCTTGAAGAATTACCTGCCTTTCATGAGCCATGTCATCAGAGTCGAAAGTTGAATGTAAAAAAATATCTGAAAGAATATCGGAAAGAACTGTAAAATGTTTGGCAAGCACCCTGGCATAAAAGCATGTATTTTCTTTGCCTGTAAACGCATTGGACAGGCCCCCAATGGCATCCAGTTCCTTTGCAATCTGGAGACTGCTGCGATTCCCTGTTCCCTTAAAAATCATGTGTTCGATAAAATGGGAAATCCCGTTTTCTGATTTGGCCTCGTCCCGAGATCCCGCGTCTACCCAGATTCCAAGGGAAACTGAACACAAATGATCTAACTGTTCGGTAATAAGTCTTACACCGTTATTTAAAACAGTTTTATGATACATTATCCATACTCTCCCCCAGTGCGGCCTTACGTGAGAGGCGAATTTTACCATTATTATCCACATCCAAAACCTTTACAAGGACTTGGTCTCCCTCCTTCAGCACATCCGTAACCTTATTGACCCTTTCATTGGCCAACTGTGATATATGGACCAATCCGTCTGTCCCAGGGAAAATTTCTACGAAGGCTCCAAAGTCCATGATTTTTACGACTTTTCCATTATAAAGCTTGCCAATTTCCGCCTCCTGAACGATTTCCTTAATCATTTTTACAGCGGAATCATTAGACTCCCTGTCTGAAGAGGAGATAACAACGATCCCTTCATCATCCACGTCTACCCTGGCCATGGAAGCACTACTTATTTGTCTTATCGTCTTGCCGCCAGGGCCGATCAGGTCTCTAATTTTCTCAGTCTTTATGTGCATTTTTGTAATAATTGGGGCATACTTTGATACCCCGTTCCTGGGCTTAGAAATAACATTGTTCATCTTATCCAATATAAAAAGCCTTGCATTCCTTGCCTGTTCAAGGGCCTGTTTCATGACGTCTCTTGTAATGCCTTCTATTTTTATATCCATCTGCAAGGCTGTTATTCCGTTATGGGTGCCTGTTACTTTAAAGTCCATATCACCATAATGATCTTCATCCCCGATAATATCAGTGAGCACTACCACCTTATTGTCATTTGAAACGAGACCCATGGCCACACCTGCTACGGGCTCTTTGATAGGTACGCCGGCATCCATGAGCGAAAGGCATCCACCACAAACAGTGGCCATAGAGGAAGATCCATTAGATTCAAGAATCTCAGAAACAACCCTGGTGGAATATTGGAAATCCTCCTTGTCAGGCATTACAGGCAAAAGGGCACGTCGCGCAAGGGCACCATGGCCTATCTCCCTCCGTCCAGGGCCACCCAGTCTTTTTGCCTCTCCCACGCTGTAAGGCGGAAAATTATAATGGAGCATAAACGATCTGAAATGTTCGCCGTAAATGGATTCAATCCTTTGTTCATCTCGCTCCGTTCCAAGAGTAGTTAAAACCATGGCTTGTGTTTCTCCACGGGTGAACAAAGCAGAGCCATGGATCCGAGGTAAAATGCCTACAGCACATTCAATCTGTCTGACCTCGTCAAAGTCACGTCCGTCAATCCTTTTTCCATCCTCCAAAACCATCCTGCGGACCATCTTTTTTTCCAGATCATCCACACCATTTTTGATATCTAATTCTTTTCCTTCACATGTCTCTGACAAGGCACTGACAATTTTATTCTGCGCTTCCTTCCTTTTTTGCTGACGTTCCATTTTTTCGCTGATTGTAATGACCTCTCCCAGCAAGGGTGTTCCTATCTCCTTAATTTTCATCAAAAGATCTTCTTGAATCAGTTCCGGCGGAATCACCCGTTTTGTTTTACCGACCTCAGACTTAAGCCCTTCCTGCATTTCCAGCATTGGCTGCATTGTTTCATAACCGTAGTAAACAGCCTCGATCATATCCGATTCGGAAACAAAAAGGCCTCCGCCTTCTACCATAACTACCCCTGAGCGATTACCGGCTACAATTAAGTTGATGTCACTTTCAGACACCTGACTTAGCGTGGGGTTTGTAATAAATTCACCCTCCACTCTTCCGACTCGGACGCCGGCAATAGGCCCTGCAAAAGGAATATCCGAGACCTCAAGTGCGGCTGAAGCCCCAAGTATGGCCAACACATCGGCCTGATTTTCTTTGTCTGTCGAGAGTACTGTCGCAATTACCTGAATTTCATAGTGGTAATTATCAGGAAAGAGGGGTCTTAAAGGCCTATCTATCAATCGTGACGTCAAGGTTTCCCTTTCGCTGGGCCTTCCAATTTCCCTGCGAAAAAAGTTCCCGGGAATTGAACCCGCGGCATAAGCCATCTCTTGGTACTCAACAGTAAGAGGAAGAAAATCAATACCCTCACGAACCTCATCAGTAGATACAGCGGTCACTAGCACAACCGTTTCTCCAAAGGTCACTACAACAGAACCACTTGCCTGTTTTGCTATGCGTCCTGTCTCTACATACAAGGTTTCACCATTAATATCTACTGAACAGCTTTTAGTCATTGTCTCATTTATCCTTTCATTTTGTCTGGTTTTTTAATTAAGAAAATTTTGTTTTGGAATAGACAATTATATGCCTGTCTAATGCCCGTCTATTTTCTGATGCCAAGTTCTTTAATAAGGCCTTTATATTTTTCCGCATTTTTCTTTTTTAAATAATTGAGGAGTCTCCTCCTTTGACCAACCAGTTTTAATAGGCCTCTTCGTGAATGATTATCTTTTTTGTGTACTTTGAAATGTTCAGTAAGGTGTTTAATTCTACTGCTTAGCAAAGCTATCTGGACCTCGGATGAACCGGTATCTTTTTCGTTAGTCTTAAAGCGATCAATTATTTCTTTCTTAACCTCTGGTGTCAAAACCACTTTTTTACCTCCTATAATATGCCTAGTGCCCATCCATCAATGTACCTTATGCCCTATCTCTGCGTCAGATTTATCCAGCGCAGACGTATGAGCGCTGGTTGTTCTTCCTTGAGCTTGAACAAAACATCCTATTTCAAGATGGATACTACCTTAAATTGTAGAAAAACTGCTAATAACCTAAAAGCCGGCCGGAGGCGGCCTGTTTAGGATTTGGAGCCACAAACTTAAATGACCTTTAATAAAACACCCTCTCAATTTTTATCTTGCCATTGTCCCCCCTCCCGTTCTTTTTTGTTTTCACGATTGCTACAAGTTCACTGCCCTTAACAAGTTTGACATATTCATTCTTGTTGCCGGCAAAATTACTACCCAATTCCTTCCACTTCGGTTGGTTGCCATGTCTAACCTTGTCCGCCATATCTTCTTGCACATCTATTTCCCGCATACCAGGGATAGCATTTTTTAAAGGGATAATTTTTTTTTGCAACTGCTTTCTTTTTCCCTCATCCAGGATCTCATTGGAACTGAGGGCATCCTTAACATTAAAAAAACCGCCGGCTAATCTTCTCAAAGTCACGAGATGACCACCAGGCCCGAGTTCAGTGCCCAAATCGGCCCCAAGGCTCCTGATGTAAGTGCCGCTGGAACACACTATTTCCATTATGATATCGGGCAGGCTAACAGAGAGTATCCGAAGAGAATATACAATCACTTTTCTCTTCTTTAGGGTTATCTTAATGCCCCTTCGCGCGAGTTTATATGCCCGTGTGCCTTTGTATTTGACTGCCGAATAAACCGGGGGAGTCTGCTCAATATTACCAACAAATCCCCGTGTTTTTTCCTGGATGGATTCCGGTGACAAATCGGGTACACTACTGATGCGAAGGACTCGTCCTGTGGAATCCAAAGTGTCTGTTTCAACCCCCAGTCGCAAAGTTGCAAAGTATACTTTGTCTTCCGACATTATGTAATTAGAAAGTTTTGTTCCCTGACCTATGAGAATAATTAGCAGGCCCGTGGCAAATGGATCCAGTGTCCCGGCATGGCCCACTTTTTTAGCAGCAATTGAAAGTTTTACTTTCCTGACCACGCTATATGAGGTTTCACCCTCATCCTTATCAATTAAGAGTATCCCGTCAGTCGGATATTCCATTTAGAACCTGGCCGGCTTCTCCTAAAAAATTTCTCTTTACGACCCCGATGTCTCCCTTACACTCAAACCCTGCCGCCTTGGCGTGCCCTCCGCCTCCGAAACCGGATGCCAATTGGGCCACATTTACTTTATTAACAGACCGCAGGCTGAATTTGCAGATATTTTTACCCTTCTGACGAATTAAAACAGCTATTTCAACGCCCAAAACGGACCTGGGATAATCTACAAATCTTTCACTATCTTCCCAATTTGCATTGGCCTTCTTTAACATATCTAAGGAAATCATCATAATGCATATCTTGCCGTCATAGTGAAATTCAATAGTATCAAGGGCCATTCCCAGCAGCCTCAAACGGGAAGGATTGTATCCGTCCATCATTTTCTGTGATATCTGCCAGGGCTTGACGCCGAATTCAATCATCTCGGCCGCTATTTTCAAACATGCAGGGGTTGTATTTTCATATCTAAAAGAACCCGTATCAGTCTGAATTGCGGCAAATATATTCTCAGCTACATCAAGGTCCACTGACAGACCTGCCGTTTTTATTATGTTATAGACCAGCTCACCTGTTGAGGAACTTTTTTGGTCAACGAGATTCAGGTCTCCGAAAAAATCATTTGTTTCGTGGTGATCAATGTTTATTAATGGACAGGTCCCGTCGAGAAAACCGTTGGCTCCTCCAACCCTATTCTTTTCACCACAATCAAGGACGATGATCGCATCAAAATTCTTTTCAAAATCAATATTTTGAACAATCATTTCGCTTCCTTTTAAAAAACTAACTGGAGCAGTTACCGGGGCTTCACTTGATAAAACTACATCCTTTTTTGCATTGAGGAGTGTCTTGCCAAGGGCAAGCATAGAACCAATGCCATCTCCATCCGGGTCCTTATGGGTCAAGAGTAGGAAACATCTCCCGTCTTTTAATGCTTTTGCTATTCTATTTAACAAAATCCTGGGATTCGAAAGTAATGAAACCGTCTCCTTTGCTTAGGGCTCGAAATCAATTTAATTACTTCCGACCTCTTCCTCCCGTATTTTTTCAAAAAGCCTAGACATATGATTCCCGGTTTCCAAAGAAGGGTCATGCACAAATACGATTTCGGGCACATACCTCAATGCCATCCGTAGGCCGATTTCCCTCTTGATAAAGGCCTTGGCGCTGTCAAGACCTGCTTGAGCTGTTTTTATATGTTCTTTTTCTCCAATAACACTAAAATAAACTCTAGCACGCCTAAGGTTGTTGCTAAGTCGGATTCCCGTCATTGTGACCCCTTTTATCCTTGGATCTTTTACCCTTTCCATTAGGATAAGAGCAATCTCCTTCAGGATCAGGTCACCAACTCTCACAGCTCTTTTACCAGCAAGCATGATCTACCTCCACTTAGTGCAAGTAGCTTACAACGCATAAGCCCAATAAATAGGGGCCTTATGTCACCCTTTGGATAAGGATTTGGCTATTATCCTAATTGAGCCAAAGCCCAATTAATAAGCCATCAGCGATCAGCCTTCAGCTTATGAATTTGAAAAATGGATTTATGTCTCATCTATGTTTGCTTTATGAACTTTGGGTTGAAAAATACTAAGGGCTCGCGCAAAAATAACTTCACATTTTCGCATCCCATCTTCAGGTCATCTTCGGTTGCGCCTCAATCGCAGGTAAGCGAGTTTGCGAGACTCC
>Ga0209013_10003502_pt1 | contig 13946 bp, 9 predicted proteins | sample Cruoilmetagenom2_FD_187291 | JGI IMG/M metagenome (GOLD analysis project Ga0209013, IMG submission 187291) | Oil polluted marine microbial communities from Coal Oil Point, Santa Barbara, California, USA - Sample 2 (SPAdes) (version 2) | ecosystem: Environmental > Aquatic > Marine > Oil seeps ... | reverse complement strand
AGCGTATTCAGGATGTAGACCACAAGCTGAATGATGGCTTTGCCAAAACATCACGCAAATGCCCACCTTTCTGTGTGCAGCCAATGAAGGTGGCTCCCGGTGTGATCACGGTTGGCGAGGCGGAAATTTTCCGGTTTATGGATCGTGAACTTGTTTCCGGTAATGGCCTGATTGTCGATGCACGCACTCCTTCATGGTACAAGAAAGGCACTATTCCAGGCTCAATTAATATTCCTTTTACCGAGTTTGTTGCCGGCGAAGAAGCCCCGGAAACCATCAAGGCACTGGAGACACTGGGTGCTGTACGACGTGGTGAGGTAGGCTGGTTTACCCGCAGTTTTGAGAAACTAATGGCTAAACTAGGATTATTTGGCGCGGACCAGAAAACCGATACGTGGGATTTCTCGGACGCCAAGCAGGTCGTATTCTGGTGTAACGGACCCTGGTGTGGCCAGTCACCGCGGGCAATCAAAGGACTGCTTGAACAGGGTTTTCCGGCCGAGAAAATAGCCTACTATCGTGGCGGTATGCAGATGTGGAAGATCCTCGGTCTGACGGTTGTCGTACCTGACAGTCCTGAATCTGTTGCCATGAAATAGGCTGCTGCTGCTGATGTAATAAAAAAGGGACGGATAGCCGTCCCTTTTTTTGTGTCGATTAAAAATTTATCGCATCAAAGCGTGGGTGCTGGCCCACGAGAGTCAGGCTGATGCGATTGGGTAAGCAGGCAGAAAATCCCCCTGTATTCGATAACCAGCCACTGTGAATGCACACTTGCCTTGTGCACGGTGAGCTGACAAACCGTGTGCGACCATTGTAAATTTCGACAATGCTTTCACCGAGCGGCCCGGTAATATGCAGCATCCGGTTTGTTCTTAGTGTCTCGGTCACCTGGGCATTACTGTCACTTCGGATGATTAAATAATTCGCTGGTCCATCACTAAACCACAGGTGGTAATACAAAAATGGCATTGCGCACAGAACCAGCAGTAACAGGAAGCGGTCGGCACGGGTCATTGTAGCGGGGTACTCAGGGTGATCTGTGCGTCCATTCCGGGCTCAAAGTGGATACGGGACTGCATAGCAGGGTTCATATGAATAGTCCCCTGTTTGTCCATTAACATGACATAGCGTATACCCATGTTGCGCGCCGTAGACAGCCATTGGTCAGGTCCGGCTACAAATAAGGCGGTGGCAGCTGCATCTGCGGTGGCAGCGTCGCTGTGAATGACGGTAACTGAAGTGGTGCTGTTTGCCGGATAACCCGTGTGCGGATCAATAATATGGTGGTAACGTTTGTCATCGACCTCGAAAAAACGTTCATAGTCTCCTGATGTGAAGACGCTGGTGTCACCGGAGACCTCAATACTGGCGAGAATGCCGTTTTCCCTTGGATGACGAATGCCGATACGCCACGGTCGGTCGCCATGCTGTCCGATTACGCGTAAATCTCCACCGGCATTGATAATGGCATTCTCAATGCCTGACGCTTGTAGCCGATCGATTGCATGGTCGATTGCATAGCCCTTGGCAAAGCCCCCCAGATCATAGGCAACAGACGGGTTGATGGTGGTAATGAGATCGTCACCAATCGTTATATCGCTGACAGTGGGGGCTTGTTCGATCAAATCTTTGATCGCAGTGCTGTCGGGTAATGTTCCGACGGGCAGTGGGTTGTCATGAAAGCCCCAGAGTGCGACGAGACGCCCAATAACAGGATTGAACATGCCCCCGCTTCGCTGCGACAGTCTGCCCACCTCCCTCAGCAGTGGCAGAAGAATTGGATCGACAGTGGCCGCCTCATGCCTGGACAGATGCTCATTCAAGGATGACAGTACACTGGGCTGCCATGCATGCCAGCTGGCATGCATGTTCATGAAATCCTTTTCAATATCTTTGCTTAAGGTGTCGGCAAGCTGTGGTTCAACTCCGTACAGACTGATCTCAATGAGCGTGCCAAATGCAAAGAACTGGTCATGAAATACCGGGTCTTTGCGTTGGTCGCATGCGCTGGCAGCGAGCACCAGTAGCAGGCAACCCAGTCGGGTGAGTTGTTTTGTCATGTGTTCAGGCGGCTGGTGACAGAGTCCAGAAACTGTCCGGCAATATCTGAGTTATAGATCGAGTCGAGCTCACGTATACAGGTAGGGCTGGTGACATTGATTTCTGTCAGGTAATCACCAATGATGTCCAGCCCAACAAACATGAGGCCCCGTTCGCGCAAGGTGGGACCTACCTGCTCGCATATCCAGCGGTCGCGCTTGCTGAGATCAACACCTTCACCTCTGCCGCCGGCTGCGAGATTGCCACGCGTTTCGCCACCTGTCGGGATGCGAGCCAGAGCGTGGGGGAAGGGTTCCCCGTCAATCATCAAAATACGCTTGTCACCTGCTGTTATTTCCGGGATATAGCGCTGTGCCATGGCACTTGTTGTGCCATGGCCGGTTATTGTTTCAAGGATAACGTTCAGGTTCGGATCATTTTTCTGGACACGAAAGACCGACGCTCCACCCATGCCGTCGAGTGGCTTGACGATGATATCGCCATGTTCATCAAGAAATTCCTTTAATCGATGTATTTGACGGCTTACCCGAGTGGGCGGACTGCATTGCGAAAACCAGGCTGTATAGAGTTTTTCGTTAGCATTGCGTATTGCGCCGGGATTGTTAACAACCAGGGCGCCATGAGCCTCGGCTCGTTGCAGCAGGAAGGTTGTGTAGATGAACTCCATATCCACGGGTGGGTCCTTGCGCATCAGGATGACATCAAGTTCATCGAGGGGGGCGGTACGTTTATCTGACAGGGTATACCAGTCATTCTCGTCATCCCGGACTTCCAGGTGGCTCAGTAGCGAATGGCAGCGGCCGTCCTCCAGAAACAGGTCACCCTGTTCCATGTAATACAGTTCCCAGCCACGCTTGCCGGCCGCCAGTAACATTGCCAGTGAGCTGTCCTTGTGGGCGTTAATTGATCCGATCGGATCCATGACGATGCCAAGTTTGATACTCATAAATTTCCTGCTACTGCTGTTGAATGATGGCCCGCTATCTGTATGACTGGCCAAGATAAAGTTTGCTACCCGAATGACGATAAACCGGTGTAGCAGACGGCTAATACTAAATTATTTTGCTTGTCGGGGTATCGAAACTGTCAGCGCCATTTGGACGGAGCCCTGGAAGGAATTCAAGAATTAGCTCAAGTGTATAGAAATCAAACGGATAGGGGTCATCATGCAAAGTAGTGTAGCGACAGGCGCAGCAAAGGAGTCCGTCAGTGAAAGTGATGCAGGGAGTGCTGGCGAGGATGCAGGCAAAAGCTTCAAGGTTATGGTGATTGATGACAGTAAAACGATCCGACGTACAGCAGAGACGCTTTTGAAAAAAGAAGGTTTTGAGGTGATCACGGCGACTGACGGATTTGAAGCGCTCAGCATGATTGCTGATCTTCAGCCGAACCTGATTCTGCTGGATATCATGATGCCTCGCCTGGACGGTTACCAAACATGTGCATTGATCAAGCATCACCGGGTTTTCCGTCATACACCTGTGGTGATGCTGTCAAGCAAGGATGGACTGTTTGATCGGGCGAGGGGGCGAGTCGTTGGTTCGGATAATTACATTACCAAGCCATTCACTCGTGAAGAGTTACTGACAGTAATCGAACAGTTTACAGATAACAATGACCAGTAAACGCAATACGTGATCTGAACACGAGGCACTATGATGACACAGATAATGATTGTTGATGACTCCCCTACAGATATTCATCTGTTGAAGATAATTCTTGAAAAGAACGGTTTCAATACGCTGACAGCATCCGATGCTGATGAGGGCATCCATGTTGCAAAACGTGAAAAACCAGATCTGATTCTTATGGATGTAGTGATGCCGGGGTTGAATGGTTTTCAGGCAACCCGTGAACTGTCATCTGATCCAGCGACGTCTGCAATACCCGTAATTATCGTGACCAGGAAAGACCAGCAGGTCGACCGTGTATGGGGTATGCGCCAGGGCGCACGTGACTATATAACCAAACCTGTTAAGGAAGGCGCATTAATGAGTCTTATCCATGAGGCGCTTGCAGCGTAACTGAATATGTCTGGAGAAAACGTTTTAGATCCTGTTGCGATTCTCAAGGAGATAGAAGATTGCTGCCGTGGCTGCGAAGTGGGTTTGCCGCGGAAGTCTGAGGTATCGAATGAATGGACAGGGATTGCTTTCCGGCTAGGTCACAACAGGCTGGTCGCACCGATGGATGATGTTATCGAGATTCTTGATTTGCCTGAATTGTCAATTGTTCCACTTACCCAGTCATGGGTGCGTGGTATTGCAAACGTACGCGGTAGCTTATTGCCTGTTATCGACCTTAACGGCTATCTGGGCAATGAGCTGTCCCGGGTGACTAACAAGACACGGGTGCTGGTGATTGATTTCAATGGTGTCTATTCCGGACTCGTGGTGGATGAGGTGCTGGGGCTGAAGTATTTCCTTGAAGAGGATCTCACGGTTGAGGCCCCCGGTGTGGATGACGAGTTGCGTCCCTACCTTAGAAATGGCTTTCGTCGGGGTAATGAGAATTTCGGAGTATTCAGTCTTCTTTCGCTGGTGGATTCGCCAATGTTTTTGCAGGTGGCTGTTTAGTTGTTGAGTAAATAAGTATTGGTAGCTAACTATTCTTTGCAATGTGGATATGTGGGTCAGGAGATAGACCATGAAAACGATGTTTGATGTAAAAAAATTTGGTGCAAGTAACAAGATGAAAGTGCTTGTTTTTCTTATGCTGTGTGCAATCTGGGCCATGGCCTGGACTTTCGTTAAGGTAGGGCATCAGGTTGAGATTGATCAGGCAAGACTTGCCGAAGTCGGTGAACAGCTTGTGTTGTCACAACGTGTTGCAAAGTATGCATTGTCTTCGACGACAGGTGACATGGAGGCGTTCACCCGGCTGGAGGCATCAAAAAACAAGTTCTCTGCAATACTTGATGCTCAAATGACTGGCTATGGTGATGGAACCGGGGTAATTGAAACACCGGAGAATCTGGCGCTGATTAATCTGGATAACCGCTGGAGCGGTTTCCGCTATAACATTGATGAGGTGCTGGAAGGGCAGTTCCTGATTATGGCTCTGGCAGAGGCGACCAGTTTAATGAATGAGGTCATGCCCCAGTTGATGGAACACACCAGTGGCATCGTCGATGAATTGATGAATAATGATGCCAGTGCAGAGCAGGTGCGCCTGGCCACTGAACAGGCAGTACTTGGGCAGCGTATTGTGAACAGTCTAAATGCCGTGATGACTGGTGAGGGGACAGAGTCTGCAACGGTCGCTTTTGCCGCTGATACCAGAGAATTTGGCCGTGTACTGGACGGATTTATGCGTGGCACCGGCAGTATCAAGCAACTTAAAGGAAAGGTATTGCAGTCCAAGATACAGGAAGTTGCACTGTTGTTTAGTCGTGTTAGCGACAACGTCGGTTCAATCGTGGAAAATGCAGAAGAACTGGTCGGTATTCAGGCAGCAGCAGCTGAAATCACAGCTCAGAGTGAAGCGTTGTTTGATGCAGTGGGAGATCTCAAGTCTGTACTGCTCGCAGCACCGGATGGCCGTATCGTATCCACCGAGCTGGCTTATTTCATGGGTGTGGTAGCACTTTTTATCCTTTTCTGGATGGCTTATGAAACACTGGTGAGTCAACGTCGACGCAGCCAGCTGGTAGAGCAGGAAAATGCACACAACCAGGAAGCCATCATGCGGCTGCTGGATGAGATTGGTGACCTGGCCGCAGGTGACCTTACAGTTGAGACAACAGTGACTGAAGACTTCACCGGCGCCATCGCAGATTCTATAAATGTAACTGTTGATTCATTGCGTGGTCTGGTAAAAACAATCAATGGTACATCCAGACAGTTGTCCTCTTCCGTTCAGGAAACCGGGCAGATAGCTAGTCGGTTGTCTGAGGCCAGTAAGCAACAATCGCATGATATATCTGTCGCAGGGGCTTCAATTAGTGATATGTCAGAATCCATGGATGGTGTGTCTACGGAGGCTAATGAATCTTCCAAGGTGGCTATGCGTTCTGTTGAGATCGCGAAAAATGGTGGTGAAGCGGTAAAACGTACCATGGATGGTATGGATAACATTCGTGAGCATATCCAGGAAACATCGAAACGTATTAAACGGCTGGGGGAAAGTTCACAGGAAATTGGTGACATTGTTGAGCTGATTAATGATATTGCAGAACAAACGAATATCCTTGCATTAAATGCATCTATCCAGGCAGCGATGGCAGGTGAGGCCGGCCGTGGGTTTGCCGTCGTGGCTGATGAGGTGCAGCGTCTTGCTGAACGCTCGGCTAATGCAACCAAGCAAATTGAGGCGCTTGTCAAGACAATTCAGGCAGATACTCACGAAGCCGTGATTTCAATGGAGAAGAGTACATCAGGTGTGGTTAACGGTGCTCAGATCGCTGAGGATGCGGGCAGGGCGCTGGAGGAGATTGAATCTGTTTCTGACCAGCTTGCCGGGATGATTCAGAATATTTCCGGTTCTGCGCGCCAGCAAGCTAATGCTGCAACGCAGCTTGCAACCAGTATGAACAGTATTCAGGAAATGACGACACAGGCAAGTACCGGTACTGAACAGACGTCACGTTCTATCGGGAATCTTTCCCGGTTGGCGCAGGATCTGGATACTTCGGTCGCTGGTTTCAAGTTGCCGCAATAACTATCGACGGATAGTTGATCACTTGATGCTTCCCGGGCAGTTCATGGTCAGGTTCATAATTATTACCTGCATCATGGACAAGCTGTCAGGTTGGCCTGCAAGGAAAAGTTATTATGCATGAAGCTATAGATTACAACGCACTTGGATGGGTTCGGAAAGAACTGGGTGAAACACTGAACCAGGCGCGGTTACAGCTGGAAGACTATGCGGCAGATACTACAAATGAAGTTTTGCTGCAGCGCTGCGCCACACGGTTACATGAGGTGCTGGGTCCATTGCAGATGGTCGGTATCAAGGGAGCGATACTGCTGACCATGGAAATGGAAGAAGTGGTTGCAGACCTGTTGCAGGGCGCGGTAGAAGAAACAGAAACGGCAATGGAATTATTGATGCAGGCTTTTCTGCAATTGCCGGATTATTTATCGAATATTCGCTCCGGTCGTGAGGACAAGCCACAGATTCTTCTGCCAGTAATAAACAGTCTTCGAGCGACTCGTGGCGAACAGCCATTACAGCAAACGGCCATTTTCTCGCCGAATTTATCCGCACGAGTACCTGATTCAATTTTCGATGTTCGTGCAGAACCTGTAAGGCAGGATGTGTCATCAATGGCACGTGCTGCGCGTGTTCGGTTTCAGAGTGGATTGCTGGAGTGGTACAAGAATGTTGAGGGTAATACAGGTCTGCATACCCTGATAGAAGTGCTGGAGAATTTGCAGCAATGTGCGGCCAGTGAGCCGGCTGCCCGTATCTGGTGGGTAGGGGCGGGTGTTGCAGAGGTGCTACGCGACGGGTTTCTGGAATCCTCCGCTGAAACGAAGCAATTGTTTGGTCAGCTTGATCGGCAGATCAAGCGCCTGATGGACTCAGGGGAAGGTGTATTTGACGACGTATTGTCAGATGATCTTATGAAAAATCTGTTATTGCGTGTAGCCCAGGCAACTTCAGAATCAGAGAGAACCGGCTTAATCAGGGAAACATACGGTATTAAACAATTGCCAGGTGATTGTGATGTGGCAGACGCGGTGAGTGATGAGCAGATATCGTGCAGTGACGATATGTTGCAGACGGTTGCCGATGCTATCCGTGGTGATATTGACCGTATCAAGGAACAGCTTGATCAATATAACCAGGGTGACGACCATGATGCACAGTTGTTGCAACCGGTGGCAGATGAATTGCACGCACTGGCAAATACTCTGTGCATGATTGACAAAGTGGAAGAATCTGAGGCCGTTTCAGCTCAGGAGCAGGCAGTTCGAGCGTTTGTGTCAGATCATGAAATCACGACTGGCTTCGGATGCGTGGAATTGGCCAATATTCTTGTTTCTGTTGAAGATGCGCTGGGCGACATTGCTGGTGATAGCGATGAAAGTGCCCAATATAATCAAGGGCTTGATGCAGTGGTACGAGAAGTTGTTGCCAGTATGGGGCTGGCAAAGGATGCTATCAGTGAGTTCATAAAGTCTTCCAATGACTTTGAATTGCTGTCTGTTGTGCCGGACCAGCTTAATCGAATTAGTGGTGGCTTGCAGCTGGTAGGTCAGGAAAGGTCTGCAGTTGCGATAGATCAGGTTAAGCAGTTCATAGCCCGTGAATTGATCGAACGGCATCAGCCGCTTGATGAAAATCAGCTTGATATGCTTGCAGATGCGATTTGCAGTATTGAGTTTTATGTTGAAGAAATAGCCGAAAACCGTAGCAATACAGGCACAGCCTTGGATGTGGCTGAGCAAAGTATGGAGAAATTGGGGTATCCATGTCCAGTCGTAGCAGATGGAGCGGGCACATCGCCAGAGGTGAATGTTAATGCGCACGTTGCCGGTGATATGGAACTCTCTACGCAGCCTGTACACACATCTGTAAACGTAGATACCGCATCGGTAAAAGAGGATGCAACTGATATAGCGGACATCTCCGGGCTGCAGGTTATTGCCCCCGATGCAGATGAGGAAATCCTTGAGATATTTATAGAAGAAGCTGACGAAGAGTTGCAGAAACTTGCTGCACTGGTGCCAATCTGGACTGCTTCGACTGACGCAGACGAGTATCTGGCCGATATACGTCGTTCGTTCCATACACTGAAAGGTAGCGGCCGAATGGTCGGTGCTCTTGCTGTAGGTGAGTTTGCGTGGGGTCTCGAGAACCTTGTAAACAAGGTTATAGATGGCACGGTCAGTCCGCATGCGCGCATTAAATCAATACTGTCTGGCTCGGTGAATGCACTTACTCAATTGATCGCGCATGTTAAGGGTGTTGCGGTTGAATCTGAATTAGATGTTGATGAACTGTTCAGACAGGCATTTATATACAGCGATCCTGGTGCAACTGTTGGAGAAGATACGGTTGACGAAATCTCTGAACATGTTGTCGAGTACACAGCAACAGAAGAACCGGAAGGGGATATCCCAAGCAGCAATATTACGGTAACCGGTGATATGGCGCCGGAACAACTATCTTCGGTGGATTTTCCTGTGCTGTCTTCTGAGGCAGATATCGAGATAGTAGAAATCTTCCTTGAAGAGGCTGCAGAGGAAATTGTAGCTGTTAAGGCAGCTGTTTCTTCATGGGATAAACAGACGGGCAATGACGAAACGCTTGCTACGTTGCGCCGCAGCTTGCACACATTGAAAGGCAGTGGCCGTATGGCGGGTGCGATGATGGTGGGTGAATTCTCCTGGTCTATGGAGAATCTGTTAAATAAATTATCAGACGGTGCTGCAGAAGAAAGTAATGCCATGCGTTCGCTTTTTAGTGAGGTCCCTGAAGCGTTGTCACAATTAATTGAGCAGGTGCAGGGTGGTAATGCACCGACGATTGATGTGGCGATCATGATGCAACGAGCAGATGCATTGTGTCGTGGTGAAGAACTTGTATTAATGGCTGATGATGCAGATGGCATGGAAGAACCGGTTGATAAATCCCCTTCGGGTGATGCCGAGGAAGAGACATCCTTGCTGGATATCTTCAGGAAGGAGTGTGGTGATCATCTGCAGGCTATAGAGGCCTTTCTTGAAGAGGGCGATGAACCTCGTGTTGTCAGTGATTCCTTGTACCGTGCATTACATACCCTGTCAGGCATATCAGAATCGGCAGAGGTCTTCTCGATTCTTGACCTGACGGGTGATTTGAACGGCTATTTTGATGCCTGCTACCAGGCGCAACAGTTACTCAGCCAGGATGAGATCAAGGTGTTGCGCTTGAGTGCTACGGAAATATCGGCTGCTGTGGAGCGATTACCTGATCTATCATTTGATAGCTCGCATCAGCAGGATCTGCGTGGACAGATTGCTGCTCTTCCTGGAGCGGATGAGCAGCCTGCAGGTGATGAAGTTGCCGCAAATATTCCAGAGCCAGTGGTGCCAGAAGCAGATGTGGCTGAAATAGTTGCAGGTGCAGATGCGGTGGAACCGTGTCCATTCTCGGATATGGACCAGGAGCTTTATGAGATTTTTATCGAAGAGGCTTCCGAGATTATTGACAGCAGCGAGGCTGTATTGCGTGCATGGGTTGAACAGCCTGATAACAGTGAATATATGACTGAATTCCAACGTCAGCTGCATACCATCAAGGGTGGAGCGCGGATGGTGGATATTCAGGCAATCGGTGACTTGAGTCATGTGCTTGAATCATTGATGACGCGCATAGTCGATGGGGTGATTGCAACAACTGATGAATTGTTTGCGCTAATGCAGGAATCACAGGACCGTCTGTCGGAGATGCTGGACAAGGTCAAGGCCCGGAAAATGCCGGCATTGGCGACAGAGCTGGAGGCTCGCCTTAATGCGCTGTGGCAGACAGAAAGTGAACTGCTGGCACCTGACGAGCAGACCAGTATTGCCGATGCAAATTCTGGGTCAGCTATTGAGGCAGAACCTGATGCAGAAGTGGCAACCCTACAAGAGGAAGATCAAATAGAAGAAACTGCTTCAAGCAGTGAGAATGAATTTGAGTTGGTGAATACAGAGAAGGATGCAGCACCCTGTGATACAGCATCTCCAAATGAGGAGAAGGTGGCTGTTGAATTGCCAGGACGTGAACATCTCTCTATGCCGCAGAAGGTTGAACGCAAGAAACAGGCACGTGTTCACGGTGAGCAAGTCAGGGTTCAGTCAAATCTGCTTGATGATATGGTGAACTACGCTGGTGAAATCAATATCTATCGTTCCCGCATGGAACAGCAGGTGAGTGACTACCGCTTTAATCTTGCCGAACTGGATCAGACGACTGCGCGTTTGCGTGATCAGTTACGCCAGCTGGAGATGGAAACAGAGGCACAGATTCTTTTCCGTTACGAGCAGGAGGTAGAAGCAAGCAACCTGGAATTCGATCCGCTGGAAATGGATCGCTACTCTAATCTGCAGCAGTTATCCCGCTCCCTGATCGAAAGTATCAGTGATTTACACAGCCTCCAGGAGCTGATGGAGCATACCACGCGTGAGTCAGAGACCCTGCTGTTGCAGCAATCGCGTGTTAGTACTGATCTGCAGGAAGGTTTGATGCGAACCCGGATGATCCCCTTTTCCGGACTCTCCTCGCGCTTGAGGCGCATTGTGCGCCAGTCTGCCCGGCAACTGGGGAAGAAGATTGACCTGGACCTGGTCGGGGCCGATGGTGAAATGGACCGCACGGTCATTGAGCGGATTATTGCTCCGCTGGAACATATGCTGCGTAACGCCGTTGCACATGGCATCGAATCGCCGGAACGGCGTAAGGCGGACGGCAAGCAGGCAAGCGGTTCAATTACAATTACATTTGACCGAGAAGGTCCTGAAATTGTATTGCGCATCGAGGATGACGGTGCAGGTATCGATACGGCAGCGATTCGCGCGCGTGCCATGGAATGCGGGCTGATGTCGGAAGATTCACAATTGGCCGATAATGATGTTATGCAATTCATCTTGCAGACCGGCTTTAGTACGGCTAAAGAAGTGACGCAGATATCAGGTCGTGGTGTGGGTCTGGATGTCGTTAACAGTGAGGTAAAGCAATTGGGTGGATCGTTGCATATCGATTCAACAGCCGGCCTGGGTACCCTGTTTACCGTGCGACTTCCCTATACACTTGCAATCAACCAGGCACTGCTGGTCAAGGCGGGTGAGGAAGTTATCTGTGTGCCACTGGGCAGCGTTGAGGGTGTTGTGCGTGCCAATTGTGAAGAGTTGGAGGCTTGTTACCGTTCTGACGAATGTCTTTTTGATTATGCTGGTAATGAATACCAGCTCAAACACCTGGGCACCCTGCTGAATACCAGCGCTGTTGTGCTGGATAAAGTCAGGGGGCAGGTGCCGGTTTTGCTGATACGTATCGGTGAAAAACGTGTTGCCTTGCAGGTTGAGGCCTTGCTGGGAAGTCGTGAGATTGTCATTAAGCCGGTCGGTGCGCAACTCAGTGCTGTGGATTGTATTTCGGGGGCAACCATTCTGGGTGATGGCAGTGTTGTCATGATTCTTGATATGGCTGCAGTGGCGCGAATGAATACGGGTATGCGGTTGTCTGAAGTACCGGCAGCCCCGACTGTGGAGTCCCGCCTTGTTGTTATGGTTGTGGATGATTCAATTACCGTACGTAAAGTCACTACTCGCCTGCTGGAACGTAACGGCTACAAGGTGTTGACTGCAAAGGATGGTGTTGATGCCATGGGGCAGCTGCAGGAAGCGGTGCCGGATATGATGTTGCTGGATATAGAAATGCCAAGGATGGATGGATTTGAGCTAGCCACACACATGCGTAACGATGCCGGTCTTAAACATGTACCTATCATAATGATTACCTCACGTACCGGTGACAAGCATCGTGAGCGTGCACAACAAATCGGTGTGAACAATTATCTGGGTAAACCCTACCAGGAAAATGATCTGTTGGATTCCATTCAGCGCATAATTGGTGTGGCAACAGAGGGAGCAGTCGCATGAGCGAGACAGATGTGAGAGGGGTAGACAAGGTGGATGGTGTCCAGGAGAAGGTGCGGAGTTTATGGGTGCCTTTGCGGGAGATGAATCTGTTATTGCCTAACGTTGCTGTTGCCGAAATCAGCAGTTACCGTGTGCCGAATGCTTGTGAAGGCACACCGGAATGGTTCCTTGGTATGGTTCAATGGCGCGAACAGGATATACCTGTGATATCTCTGGAGGCAGTGTGCGGCCTGAGTGTACCCTCGAATCCGGTGTTTTCGCGACTGATGATTGTGAATTCTGTGAATCCGGATAGTTCGCTTAAACATTTTGCCATCGTTACCGCCGGACTGCCGGGGTTAATTCAGTTTGGTGATGATACGGTAGACGAGGTCGTTGGCTATGATAATGATGGTCTGAAATGCATAGTACGTATTGGCAGTGAACAAGCAGTTATTCCTGATCTTCCCTGGTTACAGGGCCTGCTGGAAAAACACCTTGCTGCGGCAGCGTAGGCCAGGCTGTTGCCGGCTAGTTAAAATCTCCCCACAGCGTTTGTATACCTGCCAGTGTTGCCAGTGCAGCTGTTTCGGTACGCAGTATACGTTGCCCCAGACAGACGCCGGTAAAACCGGCAGCTTTGGCCAATACTTCTTCGTCAGTGTTTAACCCGCCTTCCGGGCCAATCAGCACATGGATTTGTTCATCGGGCTTTTTTAATGTGCCCAGGCCTGTCTCGCTGTTCGGTTGCAGCAGCAAACGCAGCCCGCCGGTTTCCGGGGCGTCCATCCAGTCTGAATAGTCCATGACTGCTGCCAGCTGTGGCATGGCAGCTCTGCCACATTGCTCGCACGCACTGATGACAATGCCCTGCCAGTGGTCAAATCGTTTCTCGAGCCGGCTGCCTTTCAGGTGTGTCTGGCTGCGTTGTGTCCACAGTGGCTGAATGATATTTACACCCAGCTCAACTGCCTTTTGCAGAATAAAGTCCATGTGGTCATTACGTGCGATGCCCTGTAGCAGGGTAATATCCAGTGATGACTCAGGCTGGACCGTGATTGCCTCGGCAACTTCCAGGATAATCGCAGAACGTTTGATCGTCTTGACAATAGCGCGGTGCTCACAGCCAGTGCCGTCAAACACCTGAACAGTCGCACCGCTGCGTATGCGCAATACATGCGCAACATGGTGTGCCGTCTGGCCGGTAATAGCCAGTTCTGCACCTTGGGTGAATACTTGTGGTGTATACAGGCGGGGTATGCGCATTGTAAAGGTCGCAGACGCTGGCAACGGGACAGCAGCTGAATTGATGTGATGCTTAATTTTGTT
>Ga0209013_10003501_pt1 | contig 13947 bp, 15 predicted proteins | sample Cruoilmetagenom2_FD_187291 | JGI IMG/M metagenome (GOLD analysis project Ga0209013, IMG submission 187291) | Oil polluted marine microbial communities from Coal Oil Point, Santa Barbara, California, USA - Sample 2 (SPAdes) (version 2) | ecosystem: Environmental > Aquatic > Marine > Oil seeps ... | reverse complement strand
AAATTCATAACCAGCCATGACTAAAATATCTCCTGTTCGGTCCTGTCCAATCTTCTTATCAGTAAAACTCAAAGATACATCTGAATCACGTGTACTTACAGCAGAAATACCAAGACCCACATAAAATGGACTCACTTCCTCTACTATTGGTACGGCAATCACTGGCTCTACTGCTGGTTCTACATCTTTAAACCCTCCGCCTGCAAAGAGCAAACTGCTCATGACTGCTGCTGATAATATTATTCTTTTCATACTTTTCCCTTGTTTTTTAAAATTTAATCCGTTATTATATCTAAAAGTCACTTTACAATTTGTATCTTGCAGATTTCATTACAGTTAAAATAAAGGGATTTATGTGAAACCAATACATCAAACCTACGGTATGCAGATGGATAAATTCCGATTTCAAGATGTTGATAAAATAAAAATGATATAATATTAGAAATAATAAACAAACAAGGGACAAGTTTTGAAAAAAATAGCATTATCAGTAGTGACAATAGCAACAATGAGTAGTTTGGCGTTTGCAGGTGGAGATATAGCTCCGGTGGAGCCGGTGGCAGTTGTAGTGGATGAAATAAGCCCTTTTTATATGGGATTCGCTCTTTCTGCTGTAAGTACCCGTAATTCACGTACATCATTGGATTTTTTTAGTGACAAAAATGGACAGGACAGAACGGGTGATGTCTCCGTACTGGCGGGGTATGATTTTAATGAGTACATCGCGCTGGAAGGCCGTTACATGACTTCTATATTTGACGAAGATTATCTTGCCAGAAGCTCATGGGGGATCTATGCGAAACCGCAATATCCTGTTACGGAAGCGTTTTCTGTGTATGCACTGCTTGGTTATGGCGGTATGCGTGTCAACGGCAAGGGCCGTTCATTTAATCATGTAAATGAGACAGGTTTTCAATGGGGTATTGGTGTTAGTTATGCCGTATCAGACCATGCAGACGTGTTTTTTGATTATGTGAATATTGCAAATGATATGGATGCGGATGTATTCCTTGGATCACCTTTTGAAGAAGTGGATTCAGATGCAGTTACTGTGGGTGTAACTTATAATTTTTAATCTCCTTTTTTCGAGTCAACCTACAATGACTCGAAGAAAACTCTCTTATATCACTTTGTGATAGACCATGTTCGTAAAACTCTTTGCATTTTTTTTCATTCTGTTCGCTTTTTGGAAACTGAGTGATGCTGATCTAAACTTATCTCCTAAAGTCGTGATAGAGAGAAAAGTACTCCCTATGGATGTCTCTTTTGAAACCATTGAAGCAGAATCTTATCTCAATCATATACGCGCAGAGACGGGCATGCAAAGGCTCTCCCGCAATCCTGACTTGGATGCGGCAGCCAAAGCCCATGCACATTATCTGGTAAGCAACAATGAACATGGTCATGTAGAGAGTGAGGGGCATAAGAATTTTATAGCACAAAGTGCAGTAGAGAGGGCTTTTTTCTTTGGTTATGATTCTGCCATAGTCAGTGAAAATCTCTCAACACGAAATCATAATTCCCGCACTTCTATAGATGGTCTGTTTTCCGCTATCTATCATAGATTTGGTTTTTTAAGTCCGACCATCTCTGAGCTGGGGGTAGGCATTGCACAAGACAAGTCTGACAGTGATAAGAGTGCTTTTGTCTATCTTATGGGGAACAGCAATCTTAATGCACTTTGTTCCGGGAAGAGTTTTTCCGGTGTAGGGAAATACTGGAGAGGGTGCAAAGAGACATCTTATCGTATCAAAGATAAAGATTTTACTGAAGCAGTCAACAGCAGCAAAGGAAATAATCCTGCCATCATTCTGTACCCTTTTGACGGACAAAAAGAGGTTCCACCGGCATTTTATGCGGAAGTGCCTGATCCTTTGCCCGACCATGAAGTGAGCGGCTTCCCCATCTCCGTAGAATTCAATGACCATTTTTTTAAAGAGGTCACAGTGCTTGGTTTTGATCTTTATGATGCTGAAGGTAACAGTGTGGAAGTACTTTTTATGGATAGTGACAATGACCCGCATCAACGCTTCACTGCAAATCAATTTACTATTTTTCCCTTAAAGAGACTGGAGTACAATCAAGCTTACCGTGCAGAACTTCTTTATGAAACAAAAGGAAAAAATAAGACGATCACCTGGCATTTCTCTACGAAGCAGATCCGGGAAAAGTTATATACTATCACGGAAAACACTGAGGTGATCACGATCGAAGCCAAAAGATCTTATGTTATTTATTTTCAGCCACTTGATGCCCATGATCTGATAAAAGATATGCTCTTTCCTATGGATGTAGATGTTCAGTTTCTCGATAACAATACAATCAAACTCACAATTATGTCTGAAAACCTTGATGACTTTGAGATCAAGAGTGCTACAAGAAAACTGAAGATCAAGGTGGTCAGCCCCTGATCTCCAAAAAGTTTCTGGTACTGATGTCATCCCAGGGTTTATTGAGCTTTGCAAAGGCTTTGTAGCTTTTCAGAACACGTTTAAAGTCAGAGCTTTTCCGGCTTTCATCTTCCAGTACTTCCTGGAGTGCAACTTTTGCTGCATCCATCATCTCTTTGGGAAAAGTCTTGATCTGTACGTTTGAGGGAAGTGCCTGCAGTGCTTTGGCATTTTTATAGCGGAACTCCTGCAGCATATTTGATGTCATCTCTTCAGTAGCCGCAGTGATGATGGACTGATGTTCCACACTCAGCTTTTCCCATCTGGTTTTGTTGAAAGTGATCTCCAGAATGGAACCGGGTTCATGCCAGCCGGTATAATAATAGGGTGCTGCTTTGGCAAAGCCCATCATACTGTCCAGTGCCGGTCCTACCCATTCTGTGGCATCGATGGTACCGCGTTCAAGAGAAGTATAGATCTCTCCTGCAGGAAGCAGTACAGGGTTGACGCCCAGTTTCTTCATCACTTCTCCTCCAAGCCCGGGGATACGCATTTTAAGCCCTTTGAGATCAGCAAGCGAGTGTATCTCCTTTTTGAACCATCCACCCATCTGAGGACCTGTTGTACCCCCTATGAGAGGGTAGAGGTTGAACTTGCCGTACATTTCACGCCAGAGTTCGTAGCCTCCGCCAAATTTCATCCAGGTGATCATCTCTTCGCTTGTAAGCCCCAGCGGCATCCCTCCGAAGATGGAAAAAGCAGGATTCTTCCCTTTCCAGTAGTAGACACCGGAATGAAAAGCATCGATCTGTGCCGCAGAAGTAGCATCAAAAACCTGAAGGGCAGGGACTAAGATGTTTTTAGGATAGACTTTAATTTCGAGACTTCCTCCGCTGAGTTCAAAACAACGTTTGGCAAAAGTATCGACACCCGTACCCATGATGGGAAAATGTGCAGGCCAGGAGGTAGCAAGTTTCAGTGTGACTTTTTTTGTTTTATTGATTTTGGAAACACCGGTTTTACTCTTTTCTTCAGCTCTATGGCAACCGTTTATAGCAAGTGCGGTAGCACTTAGGGCAGTAGTGGTTAAAAAGTCTCTTCTTTTCATTCGTTGTCCTCGTAGCGTGGAAAGTATTAATTAGATAAATAGTAACATAACAATCGTTTTAAAGGGGTAAAAATGAAGTGCCAACTCTGCAATAAAGAAACAGGAACATTTATTGATGGGAAAACTAATATTAAATACTATCAATGTGCTGACTGTGAATATATTATCAAATCACCGGAGTGTCATCAGGATCTTACTGTGCAAAAAGAGCGTTATGACTTGCACGAGAATGATGAGAATGATGCAGGGTATCAGGCTTATTTTCAACGCTTTTTGGACTTTATATTACCTTTGGCGGGAGCACCGGAAAATGCTTTGGATTTTGGTTGCGGGAGAAGTAGACTTTTGGCAAAACTACTTAAGGAAAATGGCATAGACTGTGATGCCTATGATCCTCTCTATCATCCGGATACATTGGATGATAGTAAAAAATATGAACTTATTGTTTCTACAGAAGTGTTTGAGCATTTACCTCAGCCAAAAAAAGTCTTTGAGAGTTTGCTGGAACGACTGGAAGAGGGTGGCTATCTGGCACTGCAGACACAGTTTCATCCCAATGATACAGAGCGTTTTAAAAAATGGTACTATCATCAGGATCCTACACATATAGTCTTTTTTAGAGTGAAGAGTTTTGAAGTTTTATGTGCGCAAAATGGCTGTGAATTAATTGCTGACAATGGCAAGAATATGGTACTCATAAAAAAAACGTAGGGTGGATTTATCCACCCTACGGTTAAAACAGACTGTACTCTTCTTTGATCGTATTTAAAATGCTTTTATCTGCATTGTAAATAAATGCATAATTGTAGTGGATCGTTTTGAGGAGTTCGCGTACTTCTTCTTCTGTATTGAACCAGTGAGGATGATCGATACCCGGTACTTTTGTTTTAGGCGGTGTCATCACAACACTTTTAACCCACATATTGCTTCTCATGACATATTCTCTTGCTTTCGTGATGTCTGCAAGATTATCGGTAAATATCACGACTTTATCGCTTTTGCTTGCCTGTGTACTTCTGAGTTTGCTGTCGATAAAGACAGGTAAAAAGTGTTTCGTGTATTTGATACGGTCCATCGTATAGGGCAGGTCATGCAGATTACAGAAATCTACAGCACGCAAGAGGTATTCTAAATGAAAAGGAATCAACTCTTTCTCCTGGTAAACGAACCCATCTACTTTAAAGGTACTTTTAAAGAGTGTATCTGAGACAAGATAGCCGTCTACTTCTCTGTTGATCTTTTCTATATCCGGTTTGATCAGCTGCATCAACGCTTTATCCGTACCGACAAAAAGTGTGCCGTCAGAGTTAAGTATCTGCTCAAACGCTTTTCTCCAGTCGTTAGGAATAAAAGATACATTTCCTTTATGCTGAAGGATCATTTTTAAAAAAGTGCGTTCATGTTCCGAGAGCAGGTAAAATTTTGCTTCTTTTCTGATGACGACATAACGAATGAGTTTAAAGGCGGCAAGCTGGATATCTGATACTTTGATCCAGGCGATCTCATCATCTTTTTTAATGAGTTTTTCATCATCGTAGACAATGGCATAGGCCCCGTTCTCTATGGCTTTGTCTATCTCTTCCTGATTTGAAGAGAAGAAGAGGTCGCCATGTTCTACTTTTGAGTAGAATACCGTTGCAGCTTCTATCGCCTGTACTTTAGGTGTGTTCGTGAGTATTCCCTCTGTGAGGTTTAAGATATCTTCTATTTTCATGTTTTACCCTATAGGTGTCCCTGCTGTTTTAGGCTTTTCAGGGCGTACCATACAGAGACCGTTTTCATCTTTGGCTGCCAGGAGCATACCTTCACTTTTAAGGCCCATCAGTTTAGCTGGTTTGAGGTTTGCTACCACACAGACCTGGGTGTTGAGCATGTCGTCAGCAGAGTACCACTCTTTGATCCCTGCAACTACCTGTCTGGGTGCCTCTTCACCTACATCAACCTGCAGTAAAAGTAGTTTTTTGCTTTTTGGCACTTCTTCTGCCTGTACGACAGTACCCACTTTAAGAGAAGTTTGGAAAAACTGGTCTATGCCTATGAGGGCGATACCTTCGGCTTCGGCAGGCTTAGCCACCTTAGTTTTAGATGCTGGTTTTTTGTTCCCTGAGCTTATCGAAGGGTTTTTATCTACCGGTTCCATCTGTTCCAGCCGAGGCTCTTCTATACGGGGGAAAAGAGGATCTATCTTCTCCAGTACAAAGGGGTCAAGCAGTTTTGACTCTTTGACCAGAGCATTCCAGGAGTCATTGTCTATGCTGAAGTGCAGGGCATTGGAGATCTTGGTACATACTGCCGGCATGACCGGATAAAGCATGATAGAGACTTTTGCAAGGATCGCAGCGATGAGTCCGTTAAGCGCCATGGCTTCTTCTTCTCTCCCCTCTTTCATCAGTGTCCATGGCTGGTACATGTCTATGGCTTTGTTGGCTACTGTGAGCGGCCTCCAGAGCTCTTCGAGGTATTTGTGTATCTGCATCTCAAAGAGGAGCGGTTCGAGCTTCTCAAGTGAAGCATGGACTTCATCCAGTTCAGCCTGATAGTATTTGGCAACATTTGTAGAGTCTACAGACCCTTCAAAGTATTTGCCGGACATACCTATAAGACGGTTGAGCAGGTTGCCAAGGTCATTTCCAAGGTCAGAGTTGATACGGTCGATGAGTGCTTTTTGGCTGAAGTCACCGTCACCGCCAAATGGTACTTCTCTCAGCATAAAGTAACGGAAGTTATCGAGTCCATAGGCATCTGCTACTTCTCTTGGATTCACCACGTTGCCTTTGGACTTGGACATCTTTTCACCGTCACGTGTCCACCAGCCGTGTGCCGCAATATGTTTAGGGAGAGGCAGATCAAGACTCATGAGGAATGCCGGCCAGTAGATGGCATGGAAGCGCAGAATATCTTTTCCTATGAGCTGTACACGTGCAGGCCAGAAGTCCATGTTGGCATCATCTGTACCGTAACCCAGTGCAGTGACATAGTTCATCAGTGCATCGAGCCATACATACATCACATGTTTGGGATCGTTCATCTCTTCGGGCAGTTTAACACCCCAGTCAAAAGAGGTTCTTGTAATGGAAAGATCCGTGAGCCCGCCTTCTACAAAACGGATCACTTCATTTCTTTTGCTTTTTGGCAAAATGAATTCAGGATGCTCTTCATAGTACTGGAGCAGTCTCTCCTGATAGTTGGAAAGTCTGAAGAAATAACTCTCTTCTTCTACCACGGTGGTACTTTTCCCGCACTCGGGACAGAATTCATCATCCACCAGTTGAATGGCCGGGAAAAAAGTTTCACAGGAGATACAGTAGTGACCTTTATACGTGTCTTTGTAAATGTCACCGTTGGCATACATCGTTGAGAATGCTTTTTGGACACCTTTCATATGGTCTGCATCGGTAGTTCTGATGAATTTATCATAAGAGATGTCAAAATCATCCCAAAGGTCTTTGAATGTTGCGGAGATCTCATCTGCATACGCCTGGGTTGTTTTGCCTTTGGATTTGGCAGCTTCTTCTATTTTCTGGCCGTGTTCGTCCGTACCTGTAAGAAAAAAAGTTTCAAGTCCGGACAAACGGGAATAACGTGCAAGTGTATCTGCAATGATGGTTGTATACGCATGACCGATATGTGCAATGTCGTTAACGTAATAGATAGGAGTTGTGATATAAGCTTTATTGTGACAAGATGGCATAAGTAGTTTCCTTAAACAAATGAGTTTTAGAGGGAATCTCTAATAATTTTGGTAGTTATTTTAGCCAAATGGTGCTGTGTTTTTGGTGATTTTATGAAATTATAGTATTATGTTTAAAGTGAAAAGAGAAGGATAAGCATGGTCAATGATGTCGATACATATTTGGCACTGACAGGTTTGAAAGATAAAGAAACCTACAGCGTTGAAGAAAAAAAACTTATTATGGACCGGTTGAGTGAAGAAAGACGCATTCATCAGAAGGTAAGAGAGAGCTTAGACGGTAAGATCAAAGAGTATACAGAAGAAGAAAAAAAACAGATCCTGCACTTACTCAATGAACAAAGACTGAGTAAACAAAAACGCGAAGAGAACAAAAAGAAACGTTTATATCAAAAAGAAAAATATCATTTTAACAGTAGAGAATTTTACAAATTTACTAAAATGGAGCGGGAATATTATATAGAGGTCAAAGAGTGTGATCAACTTTCGAGCAGACCGTGTATCATTACGCTGTATTATAAAACATTTGAAGAGTTTAAAAAGAAAGATGTGTTGATCAAAACAGAATTATATTCTGATAAATTTTTTGTCTCTTATAATCCTATACGTGTCTATTTTAAACAATATTCACTTGAAGATGAGAAGAAAAAATAAAGATGTATTATGTGTACATGGTAGAGTGTGCGGATACGACCCTCTATACGGGTATCGCTACAGAATTGGAACGTCGCATAGAAGAGCATAACAGTTCTGACAAAGGTGCCAAATACACACGGGTACGGCGACCCGTTACCTTAGTCTACAGTGAAGAATATCCGGATAGAAGTGCTGCTTCAAAACGTGAGTATGAAATTAAAAAGAAGATGAGCAGAGCAGAGAAATTGAATCTGATTGGAGAATTATGAAATATTTACATATATTTTTTAATGATTATATGAATATCGGAGCGTCAGCAGAAGACAGTGCGGAATTAAAACTAAAGAAGTCATCTCTGCTTCTGGTTCCCTTGATCATTGGGACTGCTGCCTTTATTTGGGGCTTGATATATATTGCACTGGATCAATATCTCTCTGCTTCTATTCCTCTTTCGTATTCTGTGATCTCCATATTCAACCTTTGGCATTTACATAAGACAAAAGATATACTTGTACTTCAAAAGACACAGATGGTGCTTGTACTTTTTTTACCTTTTCTTCTCATGTGGACTTTGGGTGGTTTTGCATTGGGAAGCTTTGTCATGATATGGGCCTTTTTTGCACCCATTGCAGCTTTGACGTATGAAAAGAATTTAAAAGCGCCATTTTGGTTCTATGCCTTTATCGGCCTTGTTGTCTTCTCCTCTATCATTGACCAGGGGCTGGCAGAGTCTCATACAAATCCTATGCCTCAAACTGGAATTGAATTTTTCTTTTTTCTTAATATTTCTGCCGGATTATCCGGTATTTATTATTTAGTTAAATATTATATCAATGAAAAAGAGAAAGATACAGATGCGCTTCTTCAAAAAGAACATATGGCTCTTTTGCAGCGAACAAATGAGTTAAAAGAGGCAAATTTACAACTAAGATATCTTGCAGATCATGATGCATTGACCGGTTTGCCAAATCGGTCCCACCTGCGAGATCGTCTCTCCATGATGATGTCTCATGCAAAACGATCTAAACACACTGTCGCTCTGCTGTTTATTGATCTGGATGGGTTTAAAAATATAAATGACAGATTTGGACATGTGCAAGGTGATGAAGTACTTAAAAAGATTTCAAATCGTATCAAGTCTCTTTTAAGGCTAGAAGATACTCTCGCACGGTTGGGAGGTGATGAGTTTGCCGTCGCCTTAGGTAACATCACAGATATTACGTATGTTGAGTGCATTGCGCAGCGTATTATTGATGAAATAAACCGTGAGTATGAATTTCTATCAGAAGAAGCTTCTATTATTGGTGCAAGTATAGGTATCAGTTTTCTTCCTGAACATACCGAAGAGATTGACGATTTGATAAACTATGCGGATGAAGCTATGTACCATGTAAAGCATTCTTGTAAAAATAACTTTTTTATCTATGAAAAAACGGTGAATACTGGGTAGGGTATTTACTTGGTGTGGCAATAGTTAAAACTCGAACCCGCCGCCGGCACCTTTGCTCATGCTGTCATAGACGGCTTTGATGTAAGCGTCGCGTACCGTACAATCAAGCAATTTATCACATTTCATACAACTTTTTATCTGATGTTCTGCCTGACAGGCTTTCAGTTCAGACTTTTTCCGGACAAGGGCTATCTTCCATTCATCAAGTACTTCTTCTGGCATTAGCCTTTGATCCCATAGGCTGATCTGAGTGCTGCGATCTCATAGTTGGAACCAAAGAAACAGGGGCTTGTATCGTGGGGGTGGTCTGGTACCAGCTCCATGAGTCTCATGCCTTTGTCGTTGAGAGCCTGACCACCTGCCTGTTCGTAGATAAAGGCAAAAGGGATCACTTCAAAAAGCTGTCTGAGTTTGCCGTTGGGCTTGTCTGACGTACCGGGGTATGAAAAGATACCGCCCCCTTTAAGAAGTATCTGGTGAAGGTCGGGCACCATACCGCCGGAGTATCGAAGACGGTATCCTTCTGCAAAAAGATCATCTATAAAGGTTTTATGATGCTTGGACCAGTTTTGCTGTGTACCGCCCGGTGCATTGAGTTTCCCTTTCTCATCCAGTGTGATCTCACAGATAAAATTGAAAAGTCCTTCATGGGCTCTGTAGTGCCGTGGCTTAGATCCTTTGATCGCAAGTACAAGCTCAATACGCGGACCATACACAACATAGGCGGAAGCTACAAGGTTTTCCGCTTTCAACTCACCTTCGTAGATACCGAAGATCGATCCTACAGAGAGGTTGACATCTGCCAGACTGGAACCATCCAAAGGGTCATAACAGATCGTATATTTCCCGTCATCATGCAGTTCCATGACACCTTCTTTCTCTTCACTGACCAGTGATTTTACGATAGAAATATTTTTAAATGACTCTTCGATGATATAATCACTCTTAACATCAAGTTTGAGTTGGTCTTCTCCGGATGAGTTTTCACTGTTGCAGTAGCCCAAGTCTTCCGTTTTGATCTCGTGGTCTATCTTGAGAGCCACTTTTTTGATAGTGTCAAATATACTTAGCATTTTATACTCCTATAATTGTTTTGCGTGGGCATTGATCCACGCTATGATCTGTACGGGATCATTTAGATCCAGTATATCTATATTGTCCGGTATGACGTAGTGTGCTTTGTCGATCGTCTCATCTATGGCAATGGCTTCAGAACATTCAAAATAACTCTCATCAATTTCATTTCTAAAGATAGCAATACGGGGCAAAGGAAGTGTTTTAAGTCCTTCAACCAGTAAGATGTCAAAGTCACTGATCATCGCTACGATATCGTCCAATGTTTTTTCTCTTTGGGAAAAATACGTCGTACGGGTAGGGGAGGTGATCACCACTTCTGCACCTGTCTGGGAGAACTTATAGCTGTCTTTGCCTTCCACATCAAACTGTGCTTTATCTTTGGGATCATTTTTTATGATAGCCACTTTGCGTTCTTTTATTAACAATTGAGCGATCTTTTCTACAAGGGTGGTCTTCCCGCTGTTTGAAGGACCGGTAAATGCCACAGCAACTCTTTTATTCACGTAAAACCTTTATGGGCACATTTTAAAACCCGTTATATATTGATGAAATTATACTTAAATGTTTATTGAATGTATGTTAAAATCTATAGAATACTCTGAATAACCTAGGTGTGTATCTAGGTTATTCTAAATTAATTCTTAGGAGCGCATATGCTTAGATCAAGTAGCTTATTTATTGCCATTGCACTTCTTTTTGGCTGTACTTCAAAAAAAGAACAGGATCTGATGCAGGCTTACGATAAAAAGATTCAGTATCATAAATATTTGCAAAAAACAGAAAAAACCCAACTCTATGAGGATAATGTAACCAAAGCAATGATGACGGCAACGTACCTTTATACCCCCAATTATGAAAAGAATGATACCCGGGATGAAGTGTTTATCGTAGGTATCCACTTGGAAGAGGAAGCATCTGAGTATCCTGCTTCACAAGAGTATAATTTAACACTGAATAACAAATCAGTAAAAGAAGTTAAAGGTCTTGCTTTGGATGATGAACGACTGAAAGATGTCTCTTTTGTTTCGGAGTGGGGTAGTTATTATCTGGTGACCTTCCCTCATGTAAGCAGTAAAAAACTTACACTGGTCCTTGACAGTGAACTCTACGGAAAGGGTGTGTTGCATTTCGCCAAAGTGGCGAAATATGTCTTGACTAAAAAAAGTTTTTAATGTAAAAATTACGAAGGCTTACTTTCTGAACTTATCAGTTTGGGAAGGAGTTGCCAGTGTTCTTAAGAGAGGAAAGAGACGCGTGGATACACCCAGTTTATTGAGGTAAATGACGTAGTTTGCCAATACTTTTTTTCCATACTCCCTGGCTTCAACATTTTTCATCTTTTCCATACTCATGTAAGGCTCATAAGGGCCTTTCCTAAAATTACGTTTATTTTTTATCAGTCTTTTAGTAAACCCTATACCTCCATTGTAGGCATAGGCAACAAAGAGAGGATGGTAAAGATATTTGGTCAGGTAATCAAGATGAAAGTCTGCATATTCTATAGCTTTATAGGGATTAAACATATCATCCAGATCCATTTTCTGACCTTTTTCTTTGGCAATATGCTTGATGAGAAAGGGCATGAACTGCATCATACCCAAAGCAAAAGAACGTGACACGGAAGCAGGTACAAAACGGCTCTCCTGTCTGGCAATGGCATAAATAAGCGCCTGACGTTCCGGACTCATGTGTTTCATCGCTTTACGGTAGGGCATAGGGAAATAGGATTCTTTATAATCACATGCTTTGGCTTTGAGATAGGTATGTATCCCGATAGTCTCCTGTGACTCATAGCCATCTGCCAGGTTATCTAAATCAGCACCTTCATACATCTTTTTTTTAATTTCAGCCCATGCAATGGGATCTTGAACATCAAACCCGTAAATTTTGTCTTTCCCTATGGATTTTGTAATCGTTTTTGGATATCGGGCATTGATCGTATCTGCTGCCATTAATGTATAGATATTAACATGACAACTCTCACGCAAGAGCTTGATATAGTTATTTTTTTTAGTACTTAGGTAGAGCCAAAAAAGAGATTTGTCTATATCATACTGTTTCACATAATTTTTACGTGCATTATCAAAATATCTTGATGCTTCTTTGTGTTTATTTTGTTGCATAAGTGCAAGACCATGTTTAAAACTCTTATGGGCTATGCTTCTTGTTCTCCAGTTTTTATTTGCTCCACCGGGTACTTTGATTTTAGGTATTTTTGCATTTAAACCAGTTTTTTTCCTATAGGCTGTCCGGAGTTTTTTATTGAGTCTGCTTGCCTGATAGATGATCTTTCTGGCTTCTGCTTTGTTTGTAGAACTTTGAGAAAGGAAGCGCCAGATATAATAATCTTTTTCTATACTCGTCGGCATATTATGTACTTCCCAGTAGCTCAATTTTTTAGCTTCGCAAAAAGAGAAGAAGAAAGCAAGTATGAGTATGAAGCGTAAGCAAGATCTCATACGTCTATCCAAATAATACGTTTCTAATAATAATATCTATAAATTGCAAGCCAAATATAATCACCAATGGTGACAGATCGATACCTGCCATAACAACAAATGGTAATTTTTTACGTATAAAAGCAAATACAGGTTCTGTCAATCGATATAAAACCTGTACTATAGGATTATGTGGGTCAGGTCGTACAAAGCTTAAAAATGAAGCAATAATAATAATCCAAATATAAAGAACAGCTATAGTTCTTATGAGTCCGTAAAGTTCTGTAATCATGAGGCGATCTCCAATAAATATGATTTAATATACGGATAGATCTCAGAGAGTTCCGGTCCGTTTTCAGCTCCGGTCAGAAGCAGTCTCAGCGGTTTAAAGAAGTTTTTACCTTGGAGTCCGCTCTCTTTTATAAGGTAAGATTTGAATTCGTCAAAGGTGTCCATCATGGAAGCATTTTGTACCAATACTTCCATCGTACGCATCTGATCACCCCATTCACCTTCAAAATCTTTAGGTGCAAAGATAGGGTTTATCCTGGAAGCGAGTTCGTTGATGGTACTGGCTTCTTCAAGGTAAACCTTGGCCAGTTTTCCGATGTCAGCATCTGCAAATCCAAAGAGCGTAGAGAGTTGTTTGTCATCCATGCGTTTGAGGTGTTCTCTGTTGATGAAACGCAGTTTATCGATGTCGAATTTGACTACAGATCTTGAAATATTTTCGATCTTGAACCACTCAATAGCCTCAGGCAGAGTAAAGATCTCTTTGGGTGTTTTAGAATTACCCAAAAGCAAGAGGTAGTTAATGATGGCATCAGGGATGAAACCTTCTTTAAAGAGCCATTTGACCGAAGAGGCATCATCATGCTTAGACATCTTTTTACCCTCAGCGTTCAGGATAATGGGCAAGTGTGCATAGGTTGTCTCTGCATCATAACCTAAAAGTGTTTTTATATGTTTTTGTCTGGGAGTGTTAGAGAGATGATCTTCTCCTCTTACAATGAAATCTACACCGCTTAGCATGTCATCACAGGCACAGGCAAAGTTGTGAGTAGGTGTACCGTCCGCATGCAGGATCACAAAAGAGTCTACTTCGTTGGGCGCAGTAGTAATGTCCCCTTTGATAAGATCATGATTGATTATATCTT
>Ga0209013_10003500_pt1 | contig 13951 bp, 24 predicted proteins | sample Cruoilmetagenom2_FD_187291 | JGI IMG/M metagenome (GOLD analysis project Ga0209013, IMG submission 187291) | Oil polluted marine microbial communities from Coal Oil Point, Santa Barbara, California, USA - Sample 2 (SPAdes) (version 2) | ecosystem: Environmental > Aquatic > Marine > Oil seeps ... | reverse complement strand
AAGGTGCATGTCCTAAAACATACTCAATTAAAAGGTTTGTGTTGTTACACTGTTCAGTTTTCAATGTTCTGTGCTGTTTTCGACAGCTTGTATATATTATCATGTCTGTTACACTTTGTCAATAACTTTTTTAAAGTTTTTTTATTAACTCTTAAAGCTTTTCGACTATTTTCGACAAGGTCATTAGTATAACATTACTATCATATTTTGTCAACAATTAAAATATAATATTTACTAATTTAAACTCTCGTCTAACAGCAAAAGTAAGTATACCATTTTGATAAAACATAGTCAAGACATTTTTCATTAAATTATATTTTTTTTGTAATACGACTTAAACTTATATATAAACAGAAAATATGCCGCCTTTTAAAAAATCTACTTTTAACTTATTATTTAAATTAGTTTACTTTTTTCAATGTTTTTGAATATAGAAATAATTTTCAAGCCTCTATATCCTATATATTACCCTGTACATTTTGTATCTGTCCCTGATATATAATTTTTATTATCTAAATAGACCTTAACTTAATTATTATTTTAAACAACTTTAATATTATATACTATAATATTTATAATATTCACCTTATATCTCTCCAAATTTTTTCCACCCATTCGAATCATAAGCTCCAAACACAGCTTATCCATTTTCTCATTTATATTTGGTCTTATTTCAACAAAATATCCATTATATCTTTCACTTTCAGCTCTTGCATTTGATACTGTAAGATATATTCGGGAATTATCGGCTTACTAGCCACAGCATCATAAACTGCTACATTGCTTTCTATAACGGCATTTTCAAACTAAAATCATCAAATACTAATAATGAATCTTTCATTCCACTTGGTTGTTTTAAAATATAGTTTTTATATGCTAAATTCAAACTAAAACTAAGAGCCACTATATTCCTTGTAGGATAATAACTAAAGACATAACTTATGTTGTTATGTACTTCTTACTATTCTAGTTTTGTATCGTTAGAACTCGTTTCTAATTAATCTATATATTTATTATACCCTATATTAATAATTACAATGGATTACTCAACAAGTACTGTTATTATAGGATTAAATTTTGCTACATTACCTTTAAATATATCATTTTTACAAATAAAATCAACATATTCCTTAGCCATGATGATATTTCATCTTTATCCTTTTGATTAAAAATGACACTTGTTTCTGTATAAGTTGTTTTTTTATAACCTACGCTTGATCTATAGCTCTTATAATCAATACAGCCCTTTGTTATCTATAAAGATAATTATCTGGAGCATATAATCTATTACCTGTCCCACCTATAATACCTACCTTATTCGCTCTTAAAACAGCTACATCAGAAGTGTTCTTAAACGTATTGTTAGGCACATTAAAAAAATGAACAAAATCTCTTAGATAAATAGAGTTGTTATTTATTTTCACATGACTTAAGAGAACGTATTATTTTTTCATTAATTAACTCTTATACCCTTTGGGATATTTTCTGATTAAATAAATTCATTTATTTAACTAATACTATAAAACGTAAGATCATCATAGGTTGTTTAAAACAAATAAAAAAGATATGGACTATGTCCATATCTTTTTTATATTGAATTTATACTAATTCAAGTATAACTTCTTCTGCTGCATCGCCTTTACGTGGTCCGATTTTAACGATTCTTGTGTATCCACCGTTTCTATCTACATACTTAGGAGCGATTTCTTCAAACATTTTTTTAACCATATCAATTTCTTTAGTCTCTGTTCTTTTCTTCATACCATTTGCTGGTGATTCGTGTACAGGGTAAAGAACTGATAACATTTTTCTTCTAGCATTAAGTCTTGTTACATTATCCTTTTTGATGGTTTTTTCAATTTCATCATAAACAGTAACTTTTTTACCATCTATAACTTCTTTTACTCTTTTACCATCTGAAGTTTTTCTAGGTACTTTAGATGTAACAGTTATTTCTTCGTAGTTATCTTTTTCTTTAACTGCTAAAGTTATAACTCTTTCTGCTATTTTTCTAACTTCTTTAGCTTTACTTACTGTAGTTTTTATTCTACCATGATATAATAAATTTGTTACTTGATTTCTTAGTAACGCTTTTCTTTGAGAAGATGTTCTTCCAAGTTTTCTATATCCAGCCATGAATAAACCTCCTTTCAACCTATCCTTTATTAGTCCTCGTTAGGTTTTAATGAAAGTTCTAGTTCAACCATCTTATTTAATACTTCTTCTAATGATTTTCTACCTAGGTTACGTACTTTCATCATTTCTTCTTCTGTTTTATTTGTTAAATCTTCAACGGAATTGATTCCTGCACGTTTCAAACAATTGTATGAACGAACAGATAAATCTAATTCTTCAATGCTCATCTCTAATACTTTTTCCTTAGTATCTTCTTCTTTTTCAATCATTATCTCCGCATTTTTAGCGTTTTCTGATAAATCAATAAAAAGATTAAGATGCTCATTTAATACTTTCGCTGCTAAACTAACGCTTTCATCCGGTGACATTGTCCCATTAGTCCACACCTCGAGTGTTAATTTATCAAAGTCAGTAACTTGACCTACTCTTGTATTTTCTACAAGAAAATTAACTCTTTGAACAGGGGTGTATATTGAATCAATCGCAATCATATTAACAGGTTGATCTTCTGATTTATTCTTATCTGAACCTACATAACCTCTACCTCTTGTAATGTTTAATTCCATAAACAATTTACTGTCTGGCCCGCCACTTAATGTAGCGATTTTTTGATTTGGATCAACAATCTCTATATCAGGATCAACTTTAATATCAGATGCTGTTACAACACCTTCACCTTCGAATTCAATATAAGCTACTTTTGGTTCAAAACTGTCACTATTATTTCTTAACGCTAAGTCTTTAATATTTAAAATTATTTCTGTTACATCTTCTTTTACACCTGTAATCGTACTGAATTCGTGTAAAACTCCTTCAATCTTCATAGAACTTACTGCAGCTCCTGGTAAAGAAGATAACATAATTCTTCTAAGTGAATTTCCAAGCGTTAAACCATAACCTCTTTCAAGAGGTTCTACTACAAAACGACCATAATTATTGTCTTCACTTATTTCAACAATTTCAATGCGTGGTTTCTCAAATTCTAACACATGAACACTCCTTAATAGGTTTATTGTAATTCTTAGGGTAGAAAACAACTAAAAATTATATTTCTACATTCTATTTAGAATATAATTCTACTATTAAAGTTTCTTGTACTGTAAGATCTATTTGCTCTCTTGTAGGTATATCAAGAACTTTAATTGTTGAATTTTCTAAATCAGCCTCTAACCATTCTGGTGTAGTTCTTGAAGAAGTTGTTTCAATTACATCTTTGAATCTTTGAATTCCTGTAGATTTTTCTTTTAAAGTAATTACATCTCCAGCTTTAACACTATATGATGGAATATTCACTTTTTTACCATTAACTAATATATGATTATGTCTAACAACTTGTCTCGCTTCTGTTCTTGAACGTCCAAGAGACCCTCTGTATACAACATTATCTAATCTTAATTCTAATAATACTAATAAATTTTCACCTGTGATTCCAGATTTTTTTTCTGCCGCTTCAAAATAGTTTCTGAATTGAGTTTCTAAAACACCATAGATTCTCTTAGTTTTTTGTTTCTCACGAAGTTGAACTCCGTATTCAGATAATTTTGAACGTCTTTGACCATGTTGCCCTGGAGCATAAGGTCTTTTATCTATAGCACATTTACCAGTGTAGCATCTATCGCCTTTAAGGAATAATTTCTCTCCCTCTCTACGACACATTCTACATACTGCACCTCTATATCTAGCCATGCTTTACACCTCCTAGCTTAATTATACTCTTCTACGTTTTGGTGGACGACAACCATTATGTGGTACTGGTGTTACATCCTTAATTAATGTTACTTCTAATCCTGTAGATTGAAGAGCTCTAACAGCAGCTTCTCTACCCGAACCAGGTCCTTTAACCATAACTTCTACTGATTTCAATCCATGAACCATCGCTGCTTTAGCTGCAGTTTCAGCTGCCATTTGCGCTGCATATGGAGTGTTTTTTCTTGAACCTCTAAAACCCAATCCACCTGCACTAGCCCAAGAAATTGCATTTCCAGCAGTGTCAGTTAATGTAACGATTGTGTTATTAAAAGTTGATTGAATATGCGCTTGTCCGCGTTCAATATGTTTTTTCACACGTCTTTTATTCGTTTTTTTAATTACTTTTTTAGCCATTAACACTACCTCCTTGCTTATTTTTTCTTATTAGCTACTGTTCTTTTTGGTCCTTTTCTAGTTCTTGCGTTAGTTTTAGTCTTTTGACCTCTAACTGGAAGACCCATTCTATGTCTCTTCCCTCTATATGAACCGATTTCTATTAAACGCTTAATATTTAAAGCAATTTCACGTCTTAAATCACCTTCAACAGTATGTTTTTCATCAATGATTGAACGTATTTTCGATACTTCATCATCTGTTAAATCTCTTACACGAGTGTTTAAATCGATACCCGCTGCATTTAATATACGAACAGAACTTCCATGTCCAATACCATATACATACGTTAATCCAATTTCAACACGTTTCTCTCTAGGTAAATCTACACCAGCAATACGTGCCATGAGTACGTTACACCTCCTGATTAAAAATTAAATTTATATTAATGCAATTTGCACCCACCTAATTACAACTATACCAGGTGGTTCATTATTGCAGCCGCTTCACATTCTCACAAACAAATATTATATAACAAAACTTTGCATTTTGCAATACTGATTGTGAAATTTAGCATTATAACTGAAAGATAAATGTTTTCCAATATATTTTTATGAAAGATTCATAGTTAAAACTAATATCCTCACCCTTGCTTTTGCTTATGCTTAGGATTTTCACATATTACTCTTACTCTACCTTTTCTTTTTATTACTTTACATTTTTCGCAAATTGGTTTCACAGATGCTCTTACTTTCACTATAATCGCTCCTTTCTTTTTGCGATCTTACTTGACTATTTTGCTCTCCAAATAATTCTTCCTTTAGTTAGATCATAAGGAGAAAGTTCAACAGTAACTTTATCACCAGGTAAAATCCTTATAAAGTTCATCCTTAACTTCCCACTTATATGAGCTAGTATTTGATGACCATTTTCTAATTCTACTTGAAACATTGCGTTTGGCAATTTCTCTAATACTTTACCTTCAATTTCGATTACATCACTTTTAGACACTAATTACTTCCTCCTTAAATTACCTCTTGAGAATTACTTTTTTTTTCACAATATAAGTCTAATGCTTTTCTTACATCCGCATTAGATACTTTTACTCCACTAACAATATCTTTTTGTAATTGATTTATTATAATATTAGTTGGTTGTATATGCTTTAGTTTCTTTTTCTTCGGATTTTCAACTCTTCGTAAATTTCCATCCACTAAATATATATATTCACCTATAATATCAATTATTACAAAGAAGTTACCTTTGTCACGGCCTGACTTAGAAATTACAACTTGGCCAATTTCACTATAATTCATATTTTAATCACCTCATCATACTACAATACAGTTAAAAGTTCAGGACCTTTGTCTGTTATTGCTATAGTATGTTCATAATGGGCTGATAATGAACCATCTAGAGTAACAACTGTCCAATCATTTTGTAATACTCTTACTTCATATCGCCCCACATTAACCATTGGCTCAATAGCTAAAACCATTCCGCATTGAAGCTTTGGTCCTCTACCTTTTACTTTGTAGTTTGGTATTTGTGGTTCTTCATGTAGATCTCGCCCTACACCATGACCAACAAAATCTCTAACTATTGAATATCCGTACTGCTCAACATACTTTTGTATTGCAGCAGATATCTCATAAAGATGATTGCCATCTTTTGCAAATTCTATTCCTGCATAGAAACTTTCTTTAGTTACTCTTATAATTTTTTTTGCTTCATCACTTATTTCACCAACACCATGAGTCTTAGCTGAATCACCGTGATATCCATTATAAAGAGCACCAACATCTATACTTATTATATCTCCATCTTTTAATATTTGGTTTTTACTCGGTATTCCGTGTATTACTTCATTGTTAATTGAAGCACATATTGTTGCCGGAAAACCACCATATCCTTTAAAAGATGGTTTAGCATTTTTACTTAGAATATATTCTTCAGCAATTTTATCTAACTGCATGGTAGAAACTCCAGGTTTAATAGCATCTGCAATTAACTTATGAACTTCAGCTACAATTCTACCCGATTCTCTAACTTTAGCTATTTCATCTTTTGATTTAATAGTTATTGACATTAACTCATCTCCAATGCAGCTATGATGCTTTTAGAAACTTCTTTTAAATTTTTTGTTCCATCTATTTCAACTAATAAACCTTTTCCCTTATAATACTCTATAAGTGGTTGAGTTTGTTTATGATACACGGTTAAACGTTTTTTAACTGTAGCAGGATCATCATCTTTTCTTCTAATGAGTTCTTCACCACACCTATCACAAATATTTTCTACTAAAGTAGTTTTATATTTCGTATGCCAAGGTTCACCGCATTTTGGACAAACTCTACGTCCGGCCATTCTTTTTATTATAACTTCATCAGGAACTTCAACATCAATTACATAGTCAATACTTGAATTAGAATTTTTTAATTGTTCCTCTAGAGCTATTGCTTGAGGTATTGTTCTAGGGAATCCATCTAGGACGAATCCACCCAAACAATCTTTTTCTTGCAACCGCTCTTTAACAATGTTTACTACTAATTCATCAGGCACTAAAAGACCTTTATCTATATGTTTCTTTGCTTCTTTACCTAATTCAGTTTCTTTTCTCATGTTACTTCTAAAAATATCACCTGTAGATATATGAGGGATCATAAATTTTTCAGACATTACAGTGGCCTGTGTACCTTTTCCGACTCCTGGAGCCCCTAACATAATTAACTTCATTATTTCCCCACCCCCATAAATTATGAATTAAGAAAACCTTTATAATGACGCATTAACATCTGCGCTTCAATTTGTTTTACTGTTTCTAGTGCCACACCAACTACAATAAGTAATGATGTTGCTCCAAAAGTAATATTCATATTAAATATTAATGAAAAAATAATTGGAAGTAAAGCTATTGTTGATAAACCTATAGCGCCAATAAGCACTACATTATTTAACACTTTATTAAAATACTCTACTGTTGGCTTTCCTGGACGTATCCCTGGAATAAACCCTCCATTTTTTTTCATGTTATTTGCAACTTCCATCGGATTAAATGTAATTGAAGTGTAGAAGTATGCAAAGAAAATAATTAAAACAACATACAATGTAATGCCAAACCAATGATTTCTTATATCTAACCATGTAAGTATTGTATTCCACGTCCCAGTTGGGTTAGTTGTAAACATTCTTGTAACTAATTGTGGAAATGTTAATAAAGACATTGCAAAAATGATAGGTATAACACCTGCTGTATTAACTTTTAAAGGTATGTTAGTTGATTGACCACCATACGTTTTTCTTCCTTGCATTTTTTTCGCATATTGTACTGGTATTCTTCTTTCGCCTAATTGCATTAATACTACAAATGCAATTACACCAATGAATAATACTAACAATATTGCAACTTTAATAGGATTTCCATATGCTAATAATTTAGCTGCTCCTTGAGGAGCTCTTGAAATTATGTTAATGAAAATTATTAGTGAAATTCCATTACCAATTCCCTTTTCAGTAATTCTTTCACCAACCCACATCAAAAATGCTGTACCTGCAGTTAAAACTATTATTGCAATAATATATGACCATACATTTTGATATTTAAACATACTTCTAAATGAATATGTTATACCAAATGCTTGAATTGCTGCAAGTGCAACAGTTAAATAACGTGTAATCTTTGCAATTTTTTTTCTTCCTTCGTCACCATCTTTATGCATCTCTTCTAACTTTGGTATTGCAATAGTTAAAAGGTTCATGATAATAGATGAATTGATGTAAGGAACTATACCCATCGCAAAAATACTCATAGTTGCAAAAGCTCCACCAGTGATAGCATCGAATAATCCAAGCACACCTTCTGAATTGCTCTTAAAGAAATCTTTAATAACTTCAGGATCCACTCCTGGAAGTGGAATGTGTGCTCCTAACCTGATAACTACAAACATCATTAATGTGTATAATATTTTTTTTCTTAAGTCAGGTATTTTAAAGGCATTTCTGAATGTCTGAATCAATTAAATCACCTCAGCTTTTCCGCCAGCGGCTTCTATTTTTTCTTTTGCAGCTTTACTAAATGCGTTAACTTTAACAATTAACTTTTTAGTAATTTCTCCATTTCCAAGAATTTTAACGCCGTCTTTAGGATTATTTACGATTCCAACTTCTTGTAATTTTCCAACAGTAACTTCTGTACCATTTTCAAAAATTTCTAAAGCTTTAATATTTATTCCAATGATTTCTTTACTACTTGGGCAAGTAAAACCTTTTTTAGGAAGTCTTCTGTAAAGAGGCATTTGTCCACCTTCAAATCCTGGTCTTACACCACCACCTGAACGTGAATTTTGTCCATCTCTACCTCTTCCAGCAAATTTACCATTTCCCGAACCATGTCCTCTACCTTTTCTGAATCTATTACGAGTTGATCCAGCAGCTGGTTTTAACTCTGATAAGTTCATTCCTGCACCTCCTTTACGATTATTATTGAACTTCTTCCACTTTAACTAAGTGAGATATTTTTTTAATCATTCCGCGAATTGCAGGATTATCATCTTGTAATACAGTTTTATTCATCTTAGTTAGTCCAAGAGCTATAGCAGTTAATTTTTGCTTTGGTTTAGCTCCTATTGTTGACTTTACTAGTGTAACATTTAATTTAGTCACCTGCGTTACCTCCCTATCCTAATAGCTCTTCTACGCTTATTCCACGTAATTTTGCAACTTGTTCAGGAGTTTTTAAAGATTTTAATCCTTCAATTGTTGCAGCAACAACATTATTTTTATTGTTTGAGCCTAATGATTTTGTTCTAATATTTCTTATTCCTGCTAACTCAAGAACCGCACGTGCTGGTCCTCCAGCTATTACTCCTGTACCTTCAGCAGCTGATTTTAGTAATACAGATGCACTTCCAAATTTACCAAGGAAGTCATGTGGTATACTATCATTTTCGTTACGAGGAACGAAAACTAAATTTTTCTTTGCAGCTTCAATTCCTTTACGAATCGCTTCAGGAATTTCTAAAGCCTTTCCTAGCCCATATCCTACATGCCCATTTCCATCTCCAACAACTACTAAAGCTGTAAATCTAAAGTTACGTCCACCTTTTACAACTTTAGTAACACGTTTAATGGTAACAACTTTTTCATTAAACTCTAGTGTGCTAGGATCTATTTTTGATTTTCTCATCAATCTACCTCCTAACTTAGAATTGTAATCCAGCTTCTCTAGCTGCATCAGCTAACGCTTGAACTTTACCATGATATACGTATCCACTTCTATCGAATACGATTTCTTTTATACCTTTTTCAACCGCTCTTGTTCCTACTAATTGTCCAACTAATTTCGCAGCTTCAACATTTGAAGTTTTTTCAAGTTTTGCTTTAACTTCAGTTTCTGATGTTGATGCTGAACATATAGTTATTCCTTTAGTATCATCGATTAATTGAGCATAGATATTTTTATTACTTCTAAAAACCGTTAAACGTGGCTTTTGTGAAGTACCATTTATTTTATATCTTAATCTATTGTGTTTTTTTACACGAACAGAATTTCTAGATGCTTTTATTATCATTTGGATTTCACCCCTTTACTTATTACTTACCTGTTTTTCCTTCTTTACGACGAATAACTTCAGTAGAGTACTTAATACCCTTACCTTTATATGGTTCAGGTTTTCTTTTAGCTCTTATTTCAGCAGCATATTGTCCAACTTTTTCTTTATCAATACCTTTAACAACAATTTTATTTGTTCCTTCAACTATTGACTCTAAACCAGCTGGATCTTCCATTTCTACTGGGTGAGAATATCCTAATGTTAAAACAAGTTTTTTACCTTGTTTAGCAGCTCTATATCCAACACCATTAATTTCTAATTCTTTTGAATAACCTTTAGTCACACCTTCAACCATATTCGCAATAAGTGTTCTAGTTAACCCGTGTAAAGATTTCATTTTCTTTAAATCATTTGGTCTTGTTACAATAATAGTATTATCTTCTACTGCAACATTCATTTCTACTGGCACTTGTTTTTCTAATGCGCCCATAGGACCTTTTACAGTTACAAAATTACCTTCAGTTACTTTCACTTCAGCTTCTGCTGGTATCTCAATAGGCAATCTACCAATACGTGACATGATTGCACCTCCTTCTTGCTATGTTATATATTACCAAATAAACGCGATAACTTCTCCGCCTACATTTTGTTTTCTTGCTTCTTTATCTGTTAATATACCTTTGTTAGTTGAAATTATAGCTGTTCCTAATCCACCTAATACTCTAGGTATTTCATCACTTGCAGCATATACTCTTAACCCAGGCTTTGATATTTTTTTAATACCTGATATTATTTTTTCTTTTCTATCTTGACTATATTTTAAAGTTAATCTTAGAGTTTGAAATTTTCCATCTTCGATTAATTCATATCTTTTAACGTATCCTTCTTTAACTAACATATCCGCTATTGTTTGCTTCATTTTTGAAGCAGGAATATCTACTTTATCATGTTTCGCTGTATTTGCATTACGAATTCTTGTAAGCATATCTGCGATAGGATCACTCATTGTCATTATAAATAACCTCCTTCCTGATTACCAGCTAGCTTTTTTAACACCTGGTATTTGACCTTTGTAAGCTAATTCTCTAAAACAAATTCTGCAAATACCATATTTTCTAAGGTATCCATGTGGTCTACCACATAATCTACAACGATTATAAGCTCTTGATGAAAACTTAGGTTCACGTTGTTGTTTAACCTTCATAGCAGTTTTAGCCATTATATATACCTCCTTTTACTTTTTGAAAGGCATTCCAAATAATCTTAATAGTTCACGAGCTTCTTCATCTGTTTTAGCTGTCGTAACAAAGATTATATCCATTCCTCTTACTTTATCTATTTGATCATATGATATTTCTGGGAATATCAATTGCTCTTTAATTCCTAATGCATAGTTTCCTCTTCCGTCAAATGCATTTGGATTTACTCCTCTAAAGTCACGCACACGAGGTAATGATAGATTAATAAGTTTGTCTGCGAAATTATACATTTTTGCTCCGCGAAGAGTTACTTTACATCCGATTGGCATTCCTTCTCTTAACTTAAAGTTAGCAACAGATTTTTTAGCTTTTGTAATAACTGGTTTTTGACCTGAAATAATAGTCATGTCTTTAACAGCATTTTCTAATACTTTTGCATTATCTTTTGCTTCTCCAACACCCATGTTAATTACTATTTTCTCTATTTTCGGAACTTCCATAATGTTTTTGTATTCGAACTTTTTCATCATTGCATCCATGATTTCATTTCTATATGTTTCTTTTAGTCTACTCATTTCACGCGACCTCCTCTCTTAAATTAATCAATAACTTCTCCTGTTGATTTTGCAACTCTGTAACGAGCCGCTTTTTGTTTTCCATTTCTTTCTTCCATTGCTACTTTAACACCTAATCTTGTTATCTTACCGTTATGGATATACATAACATTAGACACATGTAAAGGTGCTTCTTGATGGATAATTCCACCTTGATTTACAGCACTTGGCTTAGCATGTTTAGTAATCATGTTTACACCTTCTACAATAACGCGATCATGTTTTCTATCAACTACAAGAATTTTGCCTTCTTTACCTTTATCTTTACCAGCGATAACTTTAACAGTATCACCTTTTTTTAGCATAATTTTCGCCATTTTGCACACCTCCTTATAATACTTCTGGTGCTAATGATAAGATTTTCATGTATTTTTTTTCTCTTAGCTCTTTTGCAACCGGCCCAAAAATACGTGTTCCTCTAGGATTTTTATCTTCTTTAATAAGTACTGCTGAGTTCTCATCAAATTTTATATAAGATCCATCTTTACGTCTTGTCTCTTTAACAGTTCTTACTACTACCGCTTTAACAACTTCACCTTTTTTCACAACACCACCTGGTGTTGCTTTTTTAACCGTAGCAACAATAACATCTCCAACATGAGCATATCTTCTTGTTGAACCTCCTAATACACGAATACAAAGTAATTCTTTTGCACCTGTATTATCAGCAACTGTAAGTCTACTTTCTTGTTGTATCATAATTGAACCTCCTTCCGGTAAAAACTTATTACTTAGCTTTTTCTATAATTTCTACAAGTCTCCATCTTTTATCTTTTGATAATGGTCTTGTTTCCATTACTTTAACTTTGTCTCCAATATTACATTCATTATTTTCATCATGAGCTTTTAACTTAGAAGTTTGTTTCATGATTTTACCGTATAATGGATGTTTTACACTTCTAACAATTGACACTACAACTGTTTTTTCCATTTTATCACTTGTTACTATTCCAGTTCTTGTTTTTCTTAAATTTCTCTCTGACACAACCTTAGCCTCCTCTCGGATATTACTCAATACCTTTTGCATTTTGAGTTATGATTGTTTGTATTCTAGCAATATTTTTTCTTACTTCTTTTATTCTTGATGTATTATCTAATTGATTAGTTGCATTTTGAAATCTTAAGTTAAATAACTCTTTTTTCGCAGTAACTAATTCTACTTTTAATTCATCAGCATTTTTTTCTTTTAACACACTAACATATTTTATTGTTTTCATTATGCATCACCATCCGTTTCTAATTCTGCACGAGTAGCAATCTTACATTTTATTGGCAATTTATGAACTGCTAATCTTAACGCTTCTCTTGCTACCTCTTCAGGAACTCCAGCAATCTCAAACATAACTCTGCCCGGTTTTACAACAGCAACCCAAAATTCTGGTGAACCTTTACCTTTACCCATTCTCGTTTCAGCTGGTTTCGCTGTAACAGGTTTATCTGGGAAAATTTTAATCCAAACTTGACCACTACGTTTCATATAACGAGTCATAGCTACACGAGCTGCTTCTATTTGATTAGCTGTAATCCAACTTGGTTCCATTGCAACTATACCAAATTCACCATAATTAATTTTATTACCTCTTAAAGCTTTACCCTTCATACGTCCACGAAACTGCTTACGACGCTTTACTCTTTTTGGCATTAACATTACTTATCTCTCCCTTCCTTACTTTCTTGACCTGGAAGAACTTCACCATGACATACCAAAACTTTAACACCTATTTTACCGTATGTTGTATTTGCTTCTGCGAAACCATATTCTATATCAGCACGTAGTGTTTGAAGTGGAATACTTCCATCATTGTATGATTCAGTACGAGCCATTTCTGCTCCACCTAAACGTCCTGCACAAGTTACTTTAATACCTTTTACGCCTGTTTTCATTGCTCTACCCATAACTTGTTTCATAGCTCTACGGAATGCTATACGATTTTCAAGTGATAATGCAACATTCTCTGCAATTAACTGAGCATCTTTATCTGGTCTTTTTATTTCTACTATATTAATAGAAACTTTTTGATCTGTCATAGTTTGTAATTCTTTACTCAATTTTTCAATAGAACTTCCACCTCTACCAATTACAATACCTGGTTTAGCTGTGAAAATATTTATTTTAAGCTTTTTAGAATCTCTCTCGATTGTAGTCTTTGATATTCCAGCTTTATATAAAGTCTTCTTAATATATGCTCTAAGTTTATAGTCTTCAACTAAATAATCAGCGAATTTTTTATCAGCAAACCATTTAGAATCCCAGTCTTTAATAACTCCGACCCTAAGACCATGTGGATTAACTTTTTGTCCCATGCCTAACCTCCTTATCTTTCGTTAAGAACAATTGTAATATGGCTTGAATGTTTCTCAATCCTAT